>ENA-OPVT01000410-OPVT01000410.1-human-gut-metagenome-genome-assembly--contig:-NODE-410-length-33367-cov-6.078921_pt1 | contig 33367 bp, 28 predicted proteins | sample MGYA00241499_ERZ501990 | MGnify/ENA primary metagenome ERZ501990 (study PRJEB25962, sample SAMEA2042104) | human gut metagenome | biome: human gut; feature: human-associated habitat; material: faeces...
GCCAGAGCGAATATACAAAAACATTCAGCATAAACATGATTTTTAATATTAAAAACTTAAAAAAAGCCTTAAATGGAAATTACAGAGACAGAAATGCACCTGTAAAAAACAGAATAATACAAGAGCCGGAGTATGAAGAAGACAGGGAAGCTGAAGAAATTTTAAGAAAGTTGGGATTTTAAATGAAAATCCTAAACAAAAACAGCATGATAGATTTAAAAAACAGAGATGAGAAGAAAGAAGTTAAATTTCACCCTGCTAAAAAATGCAGTGTCTGTGGAATGCCTTATGTTGAAAATCATATGCTTTCAGAAAGCCTTATAAAAATATTAGGGGACAAGATAAGATATATTCCAAGCTGTAAATGTCATGAAACTTTTTATGAAAGAGAGCTTGAAAAAATAGAAAGAGAAAATGAAAAAGAAAGGGTTAAAAACAGAGGTAACAGATACAGAAATTTTTCCATAATTGATAATAAATTTTTAAATTCTCTTTTTGAAAAGGCTGATTTTAGTGGAAAACATATGGAGATTGCCAAGAAATATGCAGAAAAGTTTATTGAAAAAAATTGTGATGTGGGAATATTATTTTACGGAAATTCTGGAACAGGAAAAACTTTTGCATCTTCTTGTATAGGAAATTATCTTATGGAGAGAGGAAGAAATGTTATAGCATTAAATATTGGGCTTTATCTTACAGAACTTAAGCAGGAGTGGAGCAGAAAAGAAACAGAACTTCTTCATAAAATATCAAAATGCGACCTTTTAATAATTGATGACTTGGGCTGTGAAAAAATATCAGAATGGGTGCTTGAAAAGATATTTCTTTTAATAGATACAAGATACAGAGCATCAAAGCCTGTTATTATTACAACAAATCTTTTTTACAGCAGAGAAAATGAAAAATGCGGAATATATAGTACTTTTGGAACGAGAATAAAAGAAAGGATATCAGAAATGTGCTTTCCTGTGTGCTGTAAAGGTGAAAGCAAAAGAAAATCTGGAACAGAAAAGTTTATGGATTTTCTTGTATAAAAAACGGGACTGCCGAAACAGTCCCTTAAAATTTTTATTAATAAATTGGGTTTAACATAAATTCTGTGAAGTCTCTTACAAGAGCCGCTGTTTTTTCGTTTTTGTCACGAACAGGGTTAAATTCAACTATATCAACAGATGTTATGAAGTAGTTTTTGAATAAGAATTTGAATGTTTTGTAAACATCATCTTCATCAAATCCGTTTTTAACAGGTGTGCTTACTCCTGGAGCAGCTATTGGATTCATAGAGTCTATATCAAAACTTATATGAATGTTGTCAACTTTTAAATAATCGTGGATTTCAGCAAGAACACTGTCTATTCCTTTACGAAGAACGTCATCATAATGGTATACTTTTACACCAAGTTTTTCGATGACATCTCTTTCTCTTACGTCGATGTCTCTTGCTCCTAAAAGAACAACGTTTTCAGGTTTTATTTTTGCACCTTCAAAGAAACAGTTTACCATATCTTCGTCTCCCTCTCCTTGTAGAAGTGCAAGAGGCATTCCGTGAATATTTCCTGTAATTGTAGTTTCATTTGTGTTCATATCTGCATGGGCATCAATCCAGATAACTCCGATTTCTTTTGTTTTTGCAACTCCGGAAATTGTTCCAAGAGCAATAGAGTGGTCTCCGCCGATTGTTATTGGTCTGTATCCGTCTTCAATAGCTTCGTTTATTGATTTAGCCACTTTTTCACAAGTATGAAGTATTGTATTTTTGTATTTCATATTTGGGTGGTTAAAGTCTTCTCTTTGTTTTTCAATGTCGATAACTTCAATTTCATCAAATGTATCTGGATAATTTTCAACAAGAACATCAACACCGAATTCTATTCCAGATTTGTCTGCTCCAAGATTTAATGGAACACCAAATATTTTATTTTTCATTTTTTCAGTGTAGATATACATAGCATCTTCATCTTCAATTACATTTATGTATTCAAGGTTAGGGTCTTCCATTCCTTGAAGATGAGTTTTAGTTTCTTTAAGTTCATCAATATACTCGATAACTTCTTTGCTTATTCTTTCTCCCGGAACTATAATTGGGATACCAGGCGGATAAGCCATAATCATTTCAGCACAGATTTTTCCTTCGCTTTCTTCAAAAAGAACTCTGTTTTTGTCAGAATAGAATGCTTCCCTTGGTACAAGTACAGGTTCAGGGATAGCAGGTATTCTTAAACTTTTAACTTTTTTAATTTCTTTTGTATCGTAGAATCTTTTGCTTATATCTTTAAGAGCATTTATAAGTTTTAAAGCACTGTCAGGAGTATCTCCTATTGTGATAAGTCCTAAAACATTATAGTAATCTGAAAGCTCCATTTGAATATTGTAGTCATCTGTTAAAATTGACTCAAGTTCAAATCCTGTGATTCCTAATCCTTTTGCAGAGATAGTTATTTTTGTAGGGTCAAAAGCAAATACTCCCTCTCTTCCTACAATTTCAGCTCCGAATGAATGGATTCCCGGAATTTTATTTATTTCAGATCTTAAATAATTTGCAAGCTCTATTGTTCTTGTAAGAAGATCTCTTCCGTGGATTGCCATTTGTCTTCTTGCACAGTCAAGTGATGCCATCAAAGGATAAGATGGAGATGTTGTGTGTAAAAGACTAAGAATCTGCTGAACTCTGTTTGCATCTACTCTGTTTGAATTTACATGAAGAAGAGACATTTGAGTCATTGCCCCTAAAATTTTATGTGTACTCTGACAGCAGATGTCAGCTCCTGCATCAACAGCAGATAATGGTAAATCTTCATGGAAGTGAAGATGAGGACCGTGAGCTTCGTCAACGATTAAAGGAATATCATAGCTGTGAACTATGTTTGCTATTTTTTGAATGTCAGTTGCTACACCATAATATGTAGGGTTTATAATAAGAACTGCTTTTATGTCTGAATGCTGTTCAAGCATTTTTTCAACTGTTGATGGTCTTACTCCGTGAGCAATTCCAAGTTCGTCGTCAATTTCAGGATTCATATAAACAGGAACAGCTCCTGAAAGAATTATTCCTGCAGAAACAGATTTGTGAACGTTTCTTGGAACAAGAATTTTTTCTCCTGATTTTACAACTGATAATATCATGGCTTGAATGGCTCCTGATGTTCCATTCACGGCGAAGAAACTTTTCTTTACTCCGTAAGCATCTGCTGCAAGTTCTTGAGCTTCTTTTATACAGCTTTTTGGGTGGTGAAGTCCGTCAACCATTTTGAAAATAGTAACATCTATTTTAAATGGGTTGGTTCCCATAAACTCCAAAAATTCTTCGTCCACTCCATGTCCTTGCTTATGCCCTGGAACGTGAAAAGGAACTATGTTTCTTTTTACATATACATCTTTCAACACTGTGAAAAGCGGTGTTAGATTTTGGTCTAAAGTTGCCATTCTTACCTCCTTAATTACTTATAAATTATCAAATTTTATTATTTATGTTATAATACAAATGCAAATTATTGTAGGGCTTTTTTTAGCTTTAGTCAACCTTTATTTTTTATTGAAAGGAGTATTTTTTTGAAAAAATTTCTTCTATTTATTTCAAACGGCTCTGAAATGTTAGAAATATCTCCCTTTGTGGACATCTTCGGCTGGAATAAAATTGTGGGAGACAAAAAAGAAAAAATTGAGATTGTAACGATTTCATACGGAAAATTTGTAAATGCTACGTGGAATTTAAAAATAAAAACGGAGCTTGATTTTGAAACAGATATTATAGATGTTAATGATTACCGGGGAATAATTATTCCCGGGGGATTTGGACAAGCTGGATATTTTGAAGATATAAAAAAGGAAGACTTTCAAAATCTTTTAAGAGAATTTCACAAAAAAAATAAAATTATAATTGGGATATGCACAGGGGCAATAGCTCTTGGAGAAGCTGGAATTTTAAAAGGAAAGAGGGCTACAACCTATTTTCTTGATAATAAAAGATATTTTTCTCAGCTTGAAAAATTTGGAGCAGTTCCTGTTTGTGAAACTATAGTCTGCGACAAAAATATTTTTACAACAGCAAATCCTGAATCGGCTCTTGTTATGGGGTTTATTCTTCTTGGAATTTTAACCTCAAAAGAGAATATGAAAAAAACAGCTTTCAATATGGGGTATTCAGAAATATGTGAAAAAATACTCAATAAATATCAAATAAATAGTGAAATTTCATAAAATATATGCTATGCTTTAAATGTAAAACCATAAATTTTTTTAAGAGGTGAAAAAATGAAAATAGAAGAAGGAAAAGTAGTAACACTTGAATTTAAAGTTTATGACAACAAAACAAATGAACTTCTTGAAGATACAAAAGAAGTAGGACCTTTCTTTTATATCCATGGATTTGGATACTTCGTTCCAAAAGTTGAAGAGGAATTAGAAGGAAAAGAAGCTGGATACAAAACAAAAATAGCTCTTACTGCTGAAGAAGGATATGGAGAATATGATGAAGATTTAGTTATGGAAATGGACAGAAAAGACTTCGTTGAATTTGAAGATATCTATGAAGGGCTTGATTTTATAGCTGACCTTGATGACGGTTCAGAACAATCTTTCGTAATAACTAAAATAGAAGACGATGTTGTAACTGCTGACGGAAACCACCCATTTGCAGGAAGAGACGTTAGATTTGAAATAGAAGTTACAGGTGTAAGAGAAGCGACTGAAAAAGAAATTGAAGGTGGAGAACCTTTATTTCAAGGATTCTAAAAAATTAATAAAGGGGTAAAGAGTAATGAAAATAGCTTTAGGTTGTGACCATGGTGGTTACGAGTTAAAAGAAAAAGTAAAAAAACATTTAACAGAAAAAGGATATGAAGTTACAGACTTTGGATGTCATTCGACTGAATCTGTAAATTATCCTGTTTACGGGAAAGCAGTAGGACACGCTGTTGCAGACAAAGAAGCTGATTTAGGTATCGTTATCTGCGGAACAGGAATTGGAATAGGAATTGCTGCAAATAAAGTTAAGGGTGTAAGAGCTGCTCTTTGTATGAATACAACAATGGCAAGACTTACAAAAGAACACAACAATGCAAACGTTCTTGCTATGGGTGCAAGAATGTTAGGAGATGTTCTTGCTCTTGAAATAGTTGACGAATTTTTAACTGCAGAATTCCAAGGCGGAAGACATGCAGAAAGAATTGCAATGCTTGAAGACTAATTAAATAAAATTTACGGAGGGATTTTTATGGCATCTATTTTTACAAAAATAATTAACAGAGAGATACCTTCAGATATTGTTTTTGAAAATGATAAGGTTATAGCTTTTAAGGATATAAATCCGCAGGCTCCTGTTCATATTCTTGTTGTTCCCAAAAAAGAAATAGCAACAATAAACGACATCAAAGAGGAAGATAAAGAACTTATTGGTGAAGTTTACCTTGCAATAGGAAAAATTGCTGCTCAGCTTGGAATAGCAGAAGAGGGATACAGAGTAATTGCAAACTGTAACGAGTATGGAGGACAGGAAGTGTTCCACATTCATTTCCATCTTCTTGGAGGGGAAAAATTAGGTCCTCTTGTATAGAACAAAAATACTAAAAAACAAAAAATTTTTTATCGGAGAAATATTTTTATTCTCCGATTTTTTATTTTGTTACGTGAATAAAAACAGGTGAAATTTAAAATAAAAAAAATTTATTGTTGACTTATTTTTTTTTTATACTATAATAACCTAAGAAACAACGAATATAAATCGCTTAGTTTTATTATATAATTTTACTATTATCTTAATAAAAAAGCGGGGGACCCATTATATGAGCAGAATTTTTTACTCATGCTAACCTCGTCACACATTTTCGAGGGGGCTATGGGGTCTTACATAGATTTAGTCTGTATAACACCATGCACTGTCATGGTGTTTTTTATTTCCTAAAATTTAAAATAAATAAAAAAATTAAAATATTAAAAAATCAAGGGGTGATATTTAGGATTTAATTCAATGAATTAATATTCTAAGATTAAGGAGGTATCTTATGAAACAAGAAGTAAAAACAGAAAACGTCAGAGAAACAAAATTTATACATGCATTTATTCCACTAGCATTTTTAGTATGCTCTCTTACGTACACCATAAGGTACACCAATGCAGACCCTCATATTCCTATTATAATTTCAGGAATGCTTGCAGCCTGTGTTGCAATGTTCTCTTTAAAATATAAATGGGACTGTATTCTTGAAGGAATTTTAAATACAATAAAATCTTCTATGGAAGCGGCAATAATTCTTCTTATAATTGGAATGGTAGTTGGAAGCTGGATTATATCCGGTGTTGTTCCTACTATGATATTTTACGGGCTTAAAATAATTTCTCCGGGAATATTTCTTCCGGCAGCACTTATTCTTGCTTTAATAGTTGCACTTGCAACAGGAAGTTCTTGGAGTACAGCGGCAACAGTTGGAATTGCTCTTATGGGAGTTGGAACAGGGCTTGGAATTCCTCCTCAAATAACAGCAGGAGCAATAATTTCAGGAGCATATATGGGAGATAAACTTTCTCCTCTTTCTGATACAACAAATCTTGCACCGGCAATGGCAGGTTCAAATCTTTTTGAACATATAAGAGCTATGCTTGCAACAACAATACCAAGTTTTATAATAACACTTATTATTTTCTGTGCAATCGGAATGAGATATGCAGGTTCTGATATAGATACAGCAACACTTAATTCAATACTTGGAACTTTACAGAGTGAATTTTATATAAGTCCTGTATTATTTATAGTTCCTGTTATAACAATAACTCTTGTTGTAAAAAAAGTTCCTGCTATTCCGGGGCTTTTCTGTGGAAGTTTAATTGGAGGAGCAGCAGCAATGATATTCCAAAAAACTTCTCTTTCTGAATTTGTAACAGCTCTTCAAAAAGGATATGTTTCAATGTCAGGAAATCCTGTTGTAGATGAACTTCTTACAAGAGGAGGAATGAACAGCATGATGTGGACAGTTTCACTTATTATATGTGCTTTATTCTTTGGAGGAGTAATGGAAAGAGCAGGAATGCTTAGTGCCATTGCAAATAAAATACTAAGCCTTGCAAAGTCAACAGGAAGCCTTGTTCTTGCAACTGTATTTACTGCTATTGCTTCAAATGCTCTTGCAGCAGAACAGTATCTTTCAATAGTTATTACAGGAAGAATATTTAAAGATGCTTATGCAAAAAGAAATCTTCACCCTGTAACTTTATCAAGAGTTCTTGAAGATTCAGGAACACTTACATCACCGCTTTTCCCTTGGAACAGCTGCGGAGCTTATATGATTGCAGCTCTTGGAATAGCTCCATGGATATATGTTCCTTATTGTTTCCTAAATTTAATAAATCCCGTTATCTCAATAATCTATGGATATACAGGATTTAATATAAAATATTTAAATGGCGAACAAGGAAAAAAGTTCCATTTCAAAAAAGTGATGATGGCAATGCTTAATATATTCCACAAATAAAAATTAATAAAAAAATAAAATCCCTGCATTGAAAACTATTCTTCAATGCAGGGTAATTTTTTAATTTATTTATTATTTTATTCTGTCAAAGAAAAGAACAATATATACTTATCCTACTATCTTACAGTTTTTATCATCTTTATCACAGATATATTTTACTTCATTTACAAGCGGTTTTCCGTCAATAAAATCTCTTATATTATTTAATGTAGTAATTGTGATAGCTTCAACAGCTTCTTTTGTGAAATAAGCCTGATGTGAAGTTATAAGAACATTGTGGAAAGAAAGAAGTCTTCCTAAAATATCATCTTCTATTACTTCATCAGATTTATCTTCAAAGAAATAATTTGCTTCCTCTTCATAAACATCAAGGGCAGCAGCACCTATTTTTTTATCTTTCAGTGCTTCAACTAAATCGACAGAGTCAATTAAAAGTCCACGTCCTGTATTTACAATCATAACTCCGTCTTTCATTTTTGCCATAGAATTTCTGTTTATCATATATTGAGTCTCTTTTGTAAGAGGACAGTTTAAAGAAATTATATCAGAATTTTTATAAAGAGTGTCAAGGTCTACAAATTCAAATCCAAGCTCTTTTGCTTTTTCATAATTTGGGTATGGATCGTAGGCTATAACCTTTGTTCCAAATCCTTTTAAAATTTGTATAAGAATTTGTGCAATTTTTCCTGCTCCTATAATTCCTACTGTTTTTCCGTGAAGGTCATATCCCATAAGCCCGTTTATGGAAAAGTTTCCTTCTCTTGTACGAACATAGGCTTTGTGGATTTTTCTGCTCATTGTAAGAATCATTCCCATTGTGTATTCTGCTATTGAATAAGGAGAGTAAGCGGGAACTCTTACAACTTTAAATCTTCCGTTAATATCTTTAAATGAAATATTATTATATCCAGCACATCTCATTGCAAGAAGTTTAACTCCATTTTCAGCCATTATATCAATTACTTTTTTATTTATTGTGTCATTTGCAAAGGCACACACTATTTCATATCCTTTTGTAAGAGGAGCTGTTTCCTCTGTAAGTTTTCCTTTTAAAAACTTCATCTCAATATTATAATCTTTTCCATATTTATTAAAGAATTCTTTGTCATAAGATTTTATATCAAAGAATAAAACTTTTTTATTTTCCATTTTTACTGCCTCCGTTACTGCTGAATTATTTTTATATATAAATTATATCATTTTCAAAATAATATTCCTACAAATTCCTTATTTTTTTAATAAACAATGTAGAAAAAGATATTTTTAGTCGATTATGTACTGTTTTAACATATAAAATAAAAAGGAAATAATTTTATTTTTTATTCTTTTTTTAATATTTCTATGATAAAATACGTTTTGTAATATAAAAGTTTCAGGAGGAATTTCAATGTTTAAAAACATACTTAAAGGGATGGGGATAGGAGTTGCTAATATTATTCCCGGAGTTTCAGGAGGAACACTTGCTGTTGTTTTTGGGATTTATGATTATCTTATGGAAGCTGTAGCCTGCTTTCTAACTGCACCAAAATCAAAAAAAATAGAATATATAAAATTTCTTCTTCAAATAGGGGCAGGGGCAGTAATAGGTATTCTTGTATTTGCAAGGGTGATTGAATTTCTTTTTGCAAATTATCCAATGCAGACAAAAATAGCTTTTGTTATTTTAATTCTTCCCTCAATCCCTCTTATAATAAAAGGAGAAAATATAAGAGATAAAAAAAATATAATCTCTTTTGTTTTGGGATTTGTATTTATCATGCTTTTTACATATGCAACGATAAAAATTTCAGGAGGGCCTCAAGAATTTGACAGTGTGAGAACAGTCTTTTCAACTTCGTATTATATAAAACTTGCTTTCTGCGGATTTATAGCGATAGGGGCGATGATAATTCCGGGAATATCTGGTTCTTTTCTTCTTCTTATATTAGGAGAATATCAAAATATTCTTTCATATATAAATAATTTCCAAATTATTCCTATGATATACCTTTCTATTGGAATGGGGCTTGGAGCATTAGGATTTACAAAAGTTATAAATTATTGCTTAAAACATCACAGAAGCCTTACATTATTTTTTATTCTTGGAATAATAATAGCATCACTTATACAATTATTATTAAATTTATAGTAAAAGAAAAAAGCCGAATATCATTTGATATCCGGCATTTCTTTGTTTTGAAAATTTTTAATCTTCGAGAATTATAAAGAGTTTACTTTAACTGCTAATCTAGATTTTTTTCTAGAAGCTGTGTTTTTCTTTAAAACACCTTTAGTAACAGCTTTATCAAGTTCTTTGAAAGCTACTGTTAAAGCTGCTTTTGCTGCTTCAACTTCTTTAGCCTCAACTGCTGCTAAAACTTTTTTGATCATAGTTTTAACTCTAGTTTTAACTGCTTGATTTCTCACTCTGTTTCTCTCGTTGATTAATACTCTCTTTTTAGCTGATTTTGAGTTTGCCAAATTAAAAACCTCCTAATAATATAAATAATAATTTTTTTGGTAACTTATTTTATCATGGTCTTAAAATTTAACAGGTAAGATCTAAAAGAGAGACACATATCTAAAACAATGGACCGATAGTATTATATCACAAAAAGCTAAAATGTAAAAGGAAAAAATAAAAAAGAGTATCTATTTTTTTAAAAAAAGGTTATCATATAAGCTGAATAAGTTTAGAAATTTTATTAGAGAGGATTTCTTATGAATATAGATGAAAAAATATCTTTTGAAGCCAGAGAAAAAATGGTTTTTGAGATAGCTGAAACTGGTGGAAACGAAGTATTCTTTCGTGGAATCCTTGATGAAAATAAAATAGTGTGTGATGTGGAAGTTCTTGCTAAAGGGAACAGATACAGTGTTCCTGCTATTTTAAAAAGAATGAAAAAAAATGAAATTATTATACATAACCATCCTTCAGGATATTTATATCCATCTGATGCTGATATAGAAGTAGCTTCTATTTTTGCAAATAAAATGGACGGAGGTTCATATATAATAGACAATAATGCCGAAAATATTTATGTGATTACAGAGGCATATTTTGATGAAAATAAAAAGATAGATATAAAACCATATTTTGAAAGAAATGGGCTTCTTTCTCAATATTTCAAAGAGTTTGAATACAGAGATGAACAGCTTCATATGGCATCTCATATAGAAAAAGGGCTTAACGATGAAAAGAAAGTTATAGTGGAAGCTGGAACTGGAACAGGAAAAACCCTTGCTTATCTTATTCCAAGTATTCAATGGGCAGTTGAAAATGAAAAAAAAGTTATTATATCAACAAATACGATAAATCTTCAGGAACAGCTTTTAAATAAAGATATTCCTATTGTAAAAAAAATTATGTCAAAAGATTTTAAATATCTTCTGGTTAAAGGAAGAGGGAATTTTTTATGCAACAGAAAGCATGCAAATCTTCTTTCTAAAAATGGAGCTGATTTGGAAGATTTTTCAGATGAACAGAAAAAACAATTTGCAGCCCTTATAAAGTGGGGAAAAGAAACTAAAACAGGTGATAAATCAGAGCTTTATTTTGAAGTTGATTACACTGTGTGGGAAGAATTTCAGAGCGAAACAGATATTTGTGCAGGGGCAAGATGTCCTTATAAAAGCGAATGTTTCTTTATGAAATCCAGAGAAGAGAGAAAGAAAGCTGATATTTTAATTGCAAATCATCACATATTTTTCTCAGACCTTGCTATAAGAAAAGAGATAGGATTTAATACAGATTATTCTATTCTTCCGGAGTATGGGCTTGTGGTTTTTGATGAAGCCCACAACATTCAAAAAGTGGCAAGAGACTATTTTTCTTATGAGGTTTCAAAATATGGATTCACAAAAGCAATGAACCAGATTTTAAATGTTGCTCAAAAGAAAAAAAATAAAGGACAGCTTGAAATACTTATAAATTATTTGAAAAAAAGAAACTATGAAGATAAAGAAATTGTTGAAAAACTTTTGGAAAATGATGTCCGTCTTAATCACGGCAATCTTTTTAAAGCTGGACGTGATTATTTTGACAGGCTTATTGAAATATTTTCTAAAGGACAGGTTGGAAGTCTCAGCTTCAGAATAAAAAAAGATGAGATTATGGCATCTTCTTTTTACAGTATGCTTAATGATGTGAAAGAAAATTTTATTTTAGAGTTTAACACTTATCTGAGAACAATGAGAAGAGTTATTACATTATTAAAGGATACAGAAGATAACGACGGAACCATAAATGATTTTACAAAATATACAGAAAGACTTGAAACATTTTTTGAAAATTTTAAATTTATAAATAACCTTGATGATGAAGAGTTTATTTACTGGGTTGAAGTAAATAATAAAAAAAGCAACTCAAAACTTGTGGCAACACCTCTTGAAATATCAGGGGAGCTTAATGAAAATTTATATTCTAATTTAAAACAGCTGATATTTACCTCTGCTACAATAGCAGTTGAAAATAATTTTGACTATTTTAAAAAATCAATAGGTTTGGAAGAGGAAACATATGACAAAATTATTGCCTCTCCATTTGATTATGACAGGCAGATGAAAGTATATATTCCGGCAGGGCTTCCAGACCCAAATGACAGAAATTTTTTAGATGAGATAGAGCCTCTTCTTAAAAAAATGATTTTAAAAACCAAAGGGCGTACTTTTGTTCTTTTCACTTCATATAAATCTTTAAATTATATGTATTATATGCTTAGAGATGAACTTGAAGAAAATGGGATAGATTTTTTTATTCAAGGAATGTATCCAAGAACAAAACTTGTGGAAATGTTTAAAGCAAGTGAAGCTCCTGTTCTTTTTGGAACTGACTCTTTCTGGGAGGGAGTTGATGTTAAAGGAGAAAAACTTGTTTCAGTAATAATTGTAAAACTTCCTTTTAAAGTGCCGAGCGACCCTGTGACAGAAGCAATTATTGAAACATATGAGCTTCAGGGAAAAAATCCTTTTATAGAATATCAGATTCCTGAATCAGTTATAAAATTTAAACAGGGGATAGGACGTCTTATAAGAAGCAAAGAGGATAAGGGGATAATTACAATTTTAGATAACAGAATTGTTACAAAGAGATATGGAAAATATTTCCTTGACAGTATTCCAACAAAGAATATAGTCAGAATAGACCAAAATGAAATAATTGGTTAAAAATTTACGGAGGAATTTATGAAAAAATTCAAACTTTTCGGTTTTAAATTTATTTTTAAAATGGAAAAAGAAAATAAAGATGATGTGCAGATTTATTCAGAATCATATAACCTCAAGGAGAAAGTAATATATATTCTTCTTATAATGGCACTTCTTTCTTTCAGTGCAAAGTTTCATCTTTTTTTCAATGAAAACAGCTATAAAAAAGGAAGCATTGTAAAAGAAGATATTTATGCACCGAGAACTGTAAAGTATAACGACGTTGCTAAAAGGGAAGCAATAATTGAGGAGCTTATTCTTACTTCTAAAAAAGAATATATTCATGTTCCTGAAGTGGAAGTTTCTCATTACAATGGAATGAAGAATTTTTATGACCAGATAATTGCTCTTAAAAAAGGTGCTAAAATAGATTTCAACTATAAAATAATAGAAGAAAGCTTAGAAAAAGAGGTAAATAAAAATCTTGTAAAAGAAATTTCAGGTTTAAGCACCAAAAAAATTACAGCTCAGAGAGATAAACTTTTAAAGCTTTTAAACGAAATTTATGAAAGCAGAGTTGTAAAAGAAGATGGAATTATTAATATAAAAGATGAGCAGGTTGAAAAAATAGAGAAGTTAAGTCCTCTGGAACAGAAAGTGCTTCATACTTTTATAGTTCCTAACTATGTCTTTGACAAAGAAAAAACAAAAGATGAGATAGAAAAGAAAACTTCAAAAATAGGGGAGCAGATAGTTGAAATTCAGGCTGGAAGCATAGTTGCCAAAAAAGGTGAAGTTCTTACAGACAGAAAGATGGAACTTTTAAGTGCTTTGGGAATTTACTCTTATTCTGAAACTATTGCAAGGCTTGTTATGAATATTATGTACCTTTTCATAATATCTTTTATTTCTTATCAGACTCTTTACAGAACTTTTAAGAATGAAATTTTGAAAAAGAATACATACAGGGCTGTACTTATTCTTATTGCAGGAGCATTTTTTATCTTAAGATTTTTAAGCAATGAATATATGTTTATTGTTCCTTTTGAAGTTATGTTTTTTATGTTTGGAATTTTAGTAAATCCAAGATTTGCTTTTGCAATGACAATAATTTCTTTGGGATTTTTGATGCCGATACTTGATTATAATTTAATATATTTCTTTATATATCTTTTTGCAGTTCTTTTGGGGACAATTCTTTTAAAAGATATAAAGACAAGGTCACAGCTTATAAATTTGGGAGTTCAGCTTTCTATTGTAAAATTTATACTATTTTTTATTTTAAGTTATTTTACAGGAGTGATGAATGTATCAGTTGTTGTTAAAGCCGGACAGATTATAATTGCAGGAATTTTATCAGGAATGGTAAGTATTGCCCTTGTTCCTTATTTTGAAAGAACATTTAATATACTTACAAGGTTTAAACTTCTTGAACTTGGAGATTTGTCTCATCCGCTTCTTAGAGATTTATCTGTTAAAACACCGGGAACTTTTTATCACTCAATGATGGTTGCCACTCTTTCAGAGGCTGCAGCTGATGCCATAGGAGCAGATTCTATTTTTACAAGGGTTGCTTCCTATTATCATGATATCGGAAAAATGAAAAGACCTAAGTTTTATGTGGAAAACCAAGAGGGTGGAGTAAATCCTCATAATTCAATATCTCCGTTTTTAAGTGCTTTAATAATTGCTGCCCATACAAAAGAGGGAGCAGAGCTTGGAAAAGAATATCAAATTCCAAAAGAAATAAGAGATATTATGTTTGAACATCAGGGAACAACTCTTCTTGCATATTTCTATAATAAAGCAAAACAAATTGATGAAAATGTACAGGAAGAAGATTTCAGATACCCTGGACCAAAACCAAAAACAAAAGAATCTGCAATTATTATGCTTGCTGACTCAATAGAAGCAGCAGTAAGAAGCCTTGATGAAAAAACTCCTGTTACAATAGAAGCTATGATAAGAAAAATTATTGCAGGAAAAATGGGAGACGGACAGCTTTCTGATGCTGACTTAACATTTAAAGAGATAGAAATAATTATAAAAGTATTTACAAAAACTCTTATGGGAATCCACCATGTGAGAATAAAATATCCGGGACAGAAATAATTCTGTCCTTTAAATTATAAGGAGATAAAATTGAAAATAAATTTAGATTTGGGAATTAACATTGATACTTATGAAGATGAAATTAATTTTGAAGAAGTGGAAAAATATGTCACAGAAGTTTTAAACAGAGAATATTCAAGTGACAAAGAGGTTTATGTTTCTGTTCTTTTAACAGGAAACGATGAGATACAGGCAGTAAACAGAGATTTTAGAGGAAAAGATATGCCCACAGATGTAATTTCCTTTGCATATCACGATAATGACGAGGGAGATACAGGAATTTTTGATACCCTTGGGGATATTATAATTTCTCTTGAAAGAGTGGACGAACAGAGAAAAGATTATAACCATTCTTTTAAAAGAGAATTTTATTATGTTTTAACTCACGGACTTCTTCATCTTTTAGGGTATGACCATATGGAAGAGGAAGAGAAAAAAATTATGAGAGCTAAAGAGGAAGAGATTTTAACTCATTACGGTTATACAAGAGATATATAAAAACAGGTGATAATTATGCAGACTTCAAAAGAATATCTGCTTTTCAGTATGCTTTCATATTATAATCTGAAAGATGAAACTAAGGGAGAATTTTTAATAAATTCTCTTGACGGAATAGATTTTGGAAAAGGTATATCAACTAATGCAAATCTTTTTAGAGATGATGCCTATGGAAGATGCACAGATTATTTTATGAAAGAGCTTGAGGAATGGAAAATTTATGATATAGATAACAGAACAGGGATTAATGGAAACGGAAAATCAAAATCCGGATTTTTTGCTATTGTTTTTGAAAAAAACGGAGAGTATGTAATTTCTTACAGAGGAAGCGAAACTTATCCCTTTGAAGAAGCATACAGAGATTTTATAGAAACAGACCTTCGGATTGGAATGGGGAAAAAACCTCTGCAGTTTTGGGAGGGAGTGGAAGTCTTTGAAGATTTACTGGTGAAAGGAATTCCGTTTGAAAATATAAGTATAACAGGACATTCTCTTGGAGGAGGGATTGCCCAGTTTGCAGCTGTTATGCTTTATAAAAAATATAAGGCTGTGCCGAGAGTATGCACATGGAATGCTGTAGGAATAAATCGTGACGGGATAATCGGTGTGGAAGATTTTATTGATTATGAAAAGATTTTAGAGTCGTGTCATCTTACAGAGGAAGAAAAAGAAATTTTTAAAGATTTTAAAGAACCTTATCTTGATTTTTTCTTAAAGGAGCTGAAAAAATACAAAGTTATAAAAGATAACAGAACTGTTCTTATGGATAAATATTCAACTTTTTATTTTCAGATAGATGATGTGTTTGTTGAAGCTCTTTCAAAACAGACAAATTTTAAAGATATTTTAAATAAACTTCCGCTGAACAGAAGACGTGAACTTCTTCTTCAGGAAGAAATTATAGATAAACTGTTTCAGATAGATGATCTTACAAGAATTTTATATGATGCTGTGGAATTTATAAAAACTTTAAATGAAAATAAAGTTTTTGAAGAAAATGTTATAAATTTCTGCCACTCAAAAGATTTAGTGAGTTTTCTTTTCCCGCATATAGGAACAACTTATCAGGTTGACCTTAAATTTTTAAAGAAAGATGCAGGAAGAAGCAGTTTCTTTAGAAATTTTTCGATTTTTAAAAAATCTGTGCAGAGCTACCATTTTGAAGATGTGTTTATCCCTTTTATAGCTCCAAACGGGGCATTTACAGATACAATATCCACAGATTATGTGAGCAGTGTTTTAAGAAAAGTTATCTATCTTGAATATACTTTTACAAAGGAATTTTTAGGGCTTTATTTTATGAATACAGAAATCACAAAAGAAAATTTTCAAAGATTTAAAACAGAAATTTTAAATGGGATTGAAAAAATGGGAGATGATATTCTTTATAAAGATAAAGCAAAGGCAAAAATTCAGCTTATGGATTTTGAAGAGATAAAAATATTGTGGCAGAAAACTTGTGAAAAAATTCCAAGCCCGTATATCAGTCAGGATATTTATGATTTGATTGTTTTCAGAAAAAATTATATATAAAATAAAGAATGGGGGAGAATTTTATATATTTTCCCCCATTTAACCTATTAAAAAAACTTTTTAGTTCGGATAAAGGAAAAAATATTGAAATCTATTCATTAAAAGTATAAAATAAAAATAAATATCTGGCACAAAATTTGCTTTTATTAATTATGGAAAATTAATAAACGATAAAGGAGAGAATAAAATGAAATTTAATTTTAATGAAAAAGTTGACAGAAGTAAAAATCATGCGGCTAAATGGGAAGAAATGGGTGCGAAATTTGGTTCAAACGACCTTCTTCCAATGTGGATTGCAGATATGGATATAAAAACAGCTCCGGAAATTGTGGAGGCTATAAAAGAAAAGGCTGATCAGGCTATATTTGGGTATGTTTACAGACCCGCTTCATATTATGAAACAGCTGCAGCCTGGTGTGAAAAAAGATTTGGTTATAAAATAGATCCAAAAACATTAATTCACAGCCCGGGAGTTGTGCCAAGCATGAATATGCTTGTAAAAATGCTGACAAAAGAAGATGAAAAAGTATTAATTCAAATACCTGTTTACCCTCCTTTTGCAGCATCAGTAAAAACAGGAAAAAGAACTCTTGTTACAAATGAACTTGTAAAAGATGAAAATGGATATTATACAATAGATTTTGAAGATTTAGAGAAAAAATTATCTGACGAGAAAGTAACTCTTATGATTTTATGCAATCCTCACAACCCTGTGGGAAGAGTTTGGAAAAAAGAAGAACTTCAAAAAATAGGTGACCTTTGTGTAAGATATAATGTAAGAATTCTTGCAGATGAAATTTGGAGAGACCTTGTTCTTCCAGGATACACTCACACACCTATTGCTTCACTTAGCAGAGAAATAGAAAATATAACAATAACTTGTTTTTCTCCAACAAAAACTTTTAACATTGCAGGGCTTCAGGCATCATTTGCAGTATTCCCAAGAGAAGAGGAATGGAAAGCATTTGACAATGAACTTGGTGAAATGGATATAAAAAGAAACAACCCATTCAGCCTTGTTGGATTTGAGGCAGCATATAACCACGGTGAAGAATGGCTTTCTGAACTTCTTGTACACTTAGAAGGAAATGCACAATATGTTGCAGATTTTGTAAAAGAAAGACTTCCAGAAATAAAAACTGTAAAACCAGAGGGAACATATTTAATGTGGCTTGATTTTAACGGGCTTAACATTACACCTGAAGAGATTACAGATATGCTTATAAAAGATGCAAAAGTTGCAATGAATGACGGAGCAAGTTTTGGAGCAAATGGAAAAGGATTTGCAAGAATGAATATTGCCTGCCCAAGATATATGGTTGAAGATGCAATGGCAAGAATAGAAAAAGCTGTAAAAAATCTTAAAAAATAAGAGGGGAAACAGATGGAAAAATTAACAAAACTTATTTTTGATGATATGAAGCCTGCTCTTGGGGTTACAGAGCCTGGAGCAATAGCTTTTGCTGCATCAAAAGCAAGAAGTTATACAAAGGGAGAGATTGAAGAAGTTTCTGTTGAAATGAATTCGGGAATGTATAAAAATGCTTTTACCTGCGGAATTCCAAATTCAGATGAAGTGGGAAATATTTTTTCGGCTGCTCTTGGAGTTGCTGCCGGAAATCCTGAAAAAGGACTTGAATCTCTTGCTGATGTAACAGAAAAAGATAATGAGACAGCAGAAAAACTTGTGGAAGAGGGAAAAGTAAAAGTAAAACTTTCAGGAATAAGTTCTGATATTTTTATAGAGGCTACAGTAAAAACAAAATCAGATATATGTGTAGTAACAATAAAAAATTCTCACACAAATATTGTAAGAATAACTTTAAATGGAAAAGTAATTTTTGAAAAAGAGGAAAAAGATAAAGAAAACGAAATAGAAGAGACTCCTCTTATTCATAAATATACTTTAAAAGATTTAGTTTCTTATGTAAAAAATGTGGATATCAAAGAGATTGAATTTATACAAAAGGCCTTTGATGTAAATATGGAACTTTTCAATGAGGGGCTTAAAAGCAGAAAATCAACTTTTATTCATCAGCTTTTTAAAATGAACGGTGAAAAAATATTTTCTGATAATGTTTTATCTACTGCTCAGCTTTTATGCAACGGTGCTATTGAAGCAAGAGTAATCGGTCTTGATAAACCTGCAATGAGTATAACAGGTTCGGGAGCTCACGGAATTATAGCTGTTATGCCTTTACTTGCAGAGCAGAAAGTAAAAAATCTTTCAGAAGAAATTTTACTTAGAGCTGCTGCTTTAAGTTATCTTGTCTGCATGTATATAAAAGAATATTCAGGGCGTCTTTCAGCTTTCTGCGGGTGCGGAATTGCTGCAGGAACAGGAATGGCATGCGGGCTTGTATTTATGAGAAACGGCTCTGTCGAGGAAATGGGGCATACAATAAATAATATGGCTTCAAGCATAACAGGAATGATATGCGACGGGGGAAACCAAGGCTGCACAATGAAAGGTGTGGCAGCAACAGATGCTGCTTTCCGTTCAGCTGAATTTGCCATGAATGGAGTGTATATTTATAATGTTCATGGAATAAATGGAAATACTCCAGAAGAAACTATGAGGAATATGGGGCTTATTGCTTCACCTGGAATGACAGGAACAGAAAAAACTATTGTGGAAATATTTGAAAATAAAATAAGCTAAAAAATAAAAAAGATTGTGGCAATGTAAATGATATTCAAAAAATATGTTTCAGATACCACAATTTTTTATTTTTTAGTAGAGAAGAACAGAAAGAAAATTTTACAGTTTAAAAAATATAAGTTACAATTATTATATGAAAAAATTCTTGCGGCAGAGGTGAAAAATGAAAAAGCAGGTAGCTGTAATTACAAGGGCAAAAGAGATAAGAAATTCCATGAAAGACCAGATTGATATGATTTTCGGGGAACTTGTTGAAACAAATATTTACAGTCTTGAAGATAAAACTATAGACAAATTAAAAAAATCTGATTTATATGTGGTTTCAAGCAGTGCTTATGAATATTTAGATGAAAAGTTTTTGAAAAATAAAAATCTGGTTATAGTTGATTATACTATAAGCAAAGAAAGAAAAAATTTTTTGAAAAATTTTCCAAAAGGAACAAAGGCAGTATTTTTTAATGTAAGCCAGAAAATGTGTATGGAAGCTATTGCTATGATGTATCATCTGGGAGTAAATAATATAGAATTTATTCCTGCTTATCCAAATATGGAAAATTTTCCTAAAAATAATCTTATAATTACTCCTGCAGAAACAAAACTTCTTCCAAAAGAAGCCGAGGGAAGAGATATAATTGATATTGGCCACAGAATTTTAGATGCTAATACAATAATTGAAATAGCACTGAAACTTGAATTTGAACATATTTTATATTATAAAAAAATTAAGGAATATCTGGATACTGTAGCAACTAACGATTACAGTTTAAATAAAATTTTAGAAAAGGCAACACAGTCTGAAAGCCAGCTTGGAATTTTAATGGGAATACTTGATATAGCAATAATCGGAGTGGATAAAGATAATTTTATCTGTTCGTGCAATGAGGGGGCAGAAAAAATTCTAAACAGAAAAAGTATAAATCTTATTGGAAACAGTGCCTGTGATATTCTTTCATGTGTTCCTTTTGGTGAAGTTCGTGAAACAAAACAAGAGATACGTTCAAGGCTTGTGACAGTAAATGGAGAATATGTAAACTTAAATATTACTCCTGTTATAAAAGCGGAAAATTATATGGGTGCATTTGCAGTTCTTCAAAGATTTAAGGAAGAGGAACAGAAACAGCACGAACTTAGAAGACAGCTTCTTAATAAAGGGCATAAAGCAAAATATACTTTTGATGATATTTTGGGAGAATCGGGGGCAATAAAGAAAATAAAAGAGATAGCTAAAAAAATGGCAAAAACAAATTCTGCAGTTTTAATTACAGGGGAGAGCGGAACAGGAAAAGAACTTTTTGCCCATGCAGTTCATAACTATTCAGACAGAAAAGACTATCCTTTTGTAGCAGTAAACTGTGCAGCAATTCCTGAAAATCTTCTTGAGTCAGAACTTTTTGGATATGAAGAGGGGGCATTTACAGGAGCAAAAAAAGGCGGGAAAATAGGACTTTTTGAATTTGCCCACATGGGAACACTTTTTCTTGATGAGATTGAGGGAATGAGTCCGGCTCTTCAAATAAAACTTTTGAGGGTTATTCAAGAAAAAGAAATTATGAAAATAGGGGGCGGCAAAGTCATAAATATTGATGTAAGAATAATTGCCGCCACAAATGAAGAACTTAGAAAACTTGTAAAAGAAAATAAATTCAGAAAGGATTTATATTACAGAATAAATACTCTGCCAATTATGATACCTCCTTTAAGGGAGAGGGAAGATGATGTTTACCTTCTTCTTGAAAAATTTAAAACAGAAATAGGTGCTGATTTTAAATTTACTCCAAAGGCAAAAGAGGCTTTTAAAATGTATAATTGGGAGGGAAATATAAGAGAACTTAAAAATTATGTGGAGTTTTTTAATTTTATGGGAGAGGAATATATAAATTTTGAAGATATGCCCCTTGCTGTAAAAGAATATTATGAGGAAAATAAAAAAGAAATTTCCGAAAAAGAGGAGAGCAACATTTTAAAAGAAACAGCCGGGCATAGATACAAAGAATACGTTTTTTTATTAAAAAAAATAAAAGAAAATCAAAAAGCCGGGCTTAGCAGCGGAAGAAAAATTTTATGCAGTATCTGTGAAAAAAATAATATCAGTTTAACAGAACAGGAGATAAGAGGAATTTTAAAAAATCTTGAAAAAATAGATTTTATAAAAGTTTTCAAAGGAAGAAAAGGAAATATTATTTCTGAAAAAGGTGAAGAATTTTTAAAAAACTTAGATTTTTAAAAAAATAAATGGTTTATATGGCAGAATAGGTTAAAATTATTCTGCCATTTTTTTATTTTATTTGTTTCATAATAAAAAAATACAAAAAAAAGTGTATGAAAACAAAAATAAAATAATTTTTTCACTGGCATAAAAATTGCTTTATATAATGGTGTAAAAAATAAAAAAGTTTAGGAGGAAAATATTTATGAAATTAACAGTTATCGGAAGCCATCTTTGTGAAGACACAAGAAATTCATTGGAAGTTTTAAAAGGAAAAAATGTGGAAGTAGTTTTTGAAAATCTGTCTGAAAGTTTAGATTCATTAAAAAAATATCTTTCAGTTCGTGAAACAAGTGAAATGTATGCAGGTGTAAGAGCTGCGGGAGGAATTGGAATTCCATGTTTTGTTTTTGAGGACGGAACAAAAACTTTAGACCTTACAGTTGTTTTGTCAAAATTAGATTAATAAAAAAATAAATTGTTTTTAGGAGGAGTAAAAAATGGGAGAAAATAAAAAACAAAGTATTTGGGAAGCATATAAGTTTTCAATTATACTTCTTGGAGCAATATTTATAGGAAGTATCGTCGGTATTCAAATGGGAGAAAAAGCAACAGTATTTAAGCCTTTTGGAGATTTGTTTATAAATGGAATGTTTATGGTTGTTGTTCCTCTTGTTTTTGTGACAATAAGCAGTTCAATAGCAGGAATGAATGACATGAAAAGACTTGGAAAAATTTTAAAAACAATGCTTATCACTTTTGTGGGAACAGGAATGGTTGCAGCTGTTTATGTATTTATAACAGTTAAAGTATTTCCGCCGGCAGAGGGAGTTTCTCTTGCTATGCCTGCAGCAGAAGCATTAAAACCATTCCAGACAGGAGATCAGATAGTTGCAGCTATAACTGTTACAGATTTCCCTGAACTTATTTCAAGAAAAAATATGTTACCGTTAATTATATTCTCAATCGTATTTGGTATCTGCACAAATATGATAGGTGAAAAAGGAAAAGTTATTGCCAGAGGTCTTGATGCTTTATCAGAAGTTTTCTTAAAAATAGTAGGACTTTTAATGTACTATGCTCCAATCGGATTAGGTGCATACTTTGCAGCTCTTATTGGTGAACACGGAAAAGAACTTTTAGGTTCTTATGCAAGAGCAATGGCAGTTTATTATCCATTATGCTTAGTTTATATGTTTACAGCATTCCCTCTTTATGCTTGGATTTCTGGAGGAATGGAAGGTGTAAGAAGATTAAAATATGTAGTTTCTCCGGCTGTAACAGCAGTTGCAACTCAAAGCTCTATTGCAACACTTCCTGTAAACTTAGAAGCTTGTGAAAAAATCGGTGTGCCTAAAGATATAAGAGAAATTATTCTTCCAATCGGGGCAACAGCTCATATGGACGGAACAGTTTTAAGTTCAATCTTAAAAATTTCATTCCTTTTTGGAATTTTCCAAGTTCCGTTTGAAGGTGCAGGAACTTATGCAAGTGCTTTACTTCTTTCAATAGCAGGAGGAGTTGTAATGTCAGGAGTTCCAGGAGGAGGACTTATTGGAGAAATGTTTATTGTTACAATGTATGGATTCCCTGCAGAAGCATTCCCGATTATTGCAACAATAGGATATCTTGTTGACCCGTTTGCTACAATGATAAATGCAAGCGGTGACACAATAGCTTCAATGCTTGTAACAAGAGTTGTTGAAGGAAAAGACTGGTTAAAAAAACAGCTTTCTTAAACCAAATTTAAAATAAAAATCAAAATCTCAAAAAAGTCAGGCAGAAAACAGATGCCTGATTTTTTTTGTAAAATAATTTAAAATTACTTTGATTTTATTGAGCAGAAAAAGATATTATGATATAATAAAAAAGAATGTAAAAAATTTTTTTAGGAAGAGAACGCTGTGGATATAAGAGTACTTGAAAAAAATAAAAAAACAGGTTACATATTTTATGTGTCATACAGAGGAAGCGGATTTGATGCTTTTGATGAGATGGCAGGCAAAACAACTGTAAAAGGATATTTTAAAGAAATAATGAATTCACTTGGGTTTACATGGGCAAAGGGAATTCAGCAGGGAGGAAGAACAGATGCTAAAGTTAGTGGAAATAATTGTCTTTATGTCAGCAGTAATTTCACTGGAAATGTTCAAAAGATAATTTGTGATTTCAATGAAAAATCTGAGGGGAAAATGAAAATAACAGGATTTGATAAAACTTTTCCAAATTTAATTTTTCCAGATTATGTGGAGAAAAGAAAATATATTTACAGATACCCTCAGAAAAAAATTTCTAAATCTTTTGAAGAGATTAAAAAGTCTTGTGAAGAACTTACAGGAACTTATGATGTCTCAAGATTTACAGACACAAAGGGAGAAAAACTTAAAGAGCATATAAGAACAGTTGAAGTAAGTTTTGAAAACGGAGAGCTTATTTTTACAGGAAACTCTTTTATGCCGAAACAGGTAAGAATTATGAGCGGATATATACTTACAGGTGAAATGACAGCTCTTCCGGGAAAATATCTTACTCTTGAAAAAATATTTTTAAACGATGAAATTTTAAAAAATATTTTTATTGAAGAAAAAAATTTAAAAATTGAAAATGTAGAAAGAATAGAAAGAACAAAAGATGGTTCTTTTTATATTTTTTATGTGTCTGAAGATAAAAAAGGGGAAGTTATAGGAAAAAACGGCAAGAATATAAAAAGACTGAGAAAAGAACTTGGAACTGTTATTGTGAGGGAAATATGATTACTGCCAGAATAAAACAGGGGCTTCTTTTTCTTTTTGGAAAATATCATAAAGAGAATGATATTTTGGTGAAAAAAGTTTTATCTTGTGACGAATTTAATATTTTTGATAAAATGAGTGAGTATGATAAAATTCACTCTTTTAATTTATACAAACTTGTAAAAGAAGATGAGATTTTAAAAGATGATAAGAATTATTTAAAACTTGCACTTCTTCACGACTGCGGAAAAGAAGATTATTCTCTTTTTAAAAGAGTAAAAAAAGTTATTATTGGTGATAAGCAGATAGAAAAGCACCCTGAAAAAGCCTTTGAAAAGCTGAAAGAAATAAATTTAGAGGTTGCAGAACTTGCTCTAAATCATCATACAAAAACTGAAGATATAAAAATGAAAGAATTTCAAATTTTAGATGATAAATAGGAGAAATAATGAAAGTAAATATTGATAAATATCTGCTGGCTGTTGAAAAGCCGGCACAATACTTAGGAAATGAGATAAACAGCTATCACAAAACAGATTATAAAGCAAGTATGTGTCTGTTTTTCCCTGACGTATATGAAGTCGGAATGTCAAATCTTGGAATAAGAATTTTGTATTCTCTTATGAACCAAGTTGAAGGATTTTCTCTTGAAAGAGGATTTATTCCTTTCGATGATATGGAAGAAATAATGAGAAGAGACAATATTCCGATGTTTTCTCTTGAAAGCAAAAAAGAATTAAAAGATTTTGATATAGTGGGATTTTCTCTTTCTTATGAAATGTGTTATCCAAATATGCTTAATGCTTTAGAACTTGCAGGAATTCCAATAAGAAGAGAGGATAGAGACGAAACTCACCCTCTTATTATGGCAGGTGGAACTTGTGTAATGAATCCTGCTCCGCTTAAAAAGTTTGTGGACTTTTTAGTTGTTGGAGATGGAGAAGAAACAATGACAGAGCTTGCAAGAATTTTTGTTGAGACTGAGGGAAAATCAAAAGAGGAAAGATTAAGAGCAATAGAACATCTTGAGGGTGTATATATTCCAGCTTTCCATGACGGGAAAAAGAAAATAAGAAGAGCAATTTTAAAAGATATAAATAATTCAAAAATGTATGAAAATCAGCTTGTTCCATATATAGCAATAGTACATGACAGAGCTTCTGTGGAAATTCAAAGAGGCTGCACAAGAGGGTGCAGGTTCTGTCAGGCGGGAATGGTTTACAGACCTGTTAGAGAAAGAAGTCTTGAAAATAATATAAAACTTATAGACTCTATGCTTTCAAGCACAGGGTATTCTGAAATTTCTCTTTCATCTTTAAGCAGCAGCGACTATACAAATATTGATACTCTTTTAAAAACATTACAGGAAAAATATAAAGATGATAATATTGGAATTTCTCTTCCGTCACTTAGAATGAATCCGCATTCTGTAAGAGTTGCCGAGCAGATAAGCGGAGGAAAAAGAACAGGATTTACTTTTGCTCCAGAAGCCGGTTCTCAAAGAATGAGAGATGTAATAAATAAAGGTGTAGAAGAACATGAGATTTTAGAGACAGCTGTTGAAGCAGTAAAAGCAGGCTGGGTAAGTCTTAAATTTTATTTTATGATTGGACTTCCCTTTGAAACTATGGAAGATGTAAAAGGAATTTATGATCTTGCTAAAAAAGTAATCGGACTTTGCAGACCAATAAATAAAAGAATAAATATCACAGTAAGTGTTTCAAACTTTATTCCAAAACCTCACACTCCTTATGAATGGTGCAAACAGATGAGCATGGAAGAAATGGAAGAAAAACATGCTTATTTAAAAGAGCTTTTTGCAGGGCTTAAAGGTGTGGCTCTTAAAATTCACCCTCCTAAAAAATCTTATCTTGAAGGATTTATTTCAAGAGGAGATGAAAAAACAGGAGACCTTATTGAGCTTGCATTTAAAAAAGGAGTTAAATTAGACGATTACAGAGATAATTTTAATCTTTGGATAGAAGCAATGGCAGAACTTGGAATAACTCCAGAAGAATATCTTGGAGAAAGAGATATTGAGGCAGAACTTCCATGGGATATTATTGATGTTGGAGTTTCAAAAGAGTTTTTCAAAAGAGAACTTAAAAAATCAGAAGAAGCTGCTCTTTCTCATGACTGCAGAAAAGGCTGTCTTGGATGCGGAATGAGAAGAATAGTTCCAGAGTGTGGAAATTTGACAACAACTAAAGAATAATTGGAGGAATTTTTATGGTTAATTTAGGAAATGACTGGGACGAACTTTTAAAAGATGAATTTGAAAAAGAATATTACAAAGAACTTAGAAAATTTTTAGTCAGTGAATACAGAACTCATATTATTCACCCTGATATGAATGATATTTTTTCGGCTTTAAAAGTGTCAAGCTATGCTGATACAAAAATTCTTCTTCTTGGGCAGGACCCTTATCATGGAGAGGGACAGGCTCATGGAATGGCATTTTCTGTAAAACCCGGTGTTCCTGCACCTCCATCTTTGAGAAATATGTATAAAGAATTGAGAGATGAGCTTGGCTGTACAATTCCAAATAACGGATATTTAATGCCGTGGGCAGAGCAGGGGATACTTCTTCTAAATACTGCTCTTACTGTAAGAGACGGACAGGCAAATTCACATCAGGGAAAAGGCTGGGAAATTTTTACAGATAAAATAATAGAACTTTTAAACGAAAAAGATGACCCTGTGATTTTTATTCTTTGGGGAAATAATGCCAAAAGTAAAAAAAGACTTATAACAAATCCAAAGCATTTTATTCTTGAGGGGGTTCACCCAAGCCCTCTTTCAGCAAGCAGGGGATTTTTTGGCTGCGGTCATTTTAAAAAAGTAAATGAAATTTTAAAATCACTTGGCAAAAAAGAGATAGACTGGCAGATTCCAAATATTTAAAAAAATAAAAAATGGAGCAGTATAAATTTATTTTTAATTTATATTGTTCCATTTTTCTTTTAAAATAGATATTAAAATTCAGGAGGAGTGACTGCAAACATTATTACAGCTTCATTTTCTCCAAGATTTGTCCATTTGTGAGGTTTTAGTGCTGGAATATGTACTGAATCTCCTTGTTCCATAACGGCTGATTGATTTTCTATTGTGATTTTTACTTTTCCTCTTAAAAGAACAGCAATTTCTTCTCCTTTATGTGCTTTAGGTTCAACAGAAGTTTCGCTTCCATTCTTTTTTAAAACCATTTTCATACATTCAAGAGCAGTATCTACATCTGGAGATAAAAGTTCATATGTAATATTTTTTGAACCCATAATTTTTCTGTTTTCTTTTTTTAAAATTGAAATATTATTTTCTTCTTTATCAGGTTCCATAAAAAATTTGAATAAAGGCACATCTAAAACATGAGCAATTTCTCTTATTGTATTTAAAGAGGGGTTGGCAGTTCCCTTTTCTATCTGGCTCAGCATAGAAGAAGATATACCGCATTTTTCTGCTACTTCTTTAAGCATGATTCCTTTACTTATTCTTATATTTTTAATAATATTTCCAACATTAATTTCTTTGTTCATATATACTAACCTTTCTTTAAAATTATTCTAATTTAATTATACACGAAAAAGTAAAAAAAATTAAACACATAATTTAAAAATTAATTTATATTAAATAATTCCTCGGATAAAAATTAATTTATATTAAATTTTTAAAAAATAAATATTGACAAAATTGTTCTTTAAAATTATAATTAATTATAAAAGAGAACATAAAAGTTAAAATACATATATAAAAATAAAATTTTATTTAAATATAGTTCAATATAATTTAATTTTTATTTAATAGAATTTTAAAAAAATAATTAAATAAGATTTAATTTTGATCAATGGATATATAAAATTTATTAGAACATAATTAGATTTACATAAATAAATATTTTATTAATTTGGAGGTATGTTATGAGTTCAGCTTTTATTGTTACAACTATTGTTTTATCAATAGCTCTATTGATATTTTTAACAGTTAAGGTAAAACTTCACCCATTTTTTGCTTTAACTATCAGTGCATTCTTTTTCGGTCTTGTGGCAGGACACTCTGTTCCTGAAATTATAGGAGCATATTCAAATGGTCTTGGTGGAACGATTGCAGGTATAGGTGTTGTTATAGCTATCGGTACAGTAATGGGAGCATTACTTGAACACAGCGGTGCAGCAGAAACAATGGCAGATACAATTTTAAAAATAACAGGAAAGAAAAATGCTGATATTGGTCTTGCTGTAACAGGTTATTTTGTTTCAATTCCTGTTTTCTGTGATTCAGCTTTTGTCCTTTTATCACCTCTAGCAAGAAGAATGAGTAAAGATTCTGGAACAAGTATGACAACAATGGCAGTAGCTCTTGCAATGGGGCTTCATGCAACACATATGTTAGTTCCTCCTACTCCTGGACCTCTTGCTGTTGCTGGAATTTTAGGTTCAAATCTTGGAATGGTAATTCTTCTAGGAATGCTGGTTTCAATTCCTGTAACAATAGTTGCAATTATAGCAGGAAGATACTTTGGTAAAAAATATTTCTTTTTACCTCAGTTAGAATCAGCAGAAGAAATAGCTAAAGAAGTTGGAAATAAAAAACTTCCATCACCTTTAATGAGTTTTCTTCCAATTTTATTACCAATATTCTTAATGCTTTTAAGAACTGTGGCAACTCTTGAATCAGCTCCTTTAGGAAAAGGAACTTTCTATAATATAGCAGATGCTTTGGGACAGACAATAGTGGCTCTGTTTATAGGATTAATAATAGCATTCTTTACATATAAATCAGTTCATCCAGATGATAAAGAAGTATGGACATTTGACGGAATATTTGGTGAAGCATTAAAAACAGCAGGTCAGATAGTTTTAATAGTTGGTGCTGGGGGAGCTTTTGCAACAGTTTTAAGATTATCAAATCTTCAAGAAATAGTAATGAATACTTTTGCAGGACTTTCTGTTGGAATTATAGTTCCTTATATTATAGGAGCAATATTCAGAACTGCTATAGGTTCTGGAACAGTAGGAATGATTACAGCAGCTTCAATGCTTGTGCCTTTAATTGATGTATTAGGATTTAATTCTCCAATAGGTCTTGTAATTGCAATGCTTGCTTGTGCAGCTGGTGGATTTATGGTATTCCATGGTAATGATGATTTCTTCTGGGTAATAACATCAACTTCAGGAATGAAGCCAGAAGTTTCATATAAAGTATTTCCAATAATAAGCGTGTTCCAATCTTTAACAGCACTTTTATGTGTATATATTTTAAAAATTTTATTCTTATGACAAATTTAAGAGAAAATTAAAGTAAAAAGGAGATAAAAATGAATATAGAAGAATTAATGAAATATAGAAATGAAACTGTAAGAAAAATAGCAGGAATGGAAGAACTTGTATGGATAAATCCAAAAGAAATGAATTATTCAGAATATGAAAAAAATCTTCCTGTATCAGACGAGGAGTTAAAAGATGCAGAAGAACGTCTTACAAGATTTGCTCCTTTTATTAAAAAAGTTTTCCCAGAAACAGCAGAAACAAACGGAATAATAGAATCACCTTTAGAACCAATTTTTTCTATGCAGAAAGAATTAGAAAAAATATATGAAACAGAAATTCCGGGAAAATTATATCTTAAAATGGACAGCCATCTTCCTGTTGCAGGTTCTGTAAAAGCAAGAGGGGGAGTTTATGAAGTTTTAAAACACGCTGAAGAACTTGCTATGGAAGCTGGAATGCTTTCTGTAACTGATGATTATTCAATTTTAGCTGATGAAAAATTTAAAAAATTTTTCTCAGGATATAAAGTTCAGGTTGGTTCAACAGGAAATTTAGGACTTAGTATAGGAATAACAAGTGCTGCTCTTGGTTTTGAAGTAATAGTTCATATGTCAGCAGATGCAAAGCAGTGGAAAAAAGATATGCTTAGATCAAAAGGTGTTACTGTTATAGAATATGCAGATGACTATGGAAAAGCTGTTGAAGAGGGAAGAAAAAGTTCTGATGCAGATCCTAAGAGCTATTTTGTAGATGATGAAAAATCAATGAATCTTTTCTTAGGATATACTGTTGCAGCTTCAAGAATGAAAAAACAGTTTGATGAAAAAGAAATAGTTATAGATAAAGAACATCCGCTTCTTGTTTATATTCCCTGCGGAGTAGGAGGAGCTCCTGGAGGAGTTGCTTATGGAATAAAGAGAATATTTAAAGAGAATGCTTATGTATTCTTTGTAGAGCCTACACTTGCTCCATGTATGGTGCTTGGAATGGCAACAGAACTTCATGAAAATATTTGTGTTCGTGATTTAGGAATTTATGGTCTTACTCATGCTGACGGACTTGCAGTTGGAAGAGCTTCAGGACTTGTTTCAAAAATTATGGACCCAGTCTTAAGCGGAATATTTACACTTGAAGATTATAAACTTTATGATTATTTAAGAGTTTTAAACAGCTCTGAAAATAAAAGAATAGAGCCGTCTTCATGTGCTGCATTTGAAGGACCTGTTACTCTTATGAAATATGAAACAAGCAGAAAATATGTTGAAGAAAAAATTGGAAAAAATATAGAAAATGCTTATCATATATGCTGGGCAACAGGAGGAAGAATGGTTCCTCAAGAGGATATGGAAAAATTCTTGAATACTTATTTAAAATAATATTTTTAAATACCAGTAAATGGAGGATAAAAATGAAAAAAGAAAATTTAAAAACACCTGCAATTTTACTTAATATGAATGCATTAAAAAATAATATAAAAGTATATCAGGAAATGTGCAATAAAAATAATAAAGAATTGTGGCCGATGATAAAGACACATAAAAGCAGAGAACTTATGAAAATGCAGCTTGAAGCTGGAGCTACAGGAGCTCTTTGCGGAACTCTTGATGAATGTGAAATGTGCTGTGACATGGGAATGAAAAAAATAATGTATGCTTATCCTGTTGCAAGTAAAGAAAGTATCGAAAGAGTAATTGAGCTTGCTAAAAAATCAGATTTTATAATAAGACTTGATAATCTCTGCGGAGCAGAAATGATAAATGAGTCAGCTGAAAAAGTTGGAGTGATTGTAAGCTACACAATTATAGTTGACAGCGGTCTTCATCGTTTTGGTGTTCCTGTTGAAAAAGTTGCTGAGTTTGCAGATGAATTGAAAAAAATGAAAAATTTAAAATTAAGAGGACTTTCATCTCACCCTGGACATGTTTATGCCGCAACATGTGAGGCAGAAATTCAAAAATATGTAGAAGATGAGTGTAATACTTTAGCAGAAGCTAAAAAACTTATGACAGAAGCAGGATATGAACTTGAATATATAACAAGCGGTTCTACGCCTACATTTGCAGAAGCTGTAAAAGATAAAAATATAAATGTTCTTCATCCGGGAAACTATGTATTTTTAGACAGTATTCAGCTTTCAATAAAAAAAGCAGAAATAAAAGATTGTGCTCTTACAGTATATGCAACAGTAATTTCTCACCCAAGTGAAGATTTATTTATTTGTGATGCCGGAGCAAAATGCCTTGGACTTGATCAAGGAGCTCATGGAAACAGTTCAATAGTTGGTTTTGGAACTGTAATTAATCACCCTGAGCTTGTAGTTGCAGGTCTTTCTGAAGAAGTTGGAAAACTTCATGTACATGGAAAAACTGATTTAAAAGTTGGGGATAAAATAGAAATAATTCCTAACCATTCTTGTTCAACAGCAAATCTATGCAGTTTTTACACTGTTGTAGAAAATGAAGAAGTAGTAAGAAGCATTCCAGTTGATGTAAGAGGAAACAGTTTTAAAAGAATTTAAAAAATAATATATTTGTAATAAAATTCCCGGTGATCTGCCGGGAATTTTATTTATCATCTATGAAAAAATTATTTTTTGGAAGAGAATATATAAAAGAAGCTATATATGTTGTAATTGGAGCAACAACCACAAGACCTATGCTTCCTATTATTATTTTTATAATTTCAGATGTAACAATTTTCATGTTAAGAATCTGCATAAGGCTTGTGTCTCTTTCAAGGAATAAAATCATAAGAGTTAAAAATCCTCCGGAATATGCAAGAAGAAGAGTTGTTGTCATAGTCCCTATTACAGATCTTCCAACGTTAAATCCTGACTTAATTAAATCTTTTCTGGAAATATCCGGATTGTGATATTTAAGTTCCTGTATAGTTGCAGTCATATCCATAGCAATATCCATGGCAGCTCCGCTTGCTCCAATAACTATTGCCGAATAAAAAATATCTAAAAGGTTAATACTCATAAAACTTGAGAACAAAACACTCTGTGCCATAGGCTGATTCATTCCGTCAATTTTAAAAGTATCACCAAAGCAGAAAGTAAGTGCCGCTGTTACAAAAAGACCTGATAAAGTTCCCAAAAAAGCACTCCAGCCTTTTTTTGTAAAACCGGCAACAAGAAAAATAATAAGACCGGAAAGAAAAATCAAAGTTAAAACAGTTATTATAAAAACATTTTCCCCTTTTTTCAGTGCAGGAATAAGATAGTTCCAAATTATAAGGACACTTCCAATAAAAGAAATCAAAGACTGAACCCCGACTTTTCTAGCATAAGCTATAAGAAGAAAAATAAAAATAAAAGCAAGCCCTGCTATTTTTTCAATTCTTAAAAGAGAAAGAACTTTTCCTGTCACTTTTTCAGTTTCTTCATTGAAAGATACAGCCATAAGAATTTTATCCTCTGGTTCATAAAATTCATCATATTCCATGCTTCCGCTTAAAAGATTATTTGCTTCAATTTCTGTGCCTTTAAATTCTCCAGTGAGAATTTTTATTTTAAGATGCTGACAGCCCACTTTTGAAACTCCCTGAACTATTGCATCGCTATTATCTACAGCTAAAACTTTTCCTATATTTTCTTTTTTAAAGAAATACCCTTCCGGCTTTATGACAAAAACCAGAAGGGCAAGGAATATTGCTGTAAGAGCTGTTATTCCTATTTTTTTCACATTACCACCCTGTTATTTTATTTCTTCACCCATTGATTTTGCAATAAGTTTTGCTACATCTGTATTATCTTTAAATCCGATAAAGTA
>ENA-OPVT01000439-OPVT01000439.1-human-gut-metagenome-genome-assembly--contig:-NODE-439-length-32149-cov-3.935190_pt1 | contig 32149 bp, 34 predicted proteins | sample MGYA00241499_ERZ501990 | MGnify/ENA primary metagenome ERZ501990 (study PRJEB25962, sample SAMEA2042104) | human gut metagenome | biome: human gut; feature: human-associated habitat; material: faeces...
AGTAAGTCCAAATTCAAAATTATTTTTTTTCATCTTATTTTCACTCTCCTCAGCTGCTCCATATATATTTATAGAAATAACTAATAAAAAACAAGTTATAATCATTAAATATTTTTTCAATTTTTCCTCCTATACTTCTTTAAGAATGATTTTTCACAGATACAGTTATATCAAAAAATTTCTGTAACAAATTATTTTCTCTATAATAACCATCTATTGCAAGGAAAATAAATTCTTCAAGATTTATTTTTTTATCTCCTTTTATCTCTTTAAACTTCTCATAATTTTCTGCAAATAATCTATGTTTTCCCTCATTATTCTCTTTTAACTCAACCCAAAGATAAGTGTTATTTTCAAAAGGAAAAGGTACATTAACTCCATATATGCCATTTTTATAACTTCTTTTAAATGGAACTTTCTCATCTTCATTAAAAACTAAATTTTCTTCAAGAAATTCTATATTTTCAAAGCTCATAAGGTCAATATATGCAAGTTCTGTAATAACAACAGCATCAAGCATAGAACTTAAAGGATTTCCAACCTCTTTCCCTAATGTTTCCATTCCTTTTTCAAGTTCTTTTGAAAAATTTTCCATATTTTCATCAGAATTTTCTGATATTATAATTTCATCGTCAGAAACCTCTTTTATAGTTATTTCGTCAGAACTATCAGAAACAGTACCGTTTATTATTATTTTTTCTTTTTCATTGTATGGTGTACCATCGTGATTAAATCTTTGTTCTTCTACTGTCTGTCCATTTTTTATTTTGGCTTTCAGCTGCGGATTTCCATTTTCATAATAAACTTCATAAACTCCATCTAAATCATTATTTTTAAATTCTTGTCTTATCCATACATTTCCATTTTTATAATAATCTTCTTTTAAACCATTAAGTTCTCCATCTTTATAATTTACTATTGTTTCCAAAGTACCATCTTCTAAATAAGATTTCCATTCGCCGTCCTGCAGATTGTTTTTATAACTTCCAGAAAGTCTTATATTTTTATTTTCGTTATATTCTCTGTATTCTCCATTCATTTCACCGTTTTTATAAGTTACTTCTCCTTGAAGATTTCCATTTGGGTAGTATGCTTTAAATTTGCCGTCAAGAACTCCATTTTTATAATTTGCCGATACTCTCAAATTTCCTGTATCATTATAAAACTGCTCTGTAAGCCCGTCTCTTTCTCCATTTTTAAAAATACCACTGTCAATAAGGATACCATCTTCTGTGTACATTTGGAAAAGCCCGTTTTGTTTGCCATCTTTCCAATGACCAATCTCTTTAATATTATTTTTATAATAAATAACATTTAAGCCGTCAAGCTCTCCATTTTTATAAGAATAAATATCTGTATATTCTTCACCTGCTCTTTTAGTTCTCCCGCTGAAAGGTTTTCCATCTTCATCACAAAGTTTTCCGTTGATATTTTTTAGCTGTTCTTCTTTTTCAACAGCAGGAAGATATTTAAAAAATTGGTAACGATTGTTGTAAATATATGTTGCCGTTCCCACAAGCCCGACCAAAATAATCAATAAAATTATTTTTCCTTTCATTTTCTGCCTCCTTTTTCCTCAACAAAATTATTTCACAGCCATAACTGAAATATTTTTAAAATTAAAAAATAAAGCCGAATATTTTCCTTATTATCGAAATTCCTAAAAAGACTGCTCCTATAATTATCAAAATATATTCTCTGCCTTTGTCAGCTCCGTCTTCTGCAATCCAATATTCTTTCGGATTATCTTTACTAACTAAAATTTTATAATCTTTTCCAACTTCATATTCTGCTAAATTAATATCTTTTATTTTTTTCAGAAATTTTCTGGTTTTCTCAGGCATTTCATCAACATTTATATTTTTTAATTCTTCTCTTGCTCTGCTGTTATATGTTCCTCTATATTCTTCTTCATAAATTACTCCGTCCACAATATATTTAAAAACAGGATAATGTTTATTAAAACTTGGAGAATAGCTGTATCTTACAAGAGTTCCTGTGGTATAAAAACTTCCCTCAACAGCTTTGTTATATTGAAAAATATTAAAACTTCCAATTGCAATTAATATAATTCCTATTAAAGTTGTCATATTATCAGCTCCATTTATTTTTATACAAATATTTTTACTATTTTCATTAATTTTTCAACTAGAAAGCTCCACCGCCTCCACGGCTTCCTCCGCCACCTGAAGAACCTCCACTAAATCCTCCACCACTTCCTCTTGAAGATGGTCTGCTTTTAGAAAGTTCTGTTATTCCTCTTACTGCAGAGCCGGATACTGTTCTTTCTATATTTCTGAAACCTGAATTTCTATCATACATTCTCATAATAGGAGTTCTTCCAAATCTTGATATGTCATCTCTGCCTTTAAATATTTTCTCATAACCTTTTGCAACTTTTTCTGAAACTCCCAAAGCTATGGCATAGACAAAATAATGTTCCCAAATATATATTGAAGCAAGTTTTGCTTCTTCTAAATTACTATAATCAACTAAAAATTTTTTAAATGCCAGCCATTTCACTCTAAGTTTTTCTGCTTCTAAAGTATATTTTCCATTGCTTATTGAAAGAGTAATTATCATAATAAAAAAAGAAACAAAAGGAAACATAATAAATCTTCCGTTATCAAAATAAACTGCTGAAAATATTCCAAAAGGCAGACTTAAAAATGCTGTTCCCATTCCCAGAACTATCGGCAGTTTTTTTACAGGTTCTTTTTTAAACCCGGCTTTCATTAAATCTTTTTCTACCATTGCTTCCCATTTTTCATAATTTTTTCCAAACTTTATGGCATTTTTTTTATCTTTAATATTTTCTTCTATTTCTTCCATAGAAACTTCAATACCATTTCCAATTTCATCAACATACCAATCAACTACAAATTTTTCATAGTTTTTTAATGTTTTCAAATCATAATCTGTTTTTCTTAAAATAGTTTTGTCATTTTCTTTATCCTCTATCATTTGAAAGATATCTCTTCTTACTAAATCCATAACTGTGGCAAGTAATTGATTAGGAGATACATTTTTATAAACAACAGCTCCTCCCACAGCAGGAGAAAAATTATCAGGTGCTTCTCTGAAATATTCTCCATATTCATTAATCACTTTATATTTTTTCTTATTTTTTACATAATTAAAAATAACTACAAATATTATCCAGCCCCACCAAAAATAAAAAAATACATTCCCAGCAGTTCCTTTTATTTCTGCAAACTTTCTTTTTCTGTCTGCTTTATCTGCCAGACTATTTTCCATCTTCATAATTTTTTCATAGCCGTTTTCATTTTTTATAATTTCGGGATTTACATGAGAAACTAATTTTTTTGGAAAAAGAATATTTGTTTCTACAAATTCTCCCGAATAATATCCTTTAAGAGTATAAACAATTTCTTTTCCGTTTATAATATCCACATTTCCTGTAAGAGGTCCATGTCCGAATGCTTTTATATCTTCTTTATTTATTTCCTTGGGAAGAATTATTTTTACTTCTATATTTTCTATATCTGTCTGCCAGCCTTCTCCAACCATTTTCCTGTTGAACTGAGCAGTATCATTATACACTGTTATCCCTTCAGAAAGTGTGTAGCTGAAAAGAAACCATTTTCTTTCTTCTGACATTGGAAAATAAAGTTTTATTTCTGCCAAATCATCATTATCTTTAAGTTCATAACTTCCTTTCTGCCCTGTGTTATTTTTTACAGCAGGAATAAAGTCACTCTCTTTTTCATAAAAAACTTCTAAATTTTTTAATTTTCCATATCCTTTGTAATCTATATTATATAAAATACCGTTAATATCATAGGCATTATAAAGAGCAAGTTCTGTTACATCAACACTTCCGTCTGAATTAATTCTTGCTTCTATTTTTAAATTATCAACCATATAATAAGGCTCGCTGTAAGATGAAAAATTTATAATAAATAATAATAAAGTAAAAATTTTTATAAATGATATTCTTATTTTTTTCATAAATTTTCCCCCCGGTTGCTTTAGTTATTTAATTTTAATATTTCTGCAAGTCATAATTATGTCAGAACAGCATATTTTATTTTTATTTCGTTTTTAGATTTAACTATTATTATAGTTACAGATATTTTTAATATATTATTCTGAAATTTTTTTATTTTTCCTTTTTTCAGAAAATATTTTCAAAAAAATTTACATTAAAAATATCATCTTGCATTTATTGACATTTCAAGGTTATACTATAGTCATACTGCCGAAACAGTAAGGAGGATTTTATGAATAAAATAAAAATAATTTTAATAATCGCTTTCACAATTTTTATAACAGGCTGTTCAGGTGCATCACCAAGAGTGGGAGCAGGAATGGGAATGGGAGTAGGAATTGGATTTTCAGGAAAAAAACCTATTGTGAGACCATATATTCACGGAGGAATTGGAGCAGGTTTATTTAAATTTTTCTAAATACTAATTTTTATATATTGAAAAAAGAAAAGTTGTGGGGTAAAATTAAGTATACTTAATTGAGAGGGGGCTGACTTATTATGTTGGACTTATTAAAAAAACTTAATACAGAAATTTATGATGTGGTCTGCAGTAAAAAAGTATATTATAATGTAAAAATTTTAGAAGTAAAAGACGGTTTCATGCTTATAGAAACAAAAAAAGAAGATAAAATTCTTCTTAACTTAGGGCTTGTTTCTTCTATTTCAGCAGGAAAAGATATAGCTTTTGGAACTATTCCAAAAAATATAAGATTATAAAAAAACAGAGTTCTTAAATTGGTTTTCCAAAATAAGAACTCTTTTCATTTCTGTATCAAATTATCTGTTTACACTTTCTTCAAGCATTTTTCCTGCTTTAAATTTTATTACTTTTTTAGCATCGACATTTACAGCTTCACCTGTTCTAGGGTTTTTACAAACTCTTGCTGCTCTTTCTGCAACTTCAAATTTTCCCCAACCTGTAAAAGTAACTCCGTCTCCATTTACTAGAGCTTCTTCAACAGCTGCTAAGAAAGCCATTGCTTTTTTCTCAGCATCAACTTTTGTTTCAAATCCACCTTTTTCAAAATAAAGATTAACAAATTCTTTTTTTGTCATTTTTTCCCTCCTCGCAGTTATTTTCTTTCTGTAAAACACCTTCTAGTAAAGGTTATATCATATTTTACTGTCTCTTGCAATTAATTTTTAAATAAAATGACAAATTTACTTAAAATAAGTATAAAATTCTTCTATTTTTTTGAAAAAATTAATTTTTAAAAGTTATTTTCTAAAATTTGTGCCAGCTGGTCTGGGCATGATGTAGATTTTGCTCCGCATCTTATTCCTCTTAATCTTCTTTTTACTTCTTCCACATTCATTCCTTTAACAAGACTTGCTATCCCTTGAGTATTTCCGCTGCATCCTCCGATGAATTTAATATCTTTAACAATTCCATTTTCAACTTCAAGTTCAATTCCTCTGGCACATACTCCGCTTGTTCTAAATAATTCCATTTTTTCCTCCTAAACTTTTCTATTCAAAATAATAATTTTTAAATATATAAAACTATTCCCAAAATTCCAGAGCCTATTATAAGGGGGATAACTCCTACATTCCATTTAAGTGAAAGTATAACTGCTCCGAAAAAAATTATATAACTTTTTATATCTATAAAATTTTCTGGTTTTAAAAGAGCTAAACCTGCTGCAAGAATAAGACCTAAAACAACAGGTCTCAGTGCTTTAAAAGCTCTTTCAATTATAAGAGAATCTTTATATTTATTAAGAAAAAGAACCAAAGCAAAAAGTACAAGAAATGACGGCATTACAACTCCCAGTGTAGTAAACATTGAGCCGAATACATTTCCTGTCACTGTATATCCTATATATGTTGCTGAGTTTATTGCAATAGGTCCGGGAGTTACCTGTGAAAGGGCAACTATTTCTGTAAATTCACTTACACTCACCCAGTTAAATTTTTCAACCACATCTTTTTGAATAAGAGAAAGAACTGCATATCCTCCTCCAAAACTGAATAATCCTATTCTGAAGAAAACACAAAAAAGCTGAAGATAAATCATTTTTTTCCTCCTTTGCTTTCATCTTTTTTCTTAAAATATATATTTCCGATAATCATTGTTAAAATAATTACAACAATAGGAGATATAAAAGTGTAGGCAACAACAAGCCCCACTATCAAAGGAAGAAAAGCTGTTTTTAAATTTATTTTTGCACTTTTTCCCATTTTTATAACAGAAATAAAAATAAGTGCCACTGTCACTGGTTTTATCCCGTTAAAAAATGATATAAAAATTTTTGAATTTCTAACTTCTGATAAACAGGTAGCAAGAGCAAGTATCATTAAAAATGACGGAAAAACTGCACCCAGAGTTCCTGCGATTGTTCCCAATGGTCCTGCAATTTTCTGCCCTGTTATAATAGCTGTGTTCACTGCAAGAATTCCCGGAGCTGACTGTGCTATTGCAAGGCTGTCCACAAACTCGTTATCTGTAAGCCATTTTTTCTTATCAACAAGAGCTTCTTTTATAAGAGGAACCATTGCATATCCTCCCCCGATTGTAAAAGCTCCTATTTTGAAAAAAACAAGAAATAAATCCCAATATATATTTTTTTTCATAAAACTTTACCTCTGCACACATAAATAAAATTACAATACTCATTATATCACAAATTTTTATAATTTTTTTAAATTTTATTTGAAAAATAGTTAAAATTGATTAATTTTTTTGTTATAATATTAAACAGTGTGAAATTTTAAAAGTTGGTGAGGAAAATGGAAAAAGAGATTAAAAAATATATTAAATTAATGAGCGGTCTTATTCTTTGTTCTTTCGGAATTGTTTCTATTCTTAATGCAGATTTAGGGCTTTCTCCTTGGGACGTTCTTAATCAGGGAATTAACAAACAGATTGGAATTACATTGGGACAGGCAAATATTGCTGTAGGGCTTGTTGTAATTTTTATAGGATTATATTTCAAACAGCCTCTTGGAAGCGGAACAATTTTAAATGTAACTTTTGTAGGACTTTTTGTTGATCTTTTCATATATCTGGATATAATTCCGTGGGGAGATACTTATCTTAAACAAGCTCTTCTTTTTATTGAGGGAATTATTATTTTCTCTTTAGGAAGTTATATGTATATATCAACAGGGTGTGGCTGCGGACCAAGAGACGGGCTTATGGTTGTTTTCACAAAAATGACTGGTCTTTCTTTAGGAAGAGTAAGACTGTGCTTAGAACTTTTTGCTCTTACTGCAGGATATTTTTTAGGAGGAAAAGTCGGAATAGGAACAGCAGCTTTCTCTCTTACTGCAGGATATATTATTCAGTTTTTCTTTAAAATTTTTAAAGAAGATGTAAAAAAAATTGAACATAGAAGTATCGTGGCTGAAATAAAAATGCTGAAAAAATATTTTTCAAGTCATTCAAAGCAAATGGTAAAATAAAAAATGGGCTATTGCATTTTCTAAATTGTAAAAATAAAATTTGCAATAGCCCCATTTTATTATAAGAAAGATTTTAAAATTTCAACTTCTCCATCAACTGAAACATTTAAATTTGCAGGAATAAAATATGTATCCCCTTTTCTTGCAGGGTATTTTTCATCATTGTAAATGATATTTCCCTCTCCCTCAAGAATAGAATAAACTTTAAAGTTTTCACTTATCTCATCGTGGAAAATTCCATTTATTTTTAATTTATCTACATTAAAATATTTACATCTTACAAGTTCTTGTTTCACACAATTTCTTAATTTTATATTTTGTCTTGTTTCTTCGCTTGTAACAACTGGAATTTCACCAAAATTTATTACATCTGCAGCTTTTTCAAGGTGAAGGGGTCTTGGAACACCATTTACTGTTCTGTCAAAATCATAAATTCTATATGTTGTATCAGAGTTCTGCTGAGTTTCACAAAGAAGAACACTTCCCTCAAGGCTTGCATGAACAACTCCCGGAGTTATGTTTATAAAATCTCCTTTTTTAACACTTACTTCATTAAACATATTTTTAAAATCTTTATTTTTACTTTTTTCTAAGAAAGTTTCTCTTGTCATTTCACCTTTAAGCCCAAGAATAAGTTTTGCATCTTCGCTTGCATCAATAATATACCAGCATTCGCTTTTTCCAAATTCTCCCTCAACTTTAAGAGCATAGTCATCACTTGGGTGAACTTGAACTGAAAGTCTGTCATTAACATCAAGATATTTTATAAGAAGCGGAAATTTTCCAGAAAATCTTTCACTGACATTTTTTCCTAAAAGTTCTGCTCCGTATTTTTCAACTAAATTTTCTAAAGTTATATCTTTAAAAATTCCATTCTCTACAACAGACATTCCATTTTTATGAGAACTTACTTCCCAAGATTCTCCAATCTGTCTGTTCTCTGGAAGAGTCATTCCTAAAACTGTTTCAAAAGCTCTTCCTCCCCATACCTTATCAATAAAACATTTTTTAAATTTAATAGGATACATCAAAAATTACCTCCCAAATTATTTTTTTAACTCTCTAAGAGCAAGTGCAAGTCCTCCGCAAATTCCTGCATTGTCTCCAAGTTCCGGATATACAATATAATTTTCTATATTTTCTAAAATTTCAGGAACTTTTATATATCCGTTTAATCTTTCCTGAACTTTTTTTCTTATAAGAGGGAAAAGATGAGACTGTTTCATCACTCCTCCGCCAAGAATAATTTTTTCCGGAGAAATCATAAGTATTGCGTCCATAATAGCAACAGAAAGATAGTGGGCTTCTATATCCCAGCCTATATGGTCCGCATCTAATTCAGATGGCTTTTTCCCCCATCTTTTTTCAATAGCAGGACCTGATGCCATTCCCTCAAGACAATTTTTATGGAACGGACAAGTCCCTTCAAAAAGGTCTCTCTCTTCATGGCATATCATCATATGCCCAGCTTCTGGGTGAAGAAGACCGTGAATAAGATTTCCCTCTGCAATAATTCCAGCTCCTATTCCTGTTCCCACAGTCATATAAAAACATGAATTCAATCCTTTTGCTGCTCCCCATGTATATTCTCCAAGTGCTGCAGCATTTACATCTGTATCAAATCCAACAGGAATATTAAAATTATCTTTTATTTTTTTTACAATATTATAATTCTGCCATAAAAGTTTTGGTGTTGTTGTAATTGACCCATATTCTTCACTTTTTTTATCAAGACATATTGGACCAAAGCAGCCTATTCCAACTGCTTCTATATTCTTATCTTTGAAGAACTCCACAACTTTATCCATCGTTTCCTCTGGAATGGTTGTTGGGAAAGAAACACGCTCTTTTATTATTCCTTTTTCATCTCCTACAGCACAGACAAATTTTGTTCCCCCTGCTTCAATAGAACCTAATATCATATTATCTTCCTCCTGAACTTATTATATCATTATACATTTTTTTATTACAGATAAAAAATTTTCAAAAAAAATATGAAAAGTAACAATAGAATAGGGGCTATTGCAGTTTATAAATTGTAAAAATAAAATTTTAGGAGATTGAAAATATTTTCACAGTATAAAATTTTATTTTTACAGGTCTGCAACAACCCCATTCATTAATTTTTATTTTTTTGCATCAAAAATCTTTACAGCTTCATTTAAAATATCAGAAGCTAATTCTTTTTTGCTCTTTTCATCTATATGTACTTGTGTTCCGTCTTTTTTTATAATTGTCACAGCATTATTTATACTTCTCATAACATGAGCATCATTTGCAACAATCATATCAAGATTTTTCTTTTTAAGTTTTCCAAGAGCATTTTCAAGAATATTTTCTGTTTCAGCTGCAAATCCAACTAAAATCTGCTGATTTTTTTTCTGTCCCATATTAAAAAGAATATCAGGGTTTCTGTCAAGTTCAATTATTAAATCTCCCTCTTTCTTTTTAATTTTTTCCTTTGCACAAACTTTCGGTTTATAATCTGCAACAGCTGCACAGGCAACAGCCATATCCATTCCGTCAAATCTTTTCATTACAGCTTCATACATTTCCATAGCTGTTCTTGTTCTTACAAACTCTTTGAGACCTTTTGGAATTTCTAAATTTGTAGGACCAGAAACAAGAGTTACTTCTGCCCCCATTTTTACAGCCTGAGAAGCCAGAGAATATCCCATCTGTCCGCTTGAATTGTTACTTAGATATCTTACAGGGTCAATCGGCTCTTCTGTTCTTCCTGCTGTTATTAAAACTTTTTTTCCAAGAAGAGTTTTTTCTGTTTCTGTAAAAGATTCTTCTAATATTTCAACAATATCATCCTCATTTTTCAGACGTCCTTTTGCATTTACATTGCAGGCTAAAAATCCCTCATCAGCTTCTATGAAATAATAATTTTCGTATTTTTTTAATTTTTCTATATTATCTCTTAAAATTGGGTTTTCATACATATTTACATTCATTGCAAGAGCAAAGTATTTTGGTTTTGTGCAGGCTGAAATAACCGTTGAAAGCATGTCGTCTGCTATTCCGTTTGCAACTTTTCCCACAATATTATAAGTTGCAGGAGCAATTAAAACAACATCTGCCCAGTCTGCAAGAGAGATGTGTTCAACTTCATATCCTCTGTTTATATCCCACATATCAACAACAACTTTATTTCTTGAAAGAGTTTCAAGAGTAAGAGGAGTAATTATTTTTGTGGCATTTTCAGTCATAATAACTTTTACATTATGACCTTTTTTCTTAAGTTTTGAAATTATATTTGCAGTTTTGTATGCAGCAATTCCTCCGCATACACCTATTAAAATATTTTTCATTGCATTCTCCTAGATTTTATAAGTTTTAAAATATTCTTCATACATTTCTTTAAATTCTTCAACTGCAGTCTTAGTAAACCCGCCTTTTACAGCAAGAACATTAAAATCAAAGTTTTTCATATCATCCATAAATTCAATGTTGTTCTCTGTAAGATAATTTACAAATTTTCTGCTTTTCTTAAAAACTTTATGTATTCTCTCCCCTTTACACATTAAAATGCGGTTATCCCATGAGATAACTTTTAAATCACGAAAAGCTGTATATTTTTTCTTTGCAGCGGAATAATTTTTTACTTTCATAAATTCTGGAAGTTCCATAACAGTTTCTATTTCCTGTACAAAACTTATTCCTGATTTTGTTAAAAATTCTCTTATCAAATTAAATTTTGTAGCAGAAAAAAATTCATCAATAGGAAGTTTGTATAAAAACTTATTAAGAAAGAAAACTTCTTCTTTATCAGAGCTGTCCTGCTCAAGAATTTTGATTTTTTGGATAAAATCTTCTTTTTCTTTTTTCAGTTTTACATTTTCTTCTCTTGCTGATTTAAGATTTTTTTCAAGAATTTCAACCTGCTTTGGAGTCATGTAAGTTTCTTTCATAGTCTGGACTTCTATCTTAAGTCTTTGTATTTCCATTTCTTTTTCTTTTATTTTTACATTTAAACTTTCTATCTCTTTATTAGTGCTGTTATCTTTGTCTTTAAATAATCCCTCTAATAAACCCATAAGACAAAACCTCCGTTAGTTGATAAAATACCCTCTCTACTGATTATAATGTATTTTTTCTGAAACTGCAATCAGTTTTAAAATCAAAATTTTCATTTTTAAATATTAAAATATTTTTTTAAATATTCTGCCACACCATTATCTATATTTTTGGGCGCTTTATTTTTTATTTTAGCTTTAAGATTTTCAAGACCATTTTCCATTACAACAGGATGACCTACTGCCTGCATCATATCAAAATCATTTTCCCCGTCACCGAATGCCATAATTTCATCTAAGGGAATATTAAGTTTTTGAGAAATCATTTTTATTCCTTTCCCTTTACTGCATTCCTTATGAACAATATCAAGACATCTTGGCTGTGAAATTGTTATATCCACAATATCTGAAAATATTTCTTTCATGTCATCACGAAGTTTTACTATAACTTCAGGGTCGTCTTTTACAATCATTTTTGTCATAACAGGAAATTCTACAGCTTCTTTAAGTCTCACAAAGTTAAAACCTTTTTCGATTGTAAGAACTGCCTCTTCTGTTCCTTCATCTGTAAATAAATCTTTTTTATAAAACCCGTTGTATGTAACTTTTTTTTCTCTGAAATATTTTATAAGTTTTTCAACAATATCACTTTCCATTATTCTTTCAAAAATAACTTCTTCATTTTTATCATATATATTTGCACCATTGTTGCAGATAAGATATATGTCATGCCCTATTCTCTCTTTAAATACTCTTGCTGAGCCGATGCTTCTCCCTGTTGCTATTGCAAAATCAACACCATTTTCAATAAGTTTTCTTATAATTTCTCTTGTCTCATCAGAAATTTCGCTTTTTTGATTTAGAAGTGTCCCGTCTAAATCTGATACTACTAATCTCATAAAATCCTCCATCATTTTTATTTCTTCCATTATATTTTAACATTAATTTAGATTTAAAACAAAATATAATTATTTTAAAATTTAATTGACTTTTACATATTTATCTGCTAATATAATTTTAATATAAAGAGAAATAATTTTGGAGGAATAAAATGTTATTTACTATCAGGAGAAACAGGAAAAATAAAAATTTATAATTTAATATTCTAGTTTCTTTTGATGTGGCTGAATAATAACTTTATTCTTTTGTAAAGATTGGAAATTTTTATTTCCATGAGCATAGATTGATTTTAGCCAATAGTTCATCTATTGGTTTTATTTTCGCAGTTATTTTAAGGTTTAGCTTATCAAAAGCTAGACCTTTTTATTTTAAAATAGTTTATAAAAAATTTATATATACTTTAAGGAGGGAGAAATGTTTCAATACATTGATACATTAAAAGATATTTTTATCGAGGGAGCAAGATATAAATATATTATTCAAGGTCTTACGTTTTCTGTGGGGGTTACATTCTTTTCTGCAGTAATAGGAATTATTTTAGGAATTCTTTTTGCACTTATGAGAATTTCAAGATTTTATCCTTTAAAACATTCTAAAAATTTTAAAGACTTCAATCCTCTTGAATGGATTGCAATATGGTACACTGATATTATTAGAGGAACACCTGCTGTTGTTCAGCTTATGATTTTAGCAAATGTTATTTTTGCAGGATTTAGAGATATGCCTGTATTTTTAATTGCAAGCCTTTCGTTTGGTATAAACTCAGGAGCTTATGTTTCTGAAATTATAAGAGCCGGTATTGAGGGACTTGACAAAGGACAGATGGAAGCTGCAAGAGCTTTGGGAATGCCTTATGCAACAGCTATGAAAGAAGTTATTATTCCTCAGGCAATAAAAAAAATTCTTCCTGCACTTGTAAGTGAATTTATTACATTATTAAAAGAAACTTCTATTGTAGGATTTATCGGAGGAGTAGATCTTCTTCGTTCAGCAAATATTATTACAAGCCAGACATACAGAGGTGTTGAACCGCTTCTTGCTGTTGGTATCATATATCTTATTATGACAGGTGTGTTTACTAAATTTATGAGAAGTGTAGAAAAGGGGATGAAAGTAAGTGATTAGAGTAGAACATTTATATAAAAATTTTGGTCAGCTTGAAGTTTTAAAAGATATTTCTGTAAATATAAAAAAAGGAGAAGTTATTGCAATAATCGGACCGTCTGGAAGCGGAAAATCAACTTTCTTAAGATGTCTTAATCTTCTTGAAGAGCCAACAGGGGGAGCAATATATATAAAAGATAAAAATCTTATGGATGACAAAACTGATATAAATCTTGTAAGAAGAAATGTGGGAATGGTGTTCCAGCACTTTAATCTTTTCCCTCACAAAACAGTTTTAGAAAATCTTACTCTTGCTCCCATGAAAGTAAAAAATATGAAGCAGAGTGAAATTGAAAAGAAAGCATTTATGCTTCTTGAAAAAGTAGGGCTTAAAGAAAAAGCTTCTGCATATCCAAATCAGCTTTCCGGAGGACAAAAACAGAGAATTGCAATAGCAAGAGCTCTTGCTATGGACCCTGAAGTAATTCTTTTTGACGAACCTACATCAGCTCTTGACCCGGAAATGATAAAAGAAGTTCTTGACGTTATGAAAGATCTGGCTGAAGAAGGAATGACTATGATAATTGTTACACATGAAATGGGATTTGCTAAAAATGTTGCAGACAGAGTTTTCTTCATGGACAGAGGAAATATTTTAGAAGATACAACTCCGGAAGAACTGTTTAACAATCCAAAACATGAAAGAACACAAGAATTTTTAAATAAAGTTTTAAATCGTTAATTTTTTATTTTAAATTTTATATATTATATTTTTTAAGGGGGATTAAAAATGAAAAAAGTTGTAAAATTATTAGGTGTTTTAATGTTAATGTTATGTTTTGCTTTCACAGCAAACGGTGCAGAGAAAAAAGAAAAACTTTATGTGGGAACAAATGCTGAATTTCCTCCATTTGAATATCTTGAAGAGGGAAAAGTTGTAGGATTTGATATTGACTTTATAAATGCAATAGGTGAAGTAATGGGGAAAGAAATTGTTGTTAAAGATATGAGCTTTGACGGACTTTTACCTGCTCTTCAAACAAATAAAGTTGATGTTGTTGTTGCTGGAATGACTGCAACTGAAGAAAGAAAAAAAGCTGTTAATTTCTCTCAGCCATATTATTCTGCAAACCAAGTTATAATTCTTGCTGAAGGAAACAACGATATAAAAGATTTTGCTGATTTAAAAGGTAAAAAAGTTGCTGTTATGCTTGGATTTACAGGAGACGTTGTTGTAAGTGAAATGGAAGATGTAAAAGTTGAAAGATTTAATGCTGCTTATGCTGGAATTATGGCTCTTCAAAACGGAAAAGTTGATGCAGTTGTTCTTGACTCTGAAACAGCAAATAACTATGTTGCAAAAAACAGCGGATTAAAACTTGCTGAAGGTAAAGGAGAAGCTGAAGATTATGCTATAGCTGTTAAAAAATCTGATGCAAAATTATTAGAAGAAATAAATGCTGCTATTGACCAAATTAAAGCTGACGGAACTTTCGGAAAAATAATTGAAAAACACTTCAATTAATTTAATAATTTTTAATTCTTAAATTTAAAATGGAGCTTACTACAGAAATCTGTATTGGCTCCATTTTTATATAAATATTTTATAAATTTTCCTACATTGAAAATAATTTGCGATTAATGAATTCTCATTATTTTTTTAAATATCCTTTTTCAATAAGTTCATTTTCAATAAGTTTTAACGTTTCTTCGCTGTCGGCACACACTGTATGAAAATGTTTTCCGTGAGTAAGATTTTTAAGAGGAGTTGACTCTCCTTTTTTTATTTTCTCCAAAAATTCTTTCACTTTTCTTCTTGAATTTACATTTAATTCTGCAGAAATATTTCCATAAACTTCATGTTCAATAAAAACATTCACAACATTTCCGCCTAAATCAACAATAGAATTAAGTTCATCTTCCATCTGTTCATCAGAATGGTTAACTTGAAAAATTCTTGTAAAAGCCAGAGGCTTTTGTAAAATATATCCTCTTGTGGTAGAATAAATCTCATTATTTTCTGCACGAAGAAGTGCTATATCCTGAACTATTACCTGTCTGCTCACATTATATTTCTTAGCAAGTTCTGTTCCAGAAATAGGCTCTTTCGTTTCCTGTATTGTTTTTAAAATTTCACTGCGTCTTTCTTTTCCTGTCATAATTTCCTCTTTCAATTTTATAAAACACGAAGATTTTTTAAAGAGACATCAAGAATTGGGGCAGAATGTGTTAAAGCTCCGCTTGAAATATAATCTACACCTGTTTCAATAACTTTTTTAATATTTTCTCTTGTTATATTTCCAGAGCATTCTGTTTCTGCTCTTCCCCCTATAAATTTCACAGCTTCTTTCATCATTTCCGGTGTCATATTGTCAAGCATGATTATATCTGCTCCCGCTTCAACAGCTTCTTTAACCATTTGAAGATTTTCAACTTCAACTTCAATTTTTCTTACAAAAGGAGCATATTCTTTTGCCATTTTCACAGCATTTTTAACTCCTCCGGCTGCACTTATATGGTTATCTTTTAAAAGTATTCCATCAGAAAGATTATAACGGTGATTATTTCCTCCGCCAATTTTTACTGCATATTTTTCAAAAATACGCATATTAGGGGTAGTTTTTCTTGTGTCCAAAAGTTTTATTTTGCTTTCTCCCAATAATTTTACCACATTATTTGTATATGTTGCAATCCCGCTCATTCTCTGTAAATAATTAAGTGCTGTTCTTTCACCAGAAAGAAGAACTCTTATATCTCCTGTCACTTCAGCCAGAACTTCCCCTTTTTTAACAGAATTTCCATCTTCAGTATAAAGTTTTATTTCTGTATTTTCATCTAAAAGGAGAAAAGTTCTTTTAAAAATATCTAGTCCTGCAATAATTCCATCTTCCTTGCAAAGAAGCTGAACTGTCCCTTTTTTATATTCTCTCATAACAGAATTTGTAGTAATGTCTTCACTTGAAATATCTTCATGAAGAGCCATCAGAATAAGCTCATCTACATTCATCTTCATTGTTATATTATTCATTTTCCTCTTTCTCCTTTAAAATTTTATCCTCTTCTATTTCTTTAAGAACTATATTTTTATATTCCTTAAAAAGTTCTTCTAAATTTTCATATTTTTTCAAATCAACTTCAACTTTCACATCTTCTTTATTTTTTCTTTCCTTTGTGCAGATATGTTTTGCTGCTATTTCTCCAAAAACAAGACTTTCTAAAAGAGAGTTGCTTGCAAGACGATTTGCTCCGTGAACTCCGTTACAGCTTGTTTCTCCCGCTGCATAAAGATTTTCCATTGAAGTCTGACTGTTTTCATCAACATCTATTCCACCCATAAAATAGTGCTGGGCAGGAACAACAGGAATACATTCTTTCTCTGGATTGTATCCCTCTTCAATACATCTTTTTACAATATTTGGAAATCTTTTTGTAATGTCAATTCCCTCTTCCATTATTGGTCTCATATCAAGCCACACATGTTTTGTCCCGTCTTTTTCCATCTGCTTCCATATTTTGTGTGAAAGCTTATCCCTTGGAATTAATTCCTCTGTGAAACGTTCATAATTTTTGTCATAAAGTAATGCTCCCTCACCTCTCACAGATTCAGAAACCAAAAATCTTCTTCCTTTTTTCTGTGAATAAAGAGTTGTAGGATGAATCTGTACATAGCTTATATCTTTTAATTTTACATTATGTTTTTTAGCTATTGCCAGAGCATCTCCTGTTAAATGAGGAAAATTTGTAGAATTTTCATAAACTCCTCCAAGACCTCCGCTGGCAAGAATAACATCATCTGCATACACAGGAACAATCTCACCGTTTTCTTTTTCCATAACTATTCCACAGCATATATTTCCAGATGAAATTAAATCTATCATTGTTGTTTTTGTAAGAACTGTTATATTATTTCTTTTTTGTACTGCAGTTAAAAGTTTTTTTGTTATTTCTTCCCCTGTAATATCATCATGGTATAAGATACGAGGTTTTGAATGAGCTCCCTCACGAGTATATAAAAGCTCGCCGTTTTCTCTTGCAAAATCTACATTAAAATTTATAAGCTGATTGATTACATCTCTTGATGAATTTATCATTGTTTCTACAGAAGATTTTTTATTTTTATAATGTCCTGCTTTCATTGTATCTTCAAAAAAATCATCAAAATCATTTTCATCTCTTAAAACACAAATTCCCCCTTGAGCTAAAAATGAATCACTTTCTTCTAGTTCTCCTTTTGTTATCATAAGAACTTTCTTATCACAAGGAAGATGAAGTGCTGCAAAACACCCAGCCACACCTGTTCCAACTATTATCACATCATATTTGTTTTCCATAAAATTTCCCCCAATTTATTTTGCAAGTCTTAACATATTTTCTAAAGGCTTGTTAGCGTTTTCTATTAATTCTTTTTTTAAATGAACCTGCGGCTCATTTGTTTTAAGTGCTTTTATAATTTTATCAAGTGTTATTTTTTTCATATCCATACATTCAAATTTTTCTTTTGGAAGATAAAATTTTTTATTTGGATTTTTTTCTTTCAATTCATATAAAACACCTTTTTCTGTGCAGATTATAAACTCATCTTTATTGCTTCCAGAAACATATTTTATAATTCCAGATGTGCTTCCAACATAATCTCCCATTTCAACAACTTCTTTTACACATTCAGGGTGAACTAAAATTTCTGCTTCCGGGTGTTCATTTTTTACTTCTTCAACTTCTTCCACTGTAACTGAATTATGAATATAGCAGTGTCCCTCATTAAAAATAAAATTTTTGTCTGTAACTTTTTTAGAAATATAATGAGCCAGATTTTTGTCAGGTATAAAATATATATTTTTATTTGGCAGATTTTCTACAATCTTAAGAGCATTTGCAGAAGTTACACATACATCTGAATGAGATTTTAATTCTGCTGTAGAATTTACATAGCACACAACAGCCACATCATCATATTTTTCTCTCACTTCTTTTATTCTTTCAACTGCAGCCATATGAGCCATAGGACAGTCTGCAGTTTCATCAGGAACTAAAACTGTTTTATCAGGATTTAAAAGTTTTACACTTTCCCCCATAAAAGATACTCCACACATAACGATAATATCTTCTTTCACTTCTCTTGCCTTTTCACTTAAAAAATACGAATCCCCTACATAATCTGCAGCTTTCTGAACCTCATCACCTGTGTAATAATGAGCAAGTATCACTGCATTTTTTTCTTTTTTCAGTTGAGCCAGAAGCTCTAATTTTTCAACCATCTTCCCTCCAAAATTTTACATATATTTTCATATATATTTACATCTGTCTTGTCAGTAGATAGTATATCAAATTAACAAAATTTATACAATAAAAAAAGAAGTTACTGCAATTATTATTTTACAATAACTTCAAAATATTTTAAGATTAAGGAACAAATTTTTTTATACTTTTTACAACTCCGCTGTCATTATTGTCTCCTCCGTTATATTTTGCAATTTTTTTCAAATCAGGGTGAGCATTTTCCATTGCAAAACTGTAAGCTCCTTCAAGCATTAATTCATAATCATTTAGATAATCTCCAAAAACCATAGTTTCATCTTTTGTTATTCCTAATTTTTCTTGAAGTATTCTAAGTCCCACACCTTTATTTATATCTTTTTGTGTAATGTCTATCCAGATAAATCCTGAGACAGCCACCTTATATTTTTCACTATATTTTTTCACATGAGGAAAAGAATTTTCTTCTGCTCCCGTTAAATCACACAAAGTTATTTTTAGAGCCTCATCATCAACTTTTGTAATATCCTCAACTATTTCATATCTTGTATAATATTTTTCCACTTCTTCGATAAATTTAGGATTATCATTTTCAATATAAGCTTTTTTCTTTCCACAAAAAATCACATCTGCTGTTGAAATTCTTCTTGCAGCTTCAATAAGTTCAACTGCATCTTTTTTATCCAAGCATTTAGAATAAATTTCTTTTCCGTCTTCAACTATATATGACCCATTCTCTGCAATAATTACAAGCCCTTTTTTAATTCTTTTAAAATACTCATAGATATTAAAATATTGTCTTCCGCTTGCTGGAACAAAATATATCCCTCTTTTCTGCAATTCTTCAAAAACTTCCCAAAAATCATCGTGAAGTTTTTTACTGTCGTCTAAAAGGGTTCCGTCCATATCCGATACTATTAATTTTATCATGTTCTGCTTTACCTTTCTCTTCAAAATTTATATTATCTATTATTTTAATACTTTTTTTTATTTTTTTAAAGGGGCTATTTTTTAACACTTTTATTTTTTAAAGAAATAATATATAATAATTAAAAAGTAAAAAGATGGGAGAAATTTTTATGATAAAAAATATTATTTTTGATCTTGGAAATGTACTTATTCGTTTTAAACCTGAAGAATTTGTAAATAAAAATATAAAAAAAGAATACAGAGAAAAATTTTTTAATGCTGTTTTTAAAGGTCAGGAATGGGCAGATTTAGACAGGGGAGTTTTAGAATATTCTGATGCTGTCAAAATCTTTTCTGAAAAAATTCCTGAATGCTCTTCAGAAATAAAAAAGCTTTTTGACAATTATATTTTAGATGTGCTTGAACCTATTGAAAAAAATATTGAAATTATGAAATCATTAAAAGGAAAATATAAATTATTTGTTCTTTCTAATTTTCATTACCCGGCTTTTGATTATATTTTTAAAAATTGGGAATTTTTTAAATATTTTGACGGAAAAGTTGTTTCAGGTCACTGTAAGCTTTTAAAACCTGAAAAAAAAATATATGAACTTTTATGCTTAACATACTCTTTAAAACCTAATGAATGTGTTTTTATTGATGATACAAAAGCAAATATTGAATCTGCTGAAGAGTTTGGAATAAATGGAATTCATTTAACTGATATAAACATTTTAGAAGAAAAACTAAAAGAAAATAATCTTATATAACTATAAAGGGTTATCTGCTAATTTACTTTTTAACAGATAACCCTTTAACTCATACTATCCAGGCGGAATCACCTTCTTTCTTCGGAATCTTTTGTCCTTGCTTTTATCTATTTATATTTTTTATTTCCTATACCTATCTATTTAATCTTTCCTATCTTCCAGCTTATTTTTATTATTTCCTGTGCTGATTAAAATTCTTTCGGAATTTTGAAATCCAGCCACCAAATAATTTATACACTGTTTGCTCTCATATTCATGAAAAGGTTAAATCTTAATTTTGAATTAATATTATGCTTTCTCCCGATAATAGAGATGTTGCTTTTGTTACTAATCTTATCTTCTAAAATAGAATTTTTTTAAATCTTCACTTCTTTAATGATATTATTTTTATAATATCTGAATTCCAATTTATTTAATTTTTATTTTTCAAATAAGCATAAGTTACAATTATTAATCCTAAAATTTATTTTCCCTCTTAAGAAAATATAATCTTCCGAATTATTTTTCTTATCTCATTCCTACGGATTTCATAGAATTGATTTTTAATTACTTCATTTTCTCTTTTGGTATAAGAAACTATCTGAAAAGATTTTCTCTTTTCTATATTTAGATTTTCAAGGGACTCTCCTCCTTTAAGGATTTTTTTCTTAGACGTCTATTGCTTCCTTGTACTATGTTTATACCCCATCTTTTTTATTTTGTCAATAGATTTTCTAAAACTTTTTTAATTTTTTTCTATCAACTATATTTAAAGTATTTATTTTTATATTTTTATAATTAGAAAAAATTTTTAAATTTTTTTTATTTTTCAAAAAAAAATTAAAGGCAGCCTGCAAAACCGCCTTTAACTTTTGAAAGAAATAAATTTATTAAAAAACTCTGTTTTTAAAATATAATTTTAGATGACTATATTTTAAAATTTAGTTTTTTTGCTTAGTTATTTTTTATAATTTTTATTTTTAAATTACATCATCATATTTGGATTTCCTGAAGATACTGGGACAGGTTCTTTTTTTTCTGCCACGACAACTTCTGTTGTAAGAATAAGTGATGCAATAGATGCTGCATTTTGAATTGCTGATCTTGTAACTTTGGCAGGGTCAATTATACCATTTGCCATCATATCAACATATTCTTCTTTTGCTGCATCAAGACCAAATCCATCTGGAAGAGTTTTAACTTTTTCTGCTACAACTCCACCGTCAAGACCAGCATTTACAGCTATTTGTTTCAAAGGACTCATAAGTGCTTTTTTAACTATTTCAACACCCATTCCCTCTTCTCCTTGAAGTTTAAAATCTTCCATAGATTTTAGAATTTCTACAAAAGCAACTCCTCCACCGGGAACAATTCCCTCTTCAACAGCTGCCTTAGTCGCATTAAGAGCATCTTCTATTCTTAATTTTTTATCTTTCATTTCAGTTTCAGTTGCAGCTCCAACTTTTATTACTGCAACTCCTCCAGATAGTTTTGCTACTCTTTCCTGTAATTTTTCAGCATCATAAGATGAAGTGCTTTCAGAAATTTGAGCTTTTATTCTCTCTATTCTTTCTGATATAGCTTGAGCTTCCCCTCCGCCGTCAACTATTGTAGTGCTGTCTTTTGTAATTTTAATTTTTTTAGCTGTACCTAAAACTTCAAGTCCAGCTTCTTCAAGTTTCATTCCCATCTCTTCGCTTACAACTTTTCCTCCTGTAAGAACAGCTATGTCTTCTAAGATTGCTTTTCTTCTGTCACCGAAAGCAGGAGCTTTAACAGCAACAACATTTAAAGTTCCACGAAGATTATTTATAACTAATGTTGTAAGAGCTTCCCCTTCCAAATCATCTGCTATAATAAGAAGAGATTTAGATTCCTGTACAATTTTTTCAAGAAGAGGTAAAATATCTTTCATACTTGAAATTTTTTTATCTGTTATAAGTACATATGGATTTTCAAGTTCTGCTTCCATTCTCACAGGATCTGTAACCATGTGAGGAGAAATATATCCTTTGTCAAACTGCATTCCTTCCACAACTTCAAGAGTTGTTTCAAGAGATTTTGCTTCTTCCACAGTGATTACTCCGGTTTCTCCAACTTTTGCCATAGCTTCAGCAATAAGTTTACCAATTTCTTCATCTCCTGCTGAAATTGAAGCAACCTGTTCAATCTCTTCATTTGATTGAACTTTTTTAGCTTTTATTTTAAGATTTCTTACAACTTCTTTAGCTGCTTTATCTATTCCTTTTTTTATAAAAATAGGATTTGCTCCTGCACTTACAACTTTAAGACCTTCTTTTACTATATTTTGAGCTAAAATTGTAGCAGTCGTTGTTCCGTCTCCGGCTACGTCATTTGCTTTTGTTGCCACTTCTTTTATAAGTTTTGCACCAAGATTTTCAAAAGGATCTTCAAGTTCTATCTCTCTTGCAATAGAAACACCATCGTTTGTTATAAGAGGAGAACCATAAGATTTTTCTAAGATTACATTTCTTCCTTTTGGTCCTAAAGTTATTTTAACTGCATCTGCAAGTGTATTCACACCTTTTTCTAATTTTTTTCTTGCTTCTTCATCAAATTTAATTAATTTTGCCATTTTTAATCCCTCCTGAAAAACTATCCAAAATTAATTTTCTTATTCTACGATTCCTAAAACAGAATCAAAATCTATAATAGTATATTCTTCATTTCCGTCTTTTACTTTTGTTCCTGTATATTCAGAATGAATTATACGGTCACCTGTTTTTAATATTTTTACATTTTCACCATTTCCCACAGCAATAACTTCTCCGATATTAGGATTGGACTTTAGAGAAGAAGGAGTAAGAATTATTCCCCCTGCTGTTTTTTCCTCTGCCTTTGGAGTTTTAATTAAAACCCTGTTTCCTATTGGTCTTATACTCATTTTAAATCCCCCTTATAATAAAATAGTTATTCACTGATTTTTTAGCACTCCTATCATCTGATTGCTAACAACAAATTAATAATATCTCTTTTTTATGCAACTGTCAAGTATTTTTTTATTTTTTCATAAAAAAACAGACTCTGTTATAAAGTCTGTTTTTGATATTTCTATTTATTTTTTTTGCTGCTCATAAGTGTTTTTATATAACATTTAAGAGCTTCTCTTTTCAAGCTGAACTTATCAGATTTTGTAATATATGGGCTGTCAAAAAGAATACTTATTATTCCCATAGATTTATTAAACTCTGAAAGCTCTTCATTTGTAAGTTCTATATTTTTTTCTTCAAAATTTTCATAGTAATGAAAAGCCACTCTGTTATTATTTATTATGTCAAAATATAATTCTTCTCCTGTTTCAAGAATTATATCGGGTTTTATATAATTTTTTCTTTTCTTTTTCTCCTCGTTATTTAAAAAATTTTCTGAAAGAACTTCTTTTGTTGTTTTTAAAACTTTTGCAAATTTAGAAATTTTTGAAACAGGAATAGAAGAAAGCCCCTCTTCTATCTCCTCTATTTTCTTTTTCCCTTTATAGCCTGTAAGCTCTGCAAGCTGCTCTTGAGAAAGCCCCTGCTCTTCTCTTAATCTTTTTACTATATTAATTTCTCTTGTGCTTTCTTCTGATATATTTTCTCTTTCTTCACTGCTGTCACTTTCTATCATTTTTGAAATATATCCCGAGCTGATATTAAAATATCTTGCATAAGCAGAAAGATAAATTCCTGTAAGATCAAGCTGTCCGCTTTCCCATCTGCTTATCATATTTTTATTTATTTTTAAATTAAATTCTTTGTTAAATATTTCACACAGTTCCTCTTTAGAAAATCTTTTTTCAAGTCTAAGTGTTCTCAATATTCCGTTTTTACTCATCTGCTGCCCCCTTTACACTCCTGCTATTTTACTATTTTATGAAATAAATAGCAAATAAAATTTTACAGCTTTATTTCAATTTTTCTATAGCAGAGGCAAGAAGGTCTACTCCTTTTTCTATATTTTTCTCTTCACACTGAGCAAAACTTATTCTTATAAAATTATCTTTATTTTCTGAAAAAACAACCCCAGGAAGAATTCCTACTCCCTTTGAAAGCATATTTATATAAACAGCCTTGCTTGAAATGTTATCTGGAAGTTTTATCCAAAAACACAGCCCCCCTTTCGGCTTTTTAAAAGAAATGTCTTTTATTTTTTTTAAACATCTATACATAACTTTCTGTTTTTCTTTAAAAATATTTCTGGCTTTTTCCATATGGATATCCCAGTCGCCGTTTTCAAGAAGATATTGAAAAGATCTCTGATTAAGCCCAGAATGGTATACATCTTTAGAAAATTTTCTTGTAAGCATCGTGTCAAGCATAATATCAGGAATTGTTATATATGCCAGACGAAGCCCCGGCATAAATATTTTAGAATAACTTTTAATATATATTACTCTGTTATCCTTATCCAGACTTTTTAAAGTTTCCGGCTTTTTTCTGTCAAAATATAAATTTGAAAGTCCGTCATCTTCTAAAATGTAAAAATTATACTTTTCTGCCAGTTCTAAAAGTTTTATTTTCTTTTCAAGACTCATTGAAATTCCTGTGGGATTTTGAAAGTTCGGCATTGTATAAAAAAGTTTTATTTTTTTTCTCTTTAATATTTTTTCAAATTCCTTTACAGAAAAACCGTCACTCTGCATGGAAATTTCTATTATCTTACAGCCGTTTTTCTTAAAGGTATCTTTTGCTCCTCTATAAGTCGGGTCTTCAACAACCACAACATCATTTGGATATAAAAATGCCTCCGAAACCATATCAATTCCCTGCTGGGCACCTGACACAATCTGGATATTTTTTATATCAATATTTATATTTTCTTCTTTTTTAAGCCTTTCACTTATTGTTTTTCTCAAATAAAAATATCCTTGAGGATCTTCATATAAAAAGGCTGATTCTCTGTCTCTGTCTAAGACAAAATTTATTGCTCTTTTCAAACTTTCCATAGGAAGAACTGTTTCATTGGGAGTAGCAGAAGCAAAATCAATCTCAAATTCCGGGTTAAAATATCCATATCTAAAAACTTCGCTTTCCATGTGGTCTTCAAGATATATACTTTTCTTTTTCTGAAATTTTACATATACTCCGCTTCCCTCTTTTTTTGTTACATAACCGTTTCTTTCAAGCTCGTCGTAAGCTCTTGCCACTGTAGAGGGACTTATTCCAAGTTCTGCTGCAAATTTTCTTACAGGAGTAAGTTTTCCTTTGAGTTTTCCTTTTTCTATTTTCCCTTTCAGCTGAGAATAGAGCTGCAGATATATTCTTCCACTTTTTTCAATTTCAATCAGTTTTTCCATTTATTATTTTCTCCCAAAAATTATTTTTTGACATTACTCTGCCAGAGTACTTGTGTTTATTCCGCCCCGTCTCATCATTTCAACTTCAACATCATCATCTGGAATTACAACGTTCACTGCCTGCCCGCTGTTTATTCCAATATAGCTGCTTATCCCTTTCACTAAGAAAGGAAAAGAATATCTTAAATCATTTCCTGTATCTGTCATGCTTCCATTTATCTGCCAGAAACTTTTATTTTTAACTTTATTAAATGAAGTCAGAGAAATATTTTTTGTATATAAAACTCTTGTTCTGACCTTTGTTCTGTAGCCTATAATTTCATAGTCTCTGTCCCAATAAGTATAAGGATAATATTTACCGTCTATTTTTCTATATCTCGTATAGGGACGAAGAACTGTATCCCACACGGGTTCATCATAAGAATAGGTGTGAACCTGCGGTTCAGAAATTCCGTAATCAAAAATTATTACTTGGTCTGCACTTTTTAAATTTTTTACTTTAATATATCCTCTCTGCTCCAAAGCCATATCAATATATTTTTCAAATTCTTTAATTTCAAAAACTAAATTTTTATCTTTTAATTTTTTCTCAGCAGGCTGAATAAAATATTTCTTTCCTGCATTTTCATAAGAACTGTATGAACTTACTTGAATCGAATGGCGATAAGAAGTACAGGCTGTTAAAAAGAAAATTGAAATAAAAAATATAATTTTTTGAAATAAATTTTTCCTGATTTTTTCCATGAGAAACTCCTTTCTTGAATCTCTTTATATCATATTATAGCAATATGAAAAAAATGTGGCAACTATTAAAAAAACTGCCGTACTTTAGAATCATACAGCAGTTTAAATTTATTTTTATTTTACATATTTTTCAAACATCTCTTCAACTTTTGAAACAATGTACTCTGGAGTAATAAGTCTATAGATTTCATCTCTTGTCATTCCATCAAAATTTTTCTGTATATCTTGAGGCTCTACCCCTTGATGTCTGTCATTTGCATTTGAAAGCCATTCTTTTTTACTTGAACCGGGACTGAATATTGCAAAACTTGGAATATCTAAGCTTTGTGCCAAGTGTCTTGGTCCTCCCTCGTTTCCAAAAAACATATTACAGTTTGAAAGAAGCATTCCAAGTTCTCTTATAGAAGAAGTTTCTACATTTGAAAAAATCCTTTTATCATTTCCAAGCATATTTTCATGAACATTTTTTGCAAACTGTTTTTCATCTGGAGAATAATAGAAAATAATTTGAATATCTAAATTATTAAGAAGTTTTTTTATAACTTGAACCATATTTTCAATAGGATATACTTTTGCAGGAACTCTTGAATTTATTGCACAGGCAATAACAGGTTTTGTAAAATCAATTCCAGCCTTTTCCATTTTCTCTCTCATATATTTTTTTTCTTCAGGAGTGATAGTAATTATATAATTATTATCGTATACCAATTTATATTCTTTTTCCAAAGGTTTAAGCATTTTTAAAAATTTATCCACTTTATCTTTTGCATCTCTCGGCTCTTCTATTTTATGTGTATAAGTATAGCCTCTGTGTTTTTTCTTACGCCCTATTCTGTATTTTGCCCCTAAAGAAAAAAGTGTAAACATTTCACTTTTTGGTGTAGACATAATATCTATAACTATATCATATTTTTTTCTTGTAACTTTCCAGACTTTTGCAATGTATTTAAAAGGATTTTTCTGCTCCTCTTTTGTGATTGAAATAATATTATCTATATATTTATGATTTTTAAAAATAGGTGAAACATGCTCATATAAAACATAATCTATTTCTGCATCAGGAAATGTTTTTTTGAGAGTATTGCACATTGGAGAAGCAAGGATAGAATCTCCTATTTGTTTAAATCTTACAACTAAAATTTTCATAGTCCCTCCATAAAATTCTAATAAAAAAGAAGCTGCAAAAATTATAAAAAAATAAATTTGCAGCATTTTTATTATTTAAAAATATTATTTTTCTTCTATATTTTCTGATGAATGTTTTAATTCTTTTCTGTATAAATGGTATTGGAATAAATTATATATTATATAGTAAAAAGAAATAATAAACATACTGTATTTTAGTGTTACAAGAACTAAAATAACAAAAGGCATCATAAATTTCTTAGGAATTCTAAATACTTTATCAGGTGTAAGGAAAGTAATAGTTGAAACCATAAGAATTGCAGCTATTATAGTTATTGCAATAAATACTTCCACATTGAAAAATTGATAATCAAAATGTTTTTCAAGTGCCTGACAAATAAGAAGATAAGATATAACAGAAGCTGCTCCGTTTGGAATAGGCATTCCGCTGAAATCATCTTTTTCTTCAGAAGCTGTTGTTATAACATTAAATTTTACAAGTCTCATAACTCCGCAAAGAGCATAAATAAATGCTACAGGAATTACAATAGAAACAAATTTTGGATACATCGAAAGAATAGAATAAACCAAAATACTTGGAGCTATTCCAAAAGATATTGCATCTGAAAAGGAATCAAATTCTTTTCCGAATTCACTGAAAGCATCTAACTTTCTTGCAGTTTTTCCATCAAGCCCGTCACATACCATTGCTAAAAATATAAACCAGATTGCATATTCTATGTTTCCTCTTATTGATGAAGTTATACTCAAATAACCAAGAAGCATATTAGCTGCAGTAATTGCATTAGGTGCTATATATTTCTTTTCTACCATTTTTTAATCACTTCCCTGTCTTAAAAATAAAATCACTTGATTTTACCACGAAAACAAAAAAAATACAACGGTATTTTAAAACAGTGCAGTTTCCATATATAAATTTTCTAAAATGTAAAAATTATAGACATTTTTATCTGAATGGGGTATTATTATATTTAAAGGAGGAATTATCAATGGAAAAAGAAAATTATGAAGAATATTTAAGTGCAATAACACATTACATAGGTGCAGGAATGGCTATCTCAGGACTTATTGCCCTTATTTTACATTCAATAAAAGTGGGAGAAAAAGGATATATAGTGGGAAGCATAATTTTTGGAGCTGCTCTTATTTTTTTATATACTATGTCTGGTACTTACCATATTCTTAAAATTGGAAAGTTAAAAAAAATATTTCGGGTTCTTGATCATGCTGCAATATATGTTTTAATTTCAGCTTCATACACTCCATATATTTTTACAGTTCTTACTGGAGAAAAAAAATGGATAATATTTTTTGCTCAATGGGGGCTTACTCTTATAGGAATAATATTTAAAATATTTTTTACAGGTAAATTTAAATTAGTTTCTACATTAATATATCTATTTATGGGCTGGATGGTTGTCTTTGTTTTTAAAGACATAAAGGCTGGATTAAGCCCTGCTTCTTTAAACTGCCTTATTGCAGGAGGAATAACTTATTCGGCAGGAGCTGTTGTTTATATGATAAAAAAAATCAAATTTGGGCATGCAATCTGGCATCTTTTTGTTATTGGAGGAAGTGTATGCAATTTCTTTTCAATATATTATCTGCCGTCATTTTAAAATTAAGGAGACAAGATGAATTTTTACATAAAACTTATAATAAAAATATTAGAAAAAAGTATGACAGGACAAGATTCTGAAATTTTATACAAATTAAAAAAAGGAATAGATTTAAATTCTCAAGATAAAAAAGAACTTGAAGAAATAATTGATAATCTGTAAAGAGGTGAACATTAAATATGAAATTTGTAACTGATTTCAATAAAGAAGCTGTATTTTATAAAAATAAAGAATACTCATACAAAGATATAATAAGGACAGCAAAATATTTTTCTTCTTTGATAGAAATGAAAAAAAATGAAGATAAAGCTGTTATTTTTATGGAGAACAGACCTGAATTTATATGCAGTTTTTTTGGTATATGGAACAGCCATGGAGTTCCTGTTAATATTGATGCAGGATATACAGCAGAAGAACTTGAATATATTCTTACAGATGCAGAGCCAAAATATATTTTTACATCTGAAAAAAATCTTAAAACAGCAGAAGAAGCTGTAAAACTTTCTGGAAAAGAAATAAAAATAATAAATGTTGACACTCTTTTTATACCAGAAAATTTTGAAGTTGATGAATATGTAATTTATTCTCCTGAAACAGAAGATACCGGAGTTCTTCTTTACACATCAGGAACAACTGGAAAACCAAAAGGTGTTGTTCTTACATTTGATAACCTTATGTCAAACGTTGATGCAATAACAGAGATAAAACTTGCAACTCCGCAGGACAGAGTTTTGGCTCTTCTTCCTTACCATCATGTACTGCCTCTTTCAATAAATCTTCTTATGGCAATACATATTGGAACTCTTATTGTTATAAATGATGAACTTTCGGCTCAAGCTATTCAGGAAGCATTAAAAAAATATAAAATAACAATCGTTGTTGGCGTTCCTAGACTTTGGGAAATGATTCACAAAGGTATTATGACAAAAATAAAAGCAAACAGCATGGCTCTTAAAATGTTTAACATCTGTAAAAAAGTAAACAGCCAGACACTAAGCAGAATTGTATTTAAAAAAGTTCACGAGGGGCTTGGAGGAAATATAAGATTTTTAGTTTCCGGTGGAGCAAAAATCGAGCCGAGCATATTAGAAGATTTTAAAACTTTAGGAATAAAAGTTTTAGAAGGTTACGGTCTTACTGAAACTTCTCCTATTATTGCATTTAACAGACCTGATGATATTCACATTGGAACTGTAGGAACTACAATTCCCGGAGTAAGTGCAAAACTTGCTGATGATGGAGAAATTATTGTCAAAGGAAGAAACGTAATGAAAGGCTACTATAAAAAACCTGCTGCAACACAGGAGGTTATTGATGACAGAGGCTGGTTTCACACTGGAGATTTAGGAAAAATCGAAGATGGATATATTTCTATTGTAGGAAGAAAAAAGGAAATGATAGTTCTTTCAAACGGAAAAAATATAAATCCTGCTGATATAGAAAATGAAATTTTTAAAGGCACTGACCTTATTCATGATATTGCTGTTGTAGAACATAACAACCATCTGCTTGCCCTTGTTTATCCTGATTTTGACAAGGTAAAAGAAAGAAAAATTACAAATATAACAGAAACTCTTAAATGGGAAATCATTGACAGCTATAATGTTAAAGCTCCCGCTTACAGAAAAATTCTTGAAATAAAAATCGTCAAAGAAGAACTTCCAAAAACAAAACTTGGAAAACTTAGAAGATTTATGCTTAAAGATGTTATAAAAAATCTTGATAAGCCAAAAGCTGAAGAAAAGAAAAACGAGATAAAAATAGATAAAAGCGATAAAGAATATGGAACAAAAGAATTTCAGGCTCTTTCAGATTATATGAAAAAAGAGCATGATCTTGAAATTACCCCTGATTCACATATTGAAATTGATTTAGGGCTTGACTCCCTTGATGTAGTTGAAATGAATGCCTTCATCGAAAAAACTTTTGATTTCTCTGTAAATGAAGATGAAGCAGGAGGAATTAAAGTTATAAGAGATATCTGCGAATATATAAGAGTTCACAGCAATGCTTACCACAGTGAAAGTGTAAACTGGGGAGATATTCTTAACGAAAGAGTAGATTATAAACTTCCTAAATCTTGGGCTGTAGGATTATTTAGAATTTTAACTGCACCAATTTTTAAATTCTATTTAAAACTTACAAAAAAAGGACAAGAAAAAATAAGCAGCGAGCCGAGAATTTATGTTTTAAATCACGAAAGTTTTGCTGATGCTTTTGCTCTTGGGCATATGTTTACATACAAACAGGCAAAAAATATTTATTTCTTCGCAATTAAAAAACATTTCGAAAAACCTGTAAGAAGATTTTTTGCAGATAACGGAAATATTGTTCTTGTTGATATAAACAAAAATCTTAAAGAAAGTCTTCAGATTGCAGCAGAAGTTTTAAAAGAAAATAAAAGTCTTGTAATCTTCCCTGAGGGAGCAAGAACAAGAGACGGAGAAATTCATGATTTCAAGAAATTCTTTGCAATCCTTTCAAAAGAACTTAACATTCCTGTAACTGTAATGGGAATAAAAGGATTTTATGAGTCTATGCCTTTTGGAAGCTCTTTCCGTAGATCAGGCAGTGTTAAAATCGAAGTTCTTGGAGATATAATTCCAGAAAAAATCTCTGTTGAAGAGATAGTAGAAAAATCAAGAAACTTAATAGTAGAATGGAAAAAGAAAAAGTAATCTGAAAATTGTACCGTTTTAACTTTTATAAAACATAAAAATATATTTTAAAGCAGAAATCCTATTGACAAATAAAAAAGAATAAGCTATAATCAGTTTGTAATAGAGTAAAGGAAGTATAGATTTGAGTTACAAGTATCTTTAATAAAAATACTTTAAGCATCAAAACTAATATTTATTTTTCTATTCACTATTAATTAAAGTATTTTTATGGAGGTATTGTAATGAACAAAGGTACAGTAAAATGGTTTAATGCTGAAAAAGGATTTGGATTTATCACTTCTGAAGAAGGAAAAGACTTATTCGTACACT
>ENA-OPVT01000442-OPVT01000442.1-human-gut-metagenome-genome-assembly--contig:-NODE-442-length-31962-cov-3.296361_pt1 | contig 31962 bp, 32 predicted proteins | sample MGYA00241499_ERZ501990 | MGnify/ENA primary metagenome ERZ501990 (study PRJEB25962, sample SAMEA2042104) | human gut metagenome | biome: human gut; feature: human-associated habitat; material: faeces...
AAGATGGTGTATATCCTGAAAAATTATGGAAATAAAATTAGTGATATTAAAATGTAAAATAAGTTAATGAATTCAAACATAGCACTTATATAGTGTAAGTTAATAAAAAATAAGTATATAGAGTAAATGAATGAACCTTCACTAAGATAACAAGTGAAGGTTCAGTATTATAAAGAAGTCATTTAGATATCTGTATGCGTTTACATTTGGTTGGTTATAAAAACAGTGGTCTAAATTATCTTAAATGTTCTATATGTAAAGCAAATTTTTTAAAATTTATTTTGCTTTTTGATATTTTTAATATTTGGCTAAAGTAAAGTATATCTTTTTCTTTTTGTGCTTTTTGTTTCAAAATTCAAGTGTTAAATGGTAATTGACATATTATATATATAGGATAAAATTATTAAGCAATAGTTTTATCGTGGAATAAGTATGACTGTTGTAAGGTAATAGGAATAAAAATGATACATTTAGATGATATTAGAAATAGCTGGCTTACCGCATTTTTGATTGATTCGTTCATCTTCTACTGGGTTATGGGTAGGGAGGAGTGTATCTAAAATTTCATATTTCATTGCTTATTAAGACTTGTAAAATTCTAATAAGCTTTTTTTTTATGTTTATAGGAATGGGAGAATAATATGTATAGGAAGAATGCAAATGGGTGGTTGAAGCATATCGATTTTATCATTCTTGATATGATATGTTTGCAAATTGCATTTGTGCTGGCTTATTTTATTAAGAATGGAAATATACATCTATATAACAATTTCTTATATAGAAATATGGCTATCATAATAGAATTGGCTGATTTAATGGTTTTACTGATTTTTGGTACATTAAAGGGTGTATTAAAAAGAGGGCATTATCAAGAGTTTGTAAAAACATTAAAACATGGTTTTATTGTTTGTTTATTGGCTGTTTTATATTTGTTTACAGTTCAAAAAGGAATTTTCTTTTCTAGATTTATTTTATTCTTAACTATTGGTATATATTTTATATTGACATATATAGTTAGAGAACTATGGAAGACACATATAAAAAAGGGTGTGAATAGTGGTAAGAGAAGAAAGTTATTACTTGTTACTTCTAGTACGATTGCTGATAAAGTTATTGATAATATTGAAAAGAATAATTATTCGCGTTATGACATTGTTGGTATTGCATTATTGGATAAGGATTTAATTGGCAATCAAATTAATGATGTTTCTGTAGTAGCTAATAACGAAACAGTAGGAATGTATGCATGTAAAGAATGGGTAGATGAAGTATTGATTGTATTACCTAAAGAAATTGCCTATCCAAATACATTGATTGAACAATTAACATTGGCTGGTATTACAGTTCATATGAATTTAGCTAAGGTCGTAAATTCACCTGGTAAGAAACAGTTTGTTGAAAAAATTGGTGACTATACAGTTCTTACTACTAGTATAAATTATGTTTCTTTGAATGAATTATTCTTAAAAAGGGTATTTGACATTATCTGTGGTTTATTAGGATGTATATTAACACTAATTATCTGTATTTTTATAAGTCCTGCAATTTACATTGCTAGTCCAGGACCCATCTTCTTTTCACAAGAAAGAGTTGGTAAGAATGGAAAAAAATTTAAGATGTATAAATTCCGTAGTATGTACTTAGATGCGGAAGAAAGAAAAGCAGAATTAATGAAAGACAATAAGCTTGGGGATGGAAAGATGTTTAAACTTGATTTTGATCCTCGAGTTATTGGGAATAAAGTAATGTCGGATGGATCTCATAAAACAGGTATTGGTGAGTTTATTCGTAAAACTAGTTTGGATGAATTTCCACAATTTTTTAATGTATTAAAAGGAGATATGTCTATTGTAGGAACTAGACCTCCTTTAATATCAGAAACAAATCTATATGAGTATCAACACTTTGCACGACTAGCTATTAAACCAGGAATCACTGGAATGTGGCAAGTGAGTGGAAGAAGTGAAATTATAGATTTTGATGAAGTAGTTAAACTAGATAAATATTATATTGAAAACTGGAATCTTGGTTTAGATATTAAAATTCTATTAAAAACAGTACTAGTTGTAGTTTGTAAAAAAGGTGCTGTTTAATGAATTAAATATATATTATATATACATTGAATTTTAAAAAGAAATGAGGTTTATAATGCAACATATATTTTTAGTAGGTGCTAAATCTTTAGGCGCATATGGTGGATATGAAACATTTATTAATAAACTAACTGAGTATCATGCAAATAATAAAAATTTGAAGTATCATGTAGCAGTTAAAGCAAATGGACAAGGAGCATCTGTTCCTGATGGTGTTGTAGTTAAAGAAGGTAGATATACATACCATAATGCTGATTGTTTTCAGATTGAGATTCCAGAAAAACTTGGACCTGCTCAAGCTATTTATTATGACTGTGCAGCATTAAAAAAGAGTATTGAAATTATTAAACAAGAAAATATTCAAAATCCTATTGTTTATATAATGGCATGTCGAATTGGTCCATTTATGAAGCATTATTATAAAAAGATTCATAAATTGGATGGAACTGTTTATTTGAATCCAGATGGACATGAATGGATGCGAGCAAAATGGAGTGCGCCTGTACGTAAATACTGGAAAGAATCTGAACGAATGATGATCAAATGGAGTGATTTAGCCATTTGTGATTCTATCAATATTGAAAAATATATCCATGAACAATATGATAGCAAGGGAATTCATGGTAGAAACCCTAAGACTACATATATAGCATATGGCGCTGATTTAACACCTAGTGTTTTAGAAGATACAGATTCTAAACTAGTGGATTGGTATGAAGAAAAAGAATTAAGTAAAAAGAATTATTATTTAGTTGTGGGAAGGTTTGTGCCAGAAAACTCTTTTGAGATTATGATTCGTGAGTTTATGAAATCAAATTCCAAACGTGATTTTGCGATAATTACAAATGTAAATGATAAGTTTTTAAATGAATTAGAAAGTCGTTTACACTTTTCTAAAGATAAGCGTATTAAATTTGTTGGTACAGTATATGATCAAGAATTATTAAAGAAAATTCGTGAAAATGCATATGCGTATTTCCATGGTCATACTGTAGGGGGAACAAATCCTAGCTTAATCGAAGCTTTGGGAAGTACAGATTTAAACTTATTAGTGAATGTAGGATTTAATAGAGAAGTTGCAGTCGATGCAGCTCTATATTGGGATAGAGAAGAAGGCAAGTTAGCAGATTTAATTAATCAAGTAGATAATAAACCGCAGGAAGAAATTAAAGTTTTAGGACTTAAAGCTAAGGAACGCGTACAAAAGGCTTACACTTGGGAAAAGATTTGTGGTCAATATGAAGATGTATTTTTGAAAGGTGGAAATTAATATGAAGATTTTAGCAATACATAATTTCCATCGTAAGGGATCAGCCAGTGGGGATGATCAGGTTTTTAAAAGCGAAACGGCTTTACTTGAAGAGCATGGTCATACAGTAATTAAATATAATGTATGTAATGACGAATTTGATAATGCTGGTGCTTTAGGTAAGGTGGCATCAACATTTGGAATGTTATGGTCTTTTAAAAACTATAATAATGTTGAAAAAATCATTAAACAAGAAAAACCAGATATTGTCCATGTGCATACATTTTTCCCTTTATTATCTCCATCTATTTTGTATGCTGCAAAACGAAATGGATGTAAAGTAGTAGCTACTTTACATGACACTCGATTTATATGTCCATGTGCTACTTCACTACGTGGTACAGAATTATGTAACAAGTGTGGAGATGGTCATTATCTTAGAATGTGTAAATATGGATGTTTTAAGGGTTCTAAACTACAAAGTTTATTAGTTGCAGGCATATTTAAATATCATAGAGTTCGCAGAACTTTTTATAATCAAATTGATAAATATATTTGTTTAAATGAAAATCAAATTAGTTTATTAAAAGAGATTGGTTTTGATGGAAACAAAATTGTAAAAAAATATAACTTTGTTCCGGATGCCCAAGCTAATTTAAAACCGATTAAGTTAGATGATATTCCTGAAAGATACGTAGTGTTCTACGGACGTATTGGAGAAGAAAAAGGTATTCGAATTTTAATGCGCATTTGGGATGAGATTAAGGATATTCCATTGGTTGTTATGGGAACAGGTCCATTAGAAGATGAGTTTAAAGAATGGGCTAAGAATAAGGAAAATGTATATTTTTTAGGTTATACCCAACATGAAAAATGCTTGTCTATTGTTAAGGGGAGTGAATTTGTTGTATTCCCATCTATCTGGTATGAAGGCTGTTCTATGGTAGAAATTGAAACTGAAAGTCTAGGTAGAGGGCTTGTTGCTACAGATTTAGGCTTTTCTGTTGAAGCCATTGAGAATGGTGTTAATGGATTTAAAATCAGACTTGGTGATATTCAAGGATTTAAAATGCAAATTGAATCTTTATGGAATGATTCTGAATTATGTAAATCAATAGGAGTGAATGCTCGTATAGACTATGATCAAAAATATGTGCCCGAGATGAACTATGAAGAATTGAATTCAATTTATAAAGATGTTTTAGGAGGTTCTTTGTAATGAATCATAATATTGGAGGATTTGACAAAGTCATTATTTACTATAGAACTGGTGTTAAGGTATTACGAGGCTTATTTTATCGTTTGTTTTTAAAAGAAGCACATGGATTATTTTTAGTAGGGAAACACGTACAGATTTCTCATGCGAAACATATTCGTTGTGGTAAAAATGTTAAATTTGAAGATTATGCTGAAATTCATGGCTTAACAAGCATTGGATTAAAATTTGGAAATGATGTAACGATTAGTCGTGGTGTTATGATTCGTCCTTCTAGCTATTATGGCAAGGATTTAGGCTACGGCTTAGAAATGGGTGACAATTCATCTATTGGCCCTTATGGCTATGTTGGATGCTCTGGTAAGATTGTAATTGGGAAAAACGTAATGTTTGGACCTAAATGTAGCCTATTTGCAGAGAACCATGTTTTTGAAGATACAAATTCTACGATTAAATCACAGGGAGTAAGCCAAAAGGGAATTGTGGTAGAAGATGACTGTTGGATTGGCAGTAATGTTACTATTCTTGATGGAGTAAGAATCGGAAAAGGATCTGTTATTGGGGCAGGTACTTTGATTTCTAAAGATGTACCTGATAACAGTATTATTATGGATAGAAGAGATAAAGTGAATAAAGAAAGATTATAAGACGTGATTATTAATCTTTCAGGATATATTAAAAAGAAAGGTTTGATTAAAATGAAAATTGTATCTTTCACAATGGTAAATAATGAAAGTGAAATAATTGAATCATTTGTACGATATAACTATAACTTTGTTGATGAAATGGTAATCATTGATAATGGATGTACAGATAGTACTATCAAAATTGTAAGAAATCTAATTAATGAAGGTTTTAAAATAACAGTTTATGATGAATCTCTCGAAGCTTATAATCAATATCGTTTAGATAATAAATATTTAAATAAGATTATTAATGAAATAAAGCCGGATATCATTTTACCTCTTGATGCAGATGAGTTCTTGACAGGTTCTGAAAACCCTCGAGATGTATTAGAAGGTTTAGATTTAAATTCTATTTATTATGTTACTTGGCGATGGTATGTAATGACTGAATTTGACGATAAAAAGGAAGTGTTTATACCTAAACGAATGAATTATTGCTTAAAAAGAGCAGCATGGAATTATTCTGATGGAACACCTGTTACTAAAGCGATAATTCCAGCTAAATATTACAAAGATTTGGGATTAAAATTATCCATGGGTCATCATACTGTATTTGGAAATGATAAGGTTAATATCGTGAATTTGGATACTTTACAATTTGCACATTACAGAGCGATTAGCGAACAGCAGTTAATATATAAAACAAGTTGTTATACTATGAGAGATATTGCTACCATGGAAAATAATTTCGAAACGGCGCAAAGAACGAACCAAATGGCAATTATTGAAAGTGGGAAAAGTATGTGGGAGGCAGCCGAAGAATCTTCTTACGGAGGTTATCCACGAGATATTGAAAAGAAACCTTTGAATTTAAAGTATTGTTTAAAGTGTAATATAAATATGAAATATGAAGATTTATCAAGTGAGAGTATAGAAAAACGTGTTTTATATACAGGTCGAGAAATGGCTATACGAGCTTATAATTCAGAACGTAGTAAAAAAGAAAAAAAATTATTAAAACCGGTTGTCATTTGGTTAGATGGTATTCGTGGAGATGAATGCATCTTTCCTGATCCTTCAAATAAATTGACAATTTTAACGGAAATGTATAACGTAAGAGGTTTGGTAACAATAACTGAAGAAATTAAGTTTTTAAAAGCTAATTATAGATTAATTGTAACTCCGGATTATCTTAAGTTTTTACCACATGAATATGTGATTATTGCAGATGAAAGTAAATATATTGAAACGAAAGAATTATTAAGTTCGTTAGGTATAGATAGAGGCTCTATCATTTCTTTAAAAGAATATAAGAAAAAATTAGGTTTACTTTTGAATGTTTATTGTTATATATGCTTTATTCCAAGTATGCTTCACAGAGTTAATAAATATATTAAGAGAAATGGCTTTAAAGCGACAGTTAATAAAATTATGGCTAGGCTAAGGGGTTAATTATGAGTAAAGTTTGTTATGTGATTTTACACTATAAAAATATTAAAGATACAATAAAATGTATTAAATCGTTGAAAGAAACTGCATCAAAAGATGGTAAATTTATTATTGTAGATAATGGATCTGGAGATGGTAGTGGAAAGAAATTACTAAATCTATATAAAGATGATATACAATGTGACATTTTACTTCTTGAAGAGAATGTTGGATTTTCTAAAGGTAATAATACAGGGTATCAATATGCAAAAGAGAAATATAATCCTAAATTTATTGTGATTACAAATAATGATGTTGTATTTTATCAAGAAAATTTTGAGCCTAGAATAAATGACATTTATGAAGAAACTCATTTTGATGTACTTGGACCAGATGTTTACATTCCTAGACATAAAGATCATCAAAGTCCGTTGTTTAAAACGCCTATATCTATAAATGAATTAAAAGTTGAGCTAGAACAATATCGATATTATAAAGATCATCCATTAAAATTTCAAAAGAGATTAAAGTTGCACGCTGCGAAAAATATGATTTGTTCAAAGTCAAAATTAATAAATACGTTTTATTCTAAAATTAGAGGTAAAGATGTTTTGGATTATAGAAAAAGATATAGTGATGTTGGACTTCAAGGTGCATGTTTAATATTTTCAAATCAATTCATGCAACATGAAGAGAAGGCATTTGATCCTGAACCATTTCTTTATGAGGAAGAAGTATTTTTATTTTATAGATGCAAAAAAAAGGGATATAAAATGATATATGATCCATCAATAGCAATTCGACATGAAGAAGCTGCTTCTTTTGATAATTTAAAAACCGATAAAATTGGCAAATTATCATTTATGCTTGAGCATCATGTAAAAGCGCGTGCATTGTTACTAGAATATCTTGAAAAAAAAGATACTGTTTAAAAATCTAGAAAAGGTTAGTAAAAAACGTTTTTTTTCGAAAATTTGGTAGCAATAGAAGAATGGAAAAATATAAGAATAAATGAGAAATTTATTTATAAAAACTCGGAGTGTAAGTAATATAATGTGGAAAAAAGTAACTATTAAACAAAAGAATATTTCAATAATCAATTTAATGATTTTGATTTTGTTTTCATTTGCGTCTTTGGATTTGTTCCAGTATGGTGGAAAAACATTTTTCTTTTATATTGAGTTGATTGTTTTAATATACTTAGTTTTAATTAAAGACAAGGGTAAAATTCATTTAATTAATGATCCATTAATTATTTTGATTTTTCTTGAATTTTATTTATCTGGTATATTAGCACAATTTGGAAATATGAATGAAGTTTATAAAAAAACAGCTTTAGTAATGCCTACACTTGTATTACCATTATTATTATTGATTGGAGAATTAGTTAATTTAATACATCACAATAAAAAAATAATTTATTTTATTGTAAAAGGCCTTAAATTTGCATGCCTTATACAATTCATATATATTCCTATACAATATATATGTTATCATTATTCGGGAATTGATATAAATAAACTTGTATTTGTGGATACACTTAAATTTGTTCAAAATGGTTCTTTTATTCGAGATTGGGTATGGTATCCATCAGGTATTACAGCTCATTCTGCAATTGTTGCCCCTTTGATGGTTTTGGGTGTTGTCTTATTTAGAAATCCATACATTAAATGTCTAATTCTAATTGACTCGCTAATTTGTGGTAGTTCATCGGCAGTTATTGGAGTTATTTTATCATCGTTTTTTTTGTGTTTATCTAGGTTGTTAGATAAACACAAAATCACATATAAAAGAATTATGTCTTTGATATTTTTTGTGTTTATTATTTTAATTATATTATTATTTACGGATAGCTTAAATGTAGTCCTTGATAAAACAGAATATATTATATCAAGATTGTTTGGGAGTTCTAATGACTCAAGTACTAATGCACATATTTTGTATTATTATAGATATCCATTGATTTTCAAAAATAACACAATAGTTAATAATTTATTTGGATATGGTTATGGATGCTCTGGATATATATTTTCAATTTTAGATAATCGAATTAATATTGGTAACTGGTCAGTGGAATCTGAAGTTATGGATAGATTGTATTCATTAGGAATAATTGGTTTTGTACTATATTATATATTTTTGTTAAACATTCTTATTAAAGGATATCGTATAGATAAAAGATATACAATTGTAATGCTTGCAATTATCATCCAAGGATTTGGATATAATTTGCAGTGGGATTATATATTTCTTATTGAATTGATTTTTTATTTTTGTATAAAATTAAAGATTAATTTCTTTAATTTTATTGATTTGTAAATGTTTTTGAATAGTATGTTAATGCACATTATTGATTTTTGATTTGGTGATTTTGTAAGTTATATAAATTACGATTTAATTAGTATCTATTATATAAATAAAAAGAAATATTGTATTATTATTTAAAAAGTTCAAATTATATAACTAATTATTGGAGGAAAGAAATGGTAGATGTTTCGGTAGTAATTGTTACATACAATTCTGAATGGCAAAATATAAGGAAAACACTTTTGTCTGCATTGAAACAAAAAAAAGTTTCAATACAAATTGTTATAGCAGATGATGGGTCAAAAAAGACATATAAAGAAGAAATAAAGAGTATCATGAAGTATCATAATTTTAATGAATATGTACTAATAAATAGTGAAATAAATCGTGGAACTGTTTTAAATATTGCTAATGCGATGGAATTTGTTTCAGGAAAATTTACTAAGACAATAGCTCCTGGTGATTATTTTTTTGATGAATATGTTCTATATAATTGGGTTAATTATATGCTTGCAAATGAATCTGTAGTTTCTTTTGGCGATGCTGTGTATTATTCTTACAACGGCAAATTAAATTTATATGAAACCAAAGAATCACCTGTAAATAGGTCTTTATATAAAACAGGAAAGTATAGTTCACAACAATTTGTCGATTATGTTATTGCAAATGATACAATTTTAGGTGCAGCACAAATGATGAAAACAGATGTATTAAACCAATATTTGCAAATAATTAAGAATAGAATTATATATGCAGAAGATTACATGATAAGAATTATGATGTATGATGGAATCAGAGCAATTTATTATCCTGGACTAGTTATTTGGTATGAATATGGTACTGGTATTTCAACATCAAAAAATAGTAAATGGGAAAAGTTGCTTCATAATGATTTTGAAGAATCCAATAATCTAATATCAAAAAAAGTTTCTACGAATTATTTACAAAAAAAGTTTAAATTATATTTAAAACTAATAAGAATCAAACCGTTAAAAAAAGTATCCAAAGTCTTACTTTTTCCAAGCGTAATTATTTATAGATTTAAATTTAAAACAGCTAAAAGTTTTATTCATTTAAAAGAAAGTAATTCTAATGAAATTGAAAAGATGTTTAATTGGATAAATGAATAGATAGAAAGAGGTATGGCTATGCAAGTAATTAAATATGTATTTCAACCACATGGAGATGAACGTGGTCAGCTTGTTGCTTTAGAAGAGTTTAAAGATATTCCGTTTAGAATAAAACGTGTATATTATATGTATGATACTGGAGAAGGTGTAACAAGAGGATTTCATGCACATAAAAATTTGCAACAAATTTTGATTTGTATTCATGGAAGTTGTAAAATCCGCCTTGATAATGGCAAAGAAAAAAAAGTAGTACCACTTGAAAAACCATATGAAGGCTTATATGTTTCTAATAATATGTGGAGAGAAATGTTTGATTTTTCTTCAGATGCCGTATTAATGGTATTAGCTTCTGAAGTATATGATGAAGCTGATTATATTAGAAATTATGATGAATTCTTAGAATTTGTACGAAATAGTGATAAAACTGAAGATGTGGAGGAATAAAAATGAAAGTACCATTTGTGACATTTAAACCATTAGAAAAAGAATTAGATAAAGATTTGAGGGATGCTTTTGAACGTGTATATAATCGTTCATGGTATATTGAAGGCGTTGAGGATGAAGCCTTTGAAAAAGCTTTTGCAGAATACTGCGATTCTAAGTATTGTGTAGGTGTGGGAAATGGATTGGATTCCTTATTCCTTGCTTTGAAGGCAATGGGAATTAAAGAAGGGGATGAAGTGATTGTACCTTCCAATACATATATTGCGACTGCATTGGCTGTGACATATACGGGAGCAACTCCTGTATTTGTTGAACCAGATATCCGTACGTTTAATATTGATCCAACAAAGATTGAAGCAGCAATCACGGATAAAACAAGAGCTATTATGCCTGTACATTTATATGGACAAGCCTGTGATATGGATCCAATCATGAATATTGCTAAGAAGTATGACCTTTATGTTGTTGAGGATTGTGCACAAGCACATGGAGCTAAATATAATGGAAAAGTAATTGGTTCTTTTGGAGATGCTGCTGGATTCTCATTCTATCCAGGAAAGAATTTAGGTGCATTAGGAGATGCAGGTGCAACTGTAACGAATAATGAAGAGTTGGCTAAAAAGGTAAGAGCATTAGGTAATTATGGATCGGATTATAAATATCATCATATTTATCAAGGGAATAATTCACGCTTGGATGAATTACAGGCTGCTTTTCTTGCTGCAAAGCTTCCTCACTTGAATAAAGTAAATGTAGAAAGAAGAAAGATAGCTCAAAAATATTTAGATGGAATCAATAACCCAGAAATTAATTTGCCATTTGTGCCAGAATATGCTGAGCCTGTATGGCATATATTCGGTATTAGATGTAATAGAAGAGATGAACTTGAAAAGTTCTTGAATGATGCCGGTATTAGCACGAACAAACATTATCCAATTCCAATGCATTTACAAGGATGCTATGCGGATCTTGGATTAAAAAAAGGTGATTATCCAATCGCAGAGGAAATTAGTGAAACGGAATTAAGTATTCCAATGTACTATGGAATGACAGATGAAGAAGTACAGTATGTAATTGATAGGATAAATGAATTTAAATAGAGGGAATTTTGATGATAAAACTAGAAAGATATAGTGAAGAGAAAATCGAACTTTGGAATCAATTTAATAAACAGAGTAAAAATTATTTGTTTATGTTTGATAGAAATTATATGGATTACCATAAGGATAGATTCAAAGATCATTCATTAATGTTTTATGTCGATGACAAATTAATAGCACTATTACCTATGAGTGAACATGGAGATGAACTGATTTCGCATGGTGGTTTAACATATGGTGGATTTATAACAGATTCAAAAATGAAACAACATACTTTAATTGATTGTTTTGAAGAGCTGATCAAATATTGCAAAGAAAATAATTTTAAAAATATTAGATATAAATGTATTCCGCATATTTACCACAGTCAACCAGCTGAAGAGGATAGATTTGCACTTTTTGCTAATGGTGCAAATTTAGATACAGTTGATGTTTCAACATATGTTAATTTAGAATCACCTCTTAAAATGCCAAAAGGTAGAAAAGCACAAATTTCAAGAGCAAAAAGAGAAGGCGTAGTAATTAAAGAATTAACAGAATTAGAAGATTTCAAAAAATTTATTGATCTTGAAAATGAAGTACTAACAGAACGTCATGATGTTAAAGCTGTACATACTGGAGAAGAATTAAAACTTTTACATGACAGATTTCCAGAAAATATACATTTGTTTGCAAGTATAAAAGATAATAAATTGATTGCTGGAACTGTAGTATATGAGTATGATCACGTTGTTCATACTCAGTATATGGCAGCTAACGATGAAGCAAGACAAATAGGAGCATTAGATTTAGCTATATCAACTGTTATTAATAAATATAGAGAAACAAAAAAATGGTTAGACTTCGGTATTTCCACTGAACATGGAAAAATTTATTTGAATGAAGGTCTTTGTGCACAAAAAGAAGGATTTGGTGGCCGTACTGGAGTATATGAAATTTGGGAGTTAAATTTATGAAAGTGTCATTTTTAGTGACCTATTATAACCAAAAAGAATACGTAAAACAAAGCATGGATAGTATTCTTGCAATCGACAAGCCATGCGAATGGGAAATTCTTGTAGGAGATGATGGTTCAACAGATGGTACTATAGATGAAATTAATAAATATGTAAAACAATATCCGGATAACATAAAATTATATATTATGCCTAGAGAAGTGGATATGAATTACGATTCAGTTAAGCGTGCAAGTGCTAATAGATTGAATGTTTTGCAACATTCAACAGGAGATATTTATTGTACACTTGACGGCGATGATTATTTTTGTGATACAGAGTTTATAAAAGAGGCAATAGAAGTTTTTAATGGTAATGGTAATATATCTGTTGTTGCATTTGGATTTAAATATTTTGGAAATGTAAAATATGAAAAAGAAATTACTTTACCTGCTTCTATAAATAATAAGCAAGTTGATAAAAGCTATTACTTAAAGAATCTTTATTTGCCTGCTGGTGGTTGTGTTCATAAGAAATGCTTTGATAATGATAGAATTGAATATATAAAAAAACTAGGGTATTTTGATGACAATAATATTGTTGTTAATAGTTTAAATTATGGTGAAATGTTTGCTATTAATCGTCCTATTTATGCATATCGTCAAACAGTTCGGAGTGTTTATAATAGTATGAACAAACTAGAACAAGCTGTTCTAAACGTACAAGGAATGGATGTTGATCTTAAATTAGTGGAAGATACTTTAAGTGATACAGTTAAGATGCGATATGCGACATCAACAATATTAATGTATATATGGAGAAATAAAATAAAAGAAGTATTGGGAAAAGAAAAATATAACAGATATGAAGAAGGTTGTATTGGATTCGAATCTTCGTATTGTTATAATTTGCTTCATTTTAAAGAATTGAATACTTCTACGCAAAAAGAAATTAAAAATTTTATAAATTTGGATAAGAAATATGCATTAAAACAGTATATAAAATATTATCTAGGAGGTTGTAAATGAAAAAAGGGTATATATTTTCATGGTATAATTCTGGAAGAAATTATGGACAAACATTACAAGCATATGCACTACAAAAAATTGTAAATGATATGGGGCATTCTGTAGCACATGTTTGTTTTGATACAAATAGAAGTATATCAAATTCTATTATTAGAAAAATAAAAGATTACAAAAATTTAAATATGCAGCAAAGGGAAACACAAAAAAAATTTGACTTGTTCATTCAAAATAATATGAAAACAACTGAATGTTTAAAAAATGATGTAGATGTTAAAAAATTTATAAAAAAACAACAACCAGATTTTTTGATTTGTGGAAGCGATCAGGTGTGGAATCCATTTAATGTACACCCTTTTTATTACCTTGCTGAAATAGGTAAATCTAATACAAAACGAATTGCATATGCTGTGAGTACATGTGATAAAAGAAGAAAAGAAAAATTTTTAGAATTTCCACAAATCAAGGATTGGATTAGACAGATAGATGCATTGTTTGTTAGGGAAAGTAGTGGAAAAGAAATATTAGAGGAATTGTATGGTGTAGATTCAAAAGTAGTTTTAGATCCTACATTGTTAATGTCAGGAAAAAAATGGATTGAATTATTAAACTTAAAAGAGAAAAAAAATGATTATATTTTATGCTATGCCTTTAATTTGACAAAAGAACAAAAGGAAGTAATTAATAAACGTGCAGAACAATTTGGATGCCCAGTTAAATATGGAAATGTTTTAGTTGGAAAAGATGTAAAAAAAGAGTCTTGGTCTCCAATTGATTTTTTAGAAGCAATATTAAATGCTAAAGAAGTATATACAGATTCATTTCATGGTACTGTTTTTTCTATTCTATTCCATAAAAATTTTATTGTATTTGATAATGGACATGATATAAATAGTGATCCATATTACAATATTGATAGAATGAAAACTTTGCTTTCATTGGTGAATTTAAATGATAGACTTGTAATGAATAATAGTTGTGTTAATTTTAAAGAAATTGATTACTCAAAAGTAGATAGAGTTTTAGAGGAGCGAAGAAATGAATGTATTTCCTTACTTAAAAGGAGTATTGAATGATAAATTGTGCAAATAATGAACGTAAATTAGGTGTTTTACTTGGTTATCTCAATTTTGGCGTAAAAATGGCTACACAATTTTTATATGTCCCTATAATGCTTAGTATTTTAGGGCAAAGTGAATATGGTGTTTATCAGTTAGTTGCAAGTATAATTTCTTATCTTAGTTTACTAAATTTTGGCTTTGGAGGAGCATATTTAAAGTTTTATGCGCAATACAAAGATAATCCAGAGGAAGAAGCAAAATTAAATGGCACATTTCTTTTTGTTTTCTTTATATTTTCATTGTTAGTATTAGCAATTGGAATAGTTATCAGCTTAAATGCTGAAGCCATATTAGGCGATAAACTTACAGCCAAAGAGATTTCATTGTCTAAAATCTTATTGTTTATATTGGCAATTAATATGGCTTTAACTTTTCCATCAAGTGTGTTTTCATCAATTGTAAGTTCTAGAGAAAAATTTATATTTCAAAAATTTGTTGAGCTGCTAAAAAATATAGCAAGTCCATTTTTAATGGTTCTAGTTCTTTTTATGGGTAAAGGTTCAATTGGACTGGTAGTTGTTACTACTGTATTAACCATTATTGCCGGTGTAGTTAACATATGGTATGTTAAAGAAAAAATCAAAGCAAAATTTATATTTAATGGGTTAAATACAAGATTGATTAAAGAAATAGGTGCCTTCTCATTTTTTATTTTCTTAAATTCCATTATTGACCAGATTAACTGGAATGTAGATAAATATTTATTAGGTAGAATGGTAGGTTCTATCGCAATAGCAGTATATAGTGTTGGCGCACAAATTAATACAATTTATATGCAAGTTTCTGACATGACAGCTTCCGTAATGGCTACCAAAGTTAATTTGATAGTTGCTGAAGAACAAAATCCTATTTATAAGCTGAATATTTTGTTTAGAAAAGTTGGTAGAATTCAAAGCTACATTATATTAGTTATAATTTCAGGCTTTTATGTATTAGGGAAAGATTTTATCTTTCTATGGGCAGGTCCTAATTATATAGAAGCATATTATGTGACCCTGTTATTAATCATTCCTGCTGCAATCCCATTAATTCAATCATTAGGTGTCGACATTCAAAGAGCTTTAAATAAGCACCAGATTAGATCGATTATTTATGCTGGTTTATCAACAGCAAATATATTAATTAGTATTCCATTGATTTATAAATTTGGTGCAACAGGTGCAGCACTTGGTACTGCAATCTCATTATTAATAGGTAATGGTGTTATAATGAATATCATATATAAAAAATATATTGGATTAGATATATTTAATTTTTGGAAAGATGTAACTCCAATAATTACTTCATCTTTAATACCAGTAATAATTGTAGGACTTTTGAATAAAGTTTTAGTTAATGTTACATGGCTTAATTTTATTATAAAAGGGTTATTGTTTATCACTATTTATTCTATGGCTGAATTCTTTATAGCCATGAACAAGCAGGAAAAGGCTATGATAACAAGTGTTTTATTTATAAAAAGAGAAGGAAAAATGTAAATGAAATCGTATGCAGGTTATTACAAAAGTTTAATAAGAGAAGAGTGCTCATCGGGAGGAATTTTTGGTGCATTGGCAAAATATACAATTGAAAATAATGGCGTGGTATATGGTGTGTGTATGGCTAATGATAATTATTCAGCTTATTATGAGAGAGTGGCAGACTTAAATAGTTTGCACAAAATATTTGGATCAAAATATATGCAAGCAACGTTGTCAAATACTTATGAAAACGTAAAAAATGATTTGAATCATGGTTTAAATGTACTATTTACTGGAACAATATGTCAAATTAATGGATTAAAGTTATTTTTAAAAAAAGATTACGAAAATTTATTGTGCATTGATATTATTTGCCATGGGGTTCCTTCACATAAATTATGGAAGAAATATCTTTTATACAGAGAAGAACAAATCGGTAAATGCACAAAGTTAAATTTTAGAAGTAAAAAACAAGGATGGTATGATTCAGGGGTAATGGAAAATGATTATTTCACTGCTCAGCGTGAAAATCATTATATGAATTTGTTTTTAAAAGACTTGTGTTTAAGACCTTCTTGTTATAATTGTATATCTAAACAAGAAAAGTTATCTGATATCACGTTAGGTGATTTATGGGGTGTCAATGAAGTTGCGCCTGAACTAAATGATGATAAAGGACTTTCTACAATAATCTTAAGAACCACAAAATCAGAAAGTATATTCGACAAGATTAAGGATGAATTAGTACTTAAAGAAATAACTTATAAAGAAGCAATATTAGAAAATCCTGCTGAATACGAATCTTCAAAGAAACCATTTGGTAGGAATTATTTTTATAAGGATTTAGAAAAAAAATCTTTTGATTCTCTTTTGAATAAATATTTGGAAAAAAATATGTTTTGGAAAATCATTAGGAAATTACAAAGAAAATTTCTGCATTATTCTAGACATAAAAAAGTAAAATGTTGAAAAATTTTTAATAAAGTAACTATGGCAAATGTATAGCTTCATTTATATTTAAGCAATAAGAAAATACAGGGGGTTAGCTATGAAAGATAATTTAACACCAATATTATATAAAAAGAAAGAAGATTGTTGTGGGTGTACTGCATGCTATTCCATCTGCCCACAGTCTGCAATAAGTATGATAGAAGATTATGAAGGATTTGCATATCCACGCATTGATAAAAAAAGATGTATTGGATGTGAAATGTGTTTAAAGGTGTGTCCGATAAAAATTAGTGAGCTAAAAGGATAGTATATTTATTAATTTGTATATATAAATTGATAATGACACTAAAAGGAAATGTTTTATTCTTACTAAAATTTAATATGGAGAAAATTAATTATCAAACATTTTTAAATCAACTAAGTATTCAATATTTTATGATTGAAAATTTATGTAGTAAAACATTTAAGATTTTTTTCATTTAATGATTTAAATAATATATTTTAATTTTTATAAGTTAATTTGAGTTGAAATTTAAAAAAAATAAAGACGTACTAATTTAAATTTTATATTTTTGATAAAAACTATTAAAGAAGTATTTTTATGATAGAATTTAGTTTATAATTAAATTAATTGAGATAAAGATGATTTAATCGCATCTAGTATAAAAATTATAGAATGGGAGGATATTATGGATACAAGAATAAATCGAGATGAGAATCTAGATGAAGAAACAATTGATTTGTCAGAATTGTTTCGTGCTGTTTTTAAATATTTTAAATTAATTATTGTTTTATGTATGTTATTTGGAATGTGTGGTTTCTTTGGAACTAAGCTACTGATTGCTCCAACCTATACGGCTAGTACATCAATTTATTTAACTCCTCAGATTAGTGAGAGTGGATCTTTGGATTATAATTCGCAGATGGCCAATAGTAAATTAGTAAGCAATGTGGTAGAGTTAATGACTCAAAATAACATTATGTCAGAAGTGGCTAAGGATGTAGGATTAGAAAGTGCTTCAAGTGTTAAGAGTGTTGTTAGTGTAACGAATGAGTCTAATACAGAAATTATTACGATTTCTGCGACTACTACAGATCCTAAGTTGTCTAAGGATATCGCAAATGATACGGTTAGTACTTTTATTAGAACAATGCAGAAGAATTTAAATGTGAGTAATATTGAAGTGGTAGATAAGGCTAAATTGTCTTATGTTCCAAGTGGTCCTAATGTAAAGAAGAATACATTGTTAGCTACAATGGTTGGTTTTGTACTTGGTTGTGGTTATGCAACATTAAGATTCTTGTTTGATAATCGTTTACGTACAAAGGAAGAGGCAGAAAAGTATTTGGGTATTCCAGTATTCTGCGAGATTCCTGAACTATAATGGCTAAGTATATTGATTTGCATTCTCATATTGCTTGGGGTATTGATGATGGTATGCCTTGTATTGAGGATGCAGTGAGTTCATTAGAGAATGCTAAAAAGGATGGTATTGTAGGTATTTGTAGTACACCGCATTTTATTCCTGGTCAATTAGATGTTCATATCTATAATGAAATGGTAACTCGTCAATTAGAATTAAGAAAGTTGAGTCCTATCCCTATTTATTTTGGTGGGGAAGTTATGATGAATAGTGAATTCATTGAAGGATTGGAATTAGATTTATATCCTACTTTAAATAGTAGTAAATACATGTTAGTTGAATATAATGTTCTTCGTGATATTCATTCGATTGATTATAGAGATGAATGTTTATATGAATTGAAGATGAAAGGCTTTGTTCCTGTATTGGCTCATATTGAAAGATATTTCCATGATGGATTAGATTATGACATTATTGATCATTGGGTAGATATGGGTTGTATACTACAAATGAATCGTACTTCGATTCTTGGCGTGAATGGAAAGAAAATCCAATCGAATGCATTGGAATTATTAGACAATGGATATTGTGATGTAATTTGTACAGATACGCATAGAGCTACAGGAAATAGAATCGAACAATTGAGTGATGCGTATTCTGTTGTAGGTAAGCGTATTGGATTTGATAATGCAGATATCTTATTTTATGAGAATCCAAAGAGATTATTGAGTAATAAAGAAATATTAAATATTGAGGTTGAAAAGAAAAAGAAACTGTTTGGTTTTTTTGGGAGATAGAAATGGCAAGAAAGAAAAGAAATCAATTTGATGTGGATGAAATCTATCGTGGATTGCGTACTAATATTGAATTTAGTCAAATGGATGATGCGATTCAAGTAATCAACGTCGTAAGTACGATTCCAAATGAAGGAAAGAGTACTATAGCTTGTAACTTAGCTCGTATTATGGCAGCTAAATATAAAAATGTGTTATTAATTGACTGTGATTTAAGAAATGCTTCAGTTCATAAAACACTACAGATCTCAAATCGTTCAGGATTAACAAACATTATTTCAGAATTTAGAGAAGGCGTAAGTATTCATTCATTTGAAGGAGTGCAAGACGTACAATATGATGGAGGTTATCCTTTATCTGTCATTACTGCAGGTCATAGAGTACCAAATCCAAGTGAAGTATTAGGATCAAAAAGATTAGCTAAATTTTTAAACCAAGCACGTCAAGAATTTGGGTATATTATTATTGATTGTCCACCAATGGCAGTTGCATCTGACGCTATTCCATTATGTAACGTAAGTGACGGTGTTCTTTATGTAGTTGATTCAAAATCTTCTGACAAACGTAAAGTTAAAGCAGCCATTAATGACGTAGAAAGAAATGGTGGTCATGTCATGGGTGTTGTATTAAACAAAGTGGAATCAGCAAGTGACAGTAATTATGGATATGGTTACGGATATGGTTATGGAGGAGAAGACAATGGTAAAAAGAAGAAATAGTTTTATTATTTTAGCTTCAACTCTATTATTAACTGGATGTGGCAATAGTGAATTAGAAATCACGCAAAATGATATTTTAGAAGTCGCAAGAGATGATGCGAATGCCACTAAGAAAGAATGTTCAAATGTATCGATTCAAGAAGAAAAAAAATATTATACTGTAAGCTTTGATACAACAACAGGATCTTATGAATATAAGATTGGTAAAGATGGTATTATACAAGAAAGAAATTATAAAAGAAGCAATAGTGAAGAAAAAGAAGAAGTTTCTACTACTGCACCTGTAGAGGAAAAGAAGGAAGAAACTAAAGTGGAAACTGAAACAAAGAAAGAAGAAAAAAAAGAATCAACTTCTTTTGATGAAAATCAACAAGCAGCTATTGATGCAGCTCTTGCTAATGCAGGACTTGGACAAGAAGATGTGACAGATATTGGTTGTACTTTAGATGAAGCTACACAACAATATACAGTTACGTTTACATTCCAAGACATTCATAATACGGCAATGGTTGATGCAACTACATTCTCTGTATTATCTTCAGTCCAGAGTTAATATTCGATAAAGAAAAGAACACTTTATGATTAACGCTTACATAAAGATTTGTCCTTTTCTTTTTTTTTTAGTATAATGGATAAGTCGTATGGAGTTGATGATTTAATGTCAAAAATAGGAAGTTTAAAAATAACAATTGAATTTGTTTTTTTTATGTTTATTATACAATTTTCTGGATACGATTTGGAAACGTGTTGGAAATTATGCATATTATATTTTTTAATGCAATTATTAATTGGAAGATATCAAGGAAGAGTTTTATTAATGTATGATGAAATACGATTAATCATATTAAGTCATATTGGTTTTTTTATAGGAAGTTTTCTTGTTTTCCCAATTAGTGCTTGGACTATAAAGAAATTCTTTGGCTTTATTTTATTAACATGTGTTTTATTTGTGTTTGCAGGATGTAACTCTAGATATTCTCATAAAATTTTTAGAAAATGGTTTAAACACAATACATTAATTGTTGGTGTTGGACATACAGCGGAAAAATTAGGAATGGTGTGTCTTGGAAATGGATACTCACTTTTAGATGTAATAGGTTATGTAAATTGCAATAATTCAAACAAAGTTAAGTATATTCAGCAGGAACAAGTTGTAGATGTTAATAAAACGTATGATCTAGATTTAATTTGTTCCTTAATCAAAGAAAAAAATATTGATACTGTATTAATTGCAATTCCTGAAATGGATAGTGAAGATTTAAATGCAGTGTTTGAGGTATTTAAGAATAAAGTAGCTGTAATTAAATATTTACCACAAGTAAATGGTTTAGTAACTTTTGATACTAATGTAGAGGATTTTGATGGAATCTTAATGATTTCTAATTCTCGTGGATTGGAACATTTCTTATCCTATGCATTAAAACGAATTATGGATATATGTGCAGGACTATGTGGTTTATTATTATTAATACCATTAACAATCTTTGTCTTTATTAAAAATCGCAAAGAAGGAGATAAAGGTCCTATTTTCTTTACGCAGAATCGTATTGGTAAGAATGGTAAAGAATTCAAAATGTTTAAATATCGCACAATGGTAATTGGTGCAGATAAGATTCTAGAAGAATTAATGGAAAAAGATCCAGCCATTCGAGAAGAATATACAAAGAATAAAAAATTAGTGAATGATCCACGTATTACAAGTGCAGGTAAATTCTTACGTGAAAAGAGTTTAGATGAGTTTCCACAATTTATTAATGTATTGCTAGGTCAAATGTCTTTAATTGGACCTCGCCCATATTTACCAAGAGAAAAAGAGGATATGGGAGACTATTATTATGATGTCATCGCATGTAAACCTGGCATTACTGGAATGTGGCAAAGTCATGGAAGAAGTGAGGTAGATTTTGATCACCGTTTATTATTAGATGAATATTATTATCGTAACTGGTCATTCTGGTTGGATGTGACATTGTTATTTAAAACTATTAAACAAGTGCTATATGGTAGAGGAGCAGTATAGAAAGGAAATAATTTATGAATAACGATTATTTGAATGATGAAATGGAAATTGATTTGATAGAGTTATTGAAATATCTGTTAAGAAATATTAAAACAATATTAGTTGTAACACTGGTTTGTGGTTTAATCACTTTTGGAGTAACACAATTTATTTTACCTAAAAGTTATACTTCAAGTACAGACATTACTATTATGCCTCAAGGTGAATTATTAGATTATACGTCTTATTTGAATGGAAATATAGTTTTAGAAAGAGTTGGCTCTAAAACGAATGTTGATGTAGATACACTTTTACAAAATATTGTGATTACGCGCGATGAAAGTAATCCATATAACTACAATATTACAGTAACTACAAATAATCCTAAATTATCTTATCGGGTTGTTAAAAATGTTGTTAAAGCCTTTAAAAAAGAGATGATGTCCGATTTAGGTTTAAGCAGTGTGGCAGTCGTGAATGAGGCGCAAGTTAACACAACGCCTGTAAGCCCGGATGTAAAAAAGAATACTTTAATAGGAACTTTAGTTGGCTTAGTTCTAAGTGTTCTTTATTTTGTGCTACGTTTCTTATTTAATAAACATTTTATTAACAATAAAGAAGTCGAAATGTTTTTAGGGGTAGACGTTTTGGCTGAGATACCAATGGAGAAATAGGAGAGTTTTATGGTAAAAAATAAATCGAGTAGCGATGCATATCGTAAATTGCGTACAAACATGGAATATAATAGCAAATATCCTAACGTACATAGTGTTTGTTTGACAAGTGCTAATAAAGGGTCAGGTACTACGATAATTTCATGTAACTTGGCAACAACATTTGTTGCAAATCATTCTAAAGTTTTGCTTATAGATTGCAATATTAACAAACCAACGGTTAATAAGTATTTTAGTATTGATAATGCACTTGGATTGAGCGACATGTTACTCAATCAAGATTATAATAATTATTATAAGTATTGTACAAACTTTAAAGATGATCATTCGAATAACTTATTATATGTTATGGAATCTGGTCGAAAAGTTAAAAATTCATTAGATTTATTAAGTAGTCGTTATTTCAATGAATTTATGAATGAGATGAGAAAACAATTTGATTTTATCCTTATTGACTGTCCTAGCTTAGAAGATAGTAATGATGTGATTCCAGTAGGACATATTGTCGATGGTACGATTCTTGTTGTTTCTTTACCTGAAACTGAGAAAAATAATGCTAAGAAAGCTTTGCAACAATTAAATCGAAACGGTGTAAATGTAATAGGCACAGTATTAAATAAAGTGGAATAAGCATTATGCTATTCCTTTTTTGTAAAAGAATTTAATTTGTAGTAAAATAAAAGGCATGAGGAGATTTTTATTATGAAAAAGAATAAAAAACAAAATAAAGTAGGAAAAGTATTTGGGGTTATTTTTTCAATTGTAATGATTGCTGCAACAATGTATTTGTTGTTCAACATTATTAAATTGAATGTATTACCTACAAAACTATTGTTTTTAATGACAATTGTATTTGTATTATTGGATTTAATCTTCATTTTATTGTTGTGCTTTTCAACAAAGGGTGTTGTATCTAAAATTATTTGTATTATTTTCGCTTTGGCAATTTCATTGGGATCTTGTTTAGGTGGATATTATATGTCAAAGACTGGTGGACTACTTTCAAGTATGACGAATGTTGCTAAACATTCTAAAAATACAGTAAGTGTTGTAGTTAAAGAATCAAGTGATATGAAAAAGAAAGCTGATCTTGCTGGTCGTAGTGTTGGTACTTTGGCAAATATTAATACAACAGGTTCTAAAAAGATTTTAAAGGAATTAACTAATTCTGGAATTTCAATGGAACAAAAAGAATTTGGCAGTATGACTGAAATGTTAGAATCATTCTATAATGGGGAAGTAGATTCAATTGTTATTAATGAGTCAAGTCGTAGTCAAATTACAGATATTGATGCATATAAAGATTTTGACAACAATACGCGTGTTGTATACCAAACTTCATATAAAGTAGAAAATACAGATAAAGCCAATGCAGTAAGTAATATTACTACAACGCCATTCAATGTTTTGATTTCTGGTTCAGATACTCGTGGTGGATTTGACGAAAATGGTCGTAGTGATGTTATTATGGTCGCTACTGTAAATCCTAAAACCGGAACAATTTTATTAACATCAGTTCCACGTGATTTCTATGTTACAACAGCTTGTGATGCAGGTGATGGATGTCAACAGGGTGCATTAGATAAGATTACTCATACAGGTATTCATGGTACTAACACAACAAAGCGTACAGTGGAACAATTATTAGGTATTGAGATTAACTACACATTTAAAGTTGGATTTGATACTGTAACAGATATTGTTGATGCCGTTGGTGGTATTGATGTAAATGTTGAACCAGGTTATGAATGTAGTAACTTCTTACATGCTCCAGGATTAAGTGTACATGCAGGTGTGAACCACTTAAATGGTGAGCAAGCATTAGGATATGCTCGTGAGCGTTATGCATATAGTGAAGGGGATCGTCAACGTACTAAGAACCAACAACAAGTTCTAATGGGAATCGTTGATAAGATTACTAGCCCTGCGATTGTAACTAACTATGCTTCTATTATGGATAGTATGTCAGATACATTCTCGACTACAATGTCAAGTCAGGAAATTTCTGATTTGATTAAATATCAATTAAATAAGAATCCTAAATGGAAAATGGAACAATATATGGTAAATGGTACTGGAGATACATTAATGTGTGCTGAGCTTGGTAATGCGGCTTATGTAATGGTACCAGATCAAAGTACAGTAACAACGGCTAAGAATAAAATCAATGCAGTTCTTGCTGGTAAATCAGCGGATGATGTAGAGTAAGGATATATTCCTTGCTCTTTTTTTGTTTTATGGGTGTATACTTGGTGTAGTGAGGTGTTTTAAATGGAAACTACAGACTATATACAAAATAGAATTCATACGAATGTTCGTAAGTTTGAAGAACTAAGCAAGAAGTATCATAGATGTCATATAGGATTGCTTGTTTCTACTTTTAGTTGTTTTACTGCTGTTCTTATCTTGAATGTTATTTATTTGATTGTTCCAGTAATATGGTTGATTCTTTCTGCTTGTGTGTTAGTACTGGCAGGACTATTTTTATTATTCTTTGATGTATTAAATGATTATTCATCAAAGTCATTGGAATATAAATATAAAGCTAATTTATTGAACTATGAAAAGAACTTATATGAAGCAAAACAGAGTGGATTTAAAGGTTTTGCGTTTCGTTGTGAAAGGTTTATGTAATCTCGCACTCTTTGTGTGAATTTGCCAACTCATGGTCATTTATTATATAATATGTAATTGTGAGCTACAAAAGAGGTTATAGGAGATTTTAATATGTCTAAAAAGGATGTAAAACTTTCACAGAATGTGAAAAAGAAAAAGAAGAAAAATAAGCGTCCTATCACTAAGTTTTTAACTATATTTATGTTTATTGCGTTAGGTGCATTTATTTTTCAAATGATTCGTTTAGATTTGTTACCTTTTAAATTAATCATACTTATTTCATTGGTGTTTATACTATTAGCTTTAATTCTGACTATTTTAATGAGGTTTAAGGCTAAGAAGTTCTTTAGTCGTTTTCTATTTGGATTGATATCTTTATGTATGTGTATTGGTCTTGCGTATGGTAATTATTTCTTATTTAAGACAAAGGATACGTTTGATGTCGTAACAAGTCTTGCGGATAGTAAGGCAACAACTACTTCGATTGTTGTTAAGAAAGCTTCTTCAATTAAGAACGAGAATAATTTGAAGAAAAAGACAATTGGGACAATGTTGAGTGTGGATAAGAAAGCGACTCAGCGTATGTTGGATTCTTTAGATAAGAAAAAGATTTCTTATAAGACAAAGGATTATGATTCATTAGATGATTTAATGACGGCTTTCTATGATGATAAAGTCGATGCGATTTGTTTAAATGAGAAGTATCGTGATATTCTTCATGAGAGTGAGGCGTATTTTAGTTTCCAGACGGATTCAAAAACAATTTATCAAAATGTAGAATATACCAAAGTAGACAAGACAGATAACCCTAGTGATTCGGTTAATAATATTACTAAAGATGCGTTTACTATTTTAGTGAGTGGCAATGATTCTTATGGTTCTTTACAAGATAGTAATACGCGTAGTGATGCGAATATGTTATTGACGGTAAATCCTAAAACGGGTCGTATTTTAATGACGAGTATTCCTCGAGATTATTATGTAGATTTGGTATGTGATGAAACTGGGGATAATGCTTGTCCCGAAGGTAGTCAAGATAAATTAACGCATTCTGGTTTAATGGGTGTGAAGTGTACGGAAAGAACGATTGAAAAAGCATTGGGTATTAAGATCAATTATAATATTCGTATTAACTTTTCTAGTGTAGTAAACTTAGTCGATGCACTAGATGGAATTGATTTAGACATTCAAAAGGGTGAAGAAGTTGATATTCTTTATGCGAATGGACAGCCTGGTTTAAGTGTCGGTCAACATCATGTGGATGGTGAAACGGCATTAGCCTTTGCACGTGAAAGACATGCCTATTTAGATGGAGATAATCAGCGTGTGCGTAATCAACAAAAAGTATTTAAAGCTATTTTCAAACGTATAGTTTCTCCTAAGATGATCACGAACTATGGTAAGTTTATGGATGCATTGGCTGTAGCTTTTGATACCAACTTATCGAATGATGAAATCAGTGATTTTATCAAGTATGAATTGAATAATATGCCAGATTGGAAATTTGAATCATATTCACTTGTAGGTGATTCAGATTCTAGGTTCTGTTATGCTTCTTCTAGCTATGCTTCAGTCATTATTCAAAATGAAGAAATGAATGATATCGCAAAAAGGAAGATTCAAGCTATCTTGGATGGTAAAAAGGCATCTTCTGTAAAAGATACTTCTGGTTTTTCTCAAAAACCGAGTGAAGATAATTCAGTAGGTAATGCTCAAGAGTTTGCTGAGATGAATAACAATAGTGAAGAAACAGATGAAGATTATTATACGTATGAAGAACCATCATATGAAGAAAATAATGAATATTACTATCAGCCAGAAGAACCTGCAGAATACGATTATTCTGAGGATTATGCAGGATAGGAAACCATTAGCCATTTCGTAAAGAGATGGCTTTTTTACTTTTTATATGTTTTAAGTTATAATAAAGAAATGTAAAAGAGGTTTTTAACTTATGAATAGTTTATATAAATCAAATATTTATCAAAAATATAGAGGAATTCTAATATCACTCATCGATGTTTGTATTGTATTATTCTCTTATTTAGTGGCATACATGATTCAAAATAATTTCTTTATTAATGAAAAGACAATCGCTCTGACAAAGATGGTAAGTCTTGGATTAATATTCATGTTGCTTCTACACTTTATTGTTCTACGATTGTTTAAAACACAAATGTCATTATGGACATATACGGGGCCAAATGAAATTATACGTACATTTTTAAGTTGTTTAGTGTGTTTTCTAATCATGTCTTATTTCGTTATAAAAGTAGACCTATTTAGTATTGAACTAATCGCATTAGCTGAGTTATTATGCTTTATATTCCTTTTAGGAGCACGAATGCTATATAGAATGGCAAGACGCTATATAGTGGATGTGGATAGAGTGGATAATTGTTTGATTGTGGGTGCTGGTAATGGCGGATATTTATTGATGAATGAAATTTATCATAATATGGCCTATCCATATAATGTAATTGGATTCTTGGATGATTTTAAGAAAAAAGGGACTATGCTAAGTGGTAAACCAGTACTTGGAACAATCTCTGAAGTAGAGCGTATTTGTCAAGAGAACAATGTTCGTTGTATCTTTATCACCATTTCTTCTGTAAGTGACGAAAGAAAACAAGAAATCTTAGACTTATGTACATCCACTTCTATTCCAACAAAAATCATGCATATCTTTGTTGGAAATGATGAGAGTAATCATATTTCATTTGAAGATATTGATATTAAGGATTTGTTAAATCGTCCTAGCATTGATTTAAAAGTCGATCAGATTGGTTCGTATCTTACGAATAAAGTGGTTTGTGTTACCGGAGCCGGTGGATCTATTGGTTCCGAATTGTGTCGTCAAATTATTCGTTTTAATCCTTCTAAATTGATTATGGTGGATATTAATGAAAATGCACTATATATGCTTAAACAAGAATTCTTAGTTATGAAACGAAAGAAACAAATGAATGATTCTATTCAACTAGAATCTTTGATTGTTTCCATTCGCGAACGAGAAGAAATCTATAAGCTTATGAGAAACTATAAGCCGGATGTAGTTTATCATGCGGCAGCACATAAACACGTACCTTTAATGGAAGACCGTCCTACAGAAGCTATTAGAAATAATATCTTTGGAACAAAGAATGTGATTGATGCTTGTTGTGACTGTGGTATATCTCGTTTTATTATGATTTCAACAGATAAAGCGGTAAATCCAACGAACGTAATGGGTGCTACTAAACGTATGACAGAAATGTATATGCAATCAAGAAATACTAAGGGTGGTATTCATATGGTGGCTGTACGCTTTGGTAATGTATTAGGATCTAATGGTTCTGTTATTCCTATCTTTAAAGAACAAATTAAAAATGGCGGTCCAGTCACTGTAACACACAAAGACATTAAGCGTTACTTTATGACCATTCCTGAAGCAGCTCAATTAGTACTACAAGCAGGATTCTATGCCAACGAAAGAGAAATCTTTGTGTTAGACATGGGAAAACCAGTCAGAATCTGGGATTTAGCTGACAAAATGATTCGATTGGCAGGACTTGTACCAGGAAGAGATATTGAAATTCAAGAAATTGGATTGCGTCCTGGAGAAAAGATGTTTGAAGAATTAGCTCTAGAAATGGAAGAATGTCATAAGACAGACAACAATTTAATCTTTGTACACGAAAAGATGGATATTGATTCAAAAGAAGTAGATTCTAAATTAAATAAGCTAAAAGAATTAATGGATCAAACAGATGACAAACTTCAAATCAAAGAAGTCTTAATGGACATGATTAAAGAATAGTTATTCAAGCTGGGGATAATCCTAGCTTGTTTTTGAATCTTAAGTTTTTCTTAAGTAGTTGAGTTAAGAAGGTATTCATTTTATAATTGAATCAATTGAGAGGAAGATTGAATATGTTTTGTAAAAATTGTGGGCACGAAATAAGTGATGATTCTAAGTTTTGTTCAAACTGTGGAACAAAGGTAGAAGTCGATGAAGGTATTGTTGTACCTGTTGCAGTAGTGGATAAGATTGAAGAAGAAGTTAATGAATCTGAAGTTGAAACAAATAAAGAAGAATCAGTAAATGAGAATGAATCAACTACATCACTCAAAGAATGGTACTATGTATCGAACAATGATTCTAAAGGATCATTCAGTATGGATGAGATGAAGGCTAAGATTACTTCTGGTGAAATCAATGGTAGCACTCTAGTATGGAAGGCGAGTATGAAAGACTGGGAAAGACTAGAGAATACAGAATTAAATGAATTTATTTCTACATCATCTTCAAATGATTGGTATTATGTAGAGAATAATGATTCTAAAGGTCCTTTTAGTGAATCAGACATGAAAGGATTTATTGATAGCGGTGTATTAACTGGAAATAGTTTTGTATGGAAAACAGGTATGCAAGATTGGCAGAGACTAAAGAATACCGAGCTTGCAGGTAATGAGACAGTGTATGTAGAACCAAGTTTTTCATTTACTACTGGAGTTGTAAAAGAAAAGAGTATTGGACTATGTGTAGTATTAAGTCTAGTTACATGTGGTATTTATAGTATTTATTGGCTATATACAATCGCACATGACTTAAACGATTTATGTGAAAGTCAAAACCAAGAAAAAGGCGCTGAACCAGGACTTGTTGTTGTATTAAGTATTGTGACATGTGGAATCTACTTATTATACTACTTATGGAAGGCTGGCAAGATGGTATCTAGTCTTACAAGAAGCAATGGACATCATCCAAGTGACGATAGTATTGTATTAATGGTATTATCTATACTCCAATTATCTTTAGTATCCTATTGCATCCTTCAGAGTCATATTAATGGTTTCGCAAAAGACTAAATATTTAGGAATAGTTCTCATACTATTCCTTCTTTTATTATTCTATAAATGCCCCTTTCAATTCATGACAGGCTTGCCATGCCCAGGATGCAACATGAAAACAAGCCTGTATTATCTTCTGAAAGGAAATATTCAATTATCTTTGTATTATCATGCTCTATTAATACCAACACTAATTTGTGGCATTCTATGCTTGTTAAAACCTGAGAAAACAAAAATGATATTAATCATTTGGTGTGCACTCATGATTGTGTATTATATTTATCGAATGATTCTTTATTTTCCAAATAGTCCAATGATCTATTCAAAAAATAATTTAATTTATTTATTATTTAGACACGCATAGCGTCAATTAATAATGTAACTTGAAATTATAAAGGAGGACATACTTATGTCAAACATTTATTTTACAGTTACAGGATTAAACCATTATTATGGAGATTCATTTTTAGAAAAAGAAATGATTGTTTATTTAAAGAAAGAAAAAGACAATGAATATGATAAAGAAGCCATTAGTGTAAACCTTCCAGGTCTAGGAAAGATTGGCTATGTTGCCAATAGTCCTTATACAGTACTTGGAGAAAGCTATAGTGCAGGAAGACTATATGATAAGATGAGTGAAGAAACGAGCGGTAAAGTTAAATTCATATTAGACAAAGGAGTTATTTGTGAGCTTATTGAATAAGAAAATGGAAGTGTATTTTGGCAGTAATCGAATTGTAAATCAACCAAAGATTATTACGGATGGATATTATAAAGATTTTGGATATGGATTCTATTGTACGAATTTTGAAAAACAAGCAATGCGATGGGCATTAACTAAAAAGAAGAATCATATCGTGAATGTATATACGTATAGTGAAAATTCGGATTTAAACTGTAAGGTTTTCGAACAGATGAGCGATGAATGGCTAGACTTTGTTGTTTCGTCAAGAAGAGGAATCACGCATACGTATGATATTGTAGAAGGTCCTATGGCAGATGATACGATTTGGAATTATGTGGATGATTTTGCGCGTGGCTTAATTACGAGAACGGCTTTTTGGGAGCTTGTTAAATTTAAGTACCCTACGCATCAAATTGTTTTTTGTACAGAAGAAGCTTTAAAATGTCTTTCATATCAAAGGAGCTATAGCTTATGAGAAATAAATACTTTGATGAACTAGTAACAGAAAATGATTTATTTTATGTATGTTTTATGATTGAAAAGACATCTCGGTTTCTTCATCAACGAAATCAATATGTTGTGAATCAACTGGGATATGATCATTTGTATCATCTTATTAGTGTTGCGAATGTTCTACATAGTGATAATCCAGATAAGGTAGTACATGATTTGATGGATGAATATAAACTAGAGTATGGTAGTTTTCATGTTGAAAATGTAAATAGTGAATTATGTTCTCGCATTCCAACTGAATTGGACATGGGAAAAGTATACGCAAGATTAATAGTGGATACCTTACTTCCAAATGAAGATTATATACAAGGACTTATACGAATCTATAATGATGCTATTTGTCAAGTCATTGACGATTATACGAATGGTGCTTATTATGAACCTTCATATGTGATTGCCAGAGCCTATAAAAATGGTGAGTTTTAACAAACAAAAAAAGATTGTAGATTACTGTTCTACAATCTTATCTAAACTATGAATGAATTCTACAACCATCTTACGCTTAATATCATCGATCTTAACGAGTTTATTTAACGCCTCAATTTCGTCTTCATTATCTAGACAAACGATTTCTCGTCTTAGTCTATCGATTTCGTCTTCTAAACGATTCTGTTCTTTAATATATTGTTCATGAACAGCTTTGATTTGATTGTATAATTGATTATCCATGTTTACACCGC
>ENA-OPVT01000447-OPVT01000447.1-human-gut-metagenome-genome-assembly--contig:-NODE-447-length-31825-cov-4.232483_pt1 | contig 31825 bp, 27 predicted proteins | sample MGYA00241499_ERZ501990 | MGnify/ENA primary metagenome ERZ501990 (study PRJEB25962, sample SAMEA2042104) | human gut metagenome | biome: human gut; feature: human-associated habitat; material: faeces...
AATTATTTTTCACCAGCAGGGCGGGTTTCTTTTGGTTCGTTTTCTTTGACCGTTCAAAGAAAATGAACAATATAATATTATCTTATAAATTTACTGTCTCTTAAATATTTATTATCGTTTCCATAAATAAACAAAACAGACCCGTCTTTTATTTTATCAATTATATTTCTGTTAAGAGATTTTGGAACAGCAGGACACCCCTCTGTTCTTCCCAAAAATCCGTATTTTTTTATATACTCCGGCTCTGATGCAGAAGCCCCGTGAACAACAACCCCTCTTTTAAAAGCATTGGAATTATATCCCTCTTCCAATCCAAAAAGTCTTAAAGAATAGCCGTATCTTCCTGTGTAGCTTTTTCCTGTAAGATAAAATCCCAGTGAACTTTTATACGAATTCATCTTATTTGAAAAACTTACAGCCATATCTGCACCGCTGTTTTTTCCGTGGGCAACATAGGTATAATCTTCCAGAGAAAAATTATTCATATTTAAAATAAAAAATCTTTTTTCACTTGACGGTTTTGAATAATCAACGATAACAAGATATTTCTTTTTTCTCTCTTTTACTTTTGAATAACCTCTAAGTGCCATTTTAAAAATTTTATAATTTAATTTGTCCTCAAGACCAAAGCTGTGATACAAAAACATATACTGGCTTTCATCTATTATTGTTTCTGTATTCTGCGGAATTTTATTAATAAAAATTTTTTCAGAATTTAAAGTGTCGGAAAATAAAAAATCTTCTCCATAACTCAATGCAAATATTAATACTGAAAAAATAAGAACTAAGATTTTTTTCATTTATTATAATTTTCTCCTAAAAATATTTTGAAATTTTCTTTTCTATATTGTAATATTAACATAGATAGAGAAATAAATAAAGTTATCTTTTAATAAAAAAGGGGGCTTTTATGGAACTTAAACTTTTATCTATAAAAAATTGGAGAGAAATAAAAAATATAGATATCCATTTTGAAAACCTTATGCTTTTTCTCGGGCAAAGTTCTGAGGGAGTAAACAATATTGTTTCGTGTCTGGCTTTTATTTTCAACAATAAAGAACTTGAAAGAAATGATATTTATGACGGAGCTGATTTTGCTGCAATAAAACTTATATTTTTTGAAAATGAGACAAGATATAAATTAAAAATCACTGCCTCTCCTGATGGAGATATAAGATACTACATAAGAAAATCAAAAAATTGGAAACAGATTACAAAAGAAAATTACTGTGAATTTATTTCCCAGATTCCTTTTTTCCATGTATCAGGAGATTTAAAAAATAAATGCAGTAATATTTTCACATGCTTTTTTAAAATTTTGAAAAAAGACCACAGTGATGAAGATTTAATAAAAAATCATATTTACGAAACCTATGAAAAACTTGATGAGGGCTACCAGAACCCAGAACTTTACAGAAATCTTCTGTTTGAATTTTTAAAAATTATTTCGCAGATATCAGTAAACAAAAAACAGTCAATCTTAAAAGATGCTGTTATTCTTTTTGAAGACCCTGAACTTTATCTTCACCCGCAGAAGAGCAGAGAACTTTATGACTGCTTTATAAAACTTTCAAAACTTGGAACAAAAATTTATCTAAAAACATATTCGAGCAGTTTTTTAGGACTTAAGCAGTATAAATCAATCTGTGTGATTAAAAAGATAAATAATAATGTAAGAATAGTTCAGGCAAAAGACGGAATTTTCAAAGGTGACGCAATCAAGGCTTTTAATATGAACTATTGGATAAACCCAGACAGAAGTGAACTTTTCTTTGCAAAAAAAGTTATTCTTGTTGAGGGACAGACAGATAAAATTGTAATCTCTTTTCTTGGAAAGCTATTAAAAGTGTTTAAATATGATTATTCTATAATTGAATGCGGAAGCAAAAGTACAATTCCGCAGTTTATTATGCTTTTAAATCTTTTCAAAATACCTTACGTTGTTGTTTACGACAAAGATAATCATAGCTGGAGAACCAAAGAAGAAATTTTTAATTCAAAACAGAAAAATAAAATGATAAGGTCTCTGGTAAAAGAAAATCTAGGTTTCTGTATAGAGTGTGAAAACGATATGGAAGAGGAAATTTACGACAGAAAAAATGAAAGAAATTCCTATAAGAATAAACCATTTAATGCTCTGAGACATATTTCAAATGAAAATTATATTGTCCCAGAAAGATTAAAAGAAAAAATTAAAAAAATCTATGAATAAAATTTTAGGGCTGTTATATATTTATAAAAATGCAACAGCCCTAAAATATTTTATCTTAAAAATCCTTGAATTATTTCTTCTTCAGCTTCTTTTTCTGTAAGTCCTAAAGTCATAAGTTTTATAAGCTGTGCCCCTGCAATTTTTCCAATGGCTGCTTCGTGGATAAGAGAAGCATCAACATCTGTTGCTTTTAATTTAGGAGTGGCAACAATAACCCCTTTATCCATAATTATTGAATCACATTCAGCATGTCCGCTGCATTTTGCATTTCCGTTTATTCCAAGAACAACTTCCTGATAGCTTTTTTCTTTTGCAACTCCACGGCTTATAATATCACAGCTGCTGTTTTCTCCATTTAAATCAACATTAATTTCAGCTTTTGCCTGCTGGTCTCCAGAAGTTAAAATTTTATCGTGAACAACAAGAGAGGCATTTTCTTTTAAAACTGCATTTGTCACTCTTACAGTATCATCAATTCCTGCAATCTGAGAAGTTTCCATATCCATAAAAGAATTTTCCTCAAGAGTCACTTCTGTCACAGGATTCATAACTCTTTTTCCTTCTCCTGTTCCCTCTCCGTAATGTTTTTCTATATATTTAACCTTGCTGTTTTTTCCAATAAAGAAACGGTGAATTCCGTCGTGACGGCTTTCTTCTCCTCCGCAGTTATGTATTCCGCATCCTGCAACAATAGTTACATCACAATTTTCTCCAACAAAAAAATCATTGTACACAACTTCTTTTAAGCCGCTCTGGCTTATTATAACAGGAATATGCACGCTTTCATTTTTTGTTCCGTCTTTTATTTTTATATCAATTCCAGATTTATCTGTTTTTGTTATGATATCAATATTTGATGTTGTATTTCTTAAATCACTTTTTCCGTTATTTCTGATATTATATGCACCCTTTGGCAGAGTTTCAAGTTCAGCAATTTCCAAGAGCATATTTTTTTCTATTCTATCCATATTTTTTATCTCCTTCTAAAATTTCTCTGCTAAAACTGAGCATTTTACCGGTTCAGTATCATCAACTTTTAAAAATTTCAAAATATTTTCTCTTGAATCATAATGCTCAACGTGTCCGTCTTTTAAATAGATAATCTTATCTGCTATTTTTAAAATTCTTTCCTGGTGGCTTATAATTAAAATATTCCCCGCAGTTTCTTTATAAAGTTTTTCAAAAATTTTAATAAGATTTTGGAAACTCCATAAATCTATTCCCGCTTCAGGCTCGTCAAAAATTGTAAGCTCTGTTCCTCTTGCAACAGCCATAGCAATTTCTATTCTTTTTATCTCTCCCCCTGAAAGAGTTCCGTTTAATTCACGGTCTAAATAATCTCTTGCACAAAGCCCAACTTCACTTAAAATGTCACAGGCATGTTTTAAAGATTTATTTTTTTTGTCAGCAAGCTCTAAAAGATCACGAACTTTTAAACCTTTAAAATGAACAGGCTGCTGAAAAGCATAGCTTATCCCTCTGTCTGCTCTTTCATTTATTGGAAGATTTGTTATATCTTCCCCGTTAAAAATAATCTGACCGGAAGTAGGCTTTACTATTCCCATTATTATTTTGGCAAGAGTAGATTTTCCGCTTCCGTTAGGTCCTGTTATTACAACAAACCTGTCTTCTATTGTTAAATTTACATTATCAAGTATTTTTTTTCCGTCTATTTCATAAGTGATATTTTTTAAAACAATCATATTATTTAAAGGAGCTGTTATATTTTATACAAAATACAGCAGCTCTCTTACCTCCTTAAACTATTAAAATACATACTCAAAAAACAAATTATTATCTTATCTGCTTTTCTATTTTTTCAACATATTGTTCCATTGCATTTTTCTGCATGATCCAATCTGTTTCAGGGCTTTTTATATTTTCTTTAAGCTCTTTTTCCATAATTTCGATATTGTGTGTTTCTTCTTCTAATTTGTTTTTGATAATTCTTTGTAACATTTTCCTTTACCCTCTTTTTCTAAAAATCTTAACTGCCTAATTTTTAGGCATAAAATTATTATAGCACATTTCTAACTTATTTTTCAGTTATTTTATAAAAAATTACTATGTTTTTATACTTTTTTACAAAAACAAAATAAAAAAGGATTAACCTCTGTTAAATAGAAATTAATCCTCTTCATTTATCAAGATTTAGTTTTTTATTAATTTTTTATAAATTAAATATCAAAAAATATTTTTAATGTTTCGTCGTCTGTTTTTTCTCCAACAAGAGAACCAACGATGAAAACAATAACAGCTAAAGCAATCACAGGAACTACTGTATGCATTCCATAAACATTTACTTTGCAGATTACAAAATAAAGATAGCTTGCCACTCCGAAAACCATTGATGCTATAGCACCTGTTGCATTTGCTCTCTTCCAGTAAATTCCAAAAATAATTGGACAGAAAAATGCAGCTTCCTGACCTCCAAGAGCAAAAAGATTTATCCACACAAGAAGACTAGGCGGATTAAGTGCTAAAAGGAACACAAGTATTCCAAATCCTAATGATGTCATAAAAGATAATTTTCTTATTTTTTCTGTGCTTGCATTTTTATCTACATAATGAAGATATAAATCTTTTACTATTGTAGCTGATGTAAGAATAAGAAAAGAATCTACTGTTGACATTATAGCAGCAAGAGGTCCTCCTATAAATACTCCTGCAAGAACAGGGTGAAGATTTTTAAGAGCAAGTATTGGAATAATTTTGTCTCCAACATCTATTCCCGGCTCAACTGCAACCCCCATCACACCAACAAGGTGCATTCCAAGCATTAATATTCCAACAACTGAAGTTCCTATTACCATTGCTCTGTGCATAGCCTTTGTATCTTTAAATCCCATACATCTTACTGCTGTTGCAGGAAGCCCTAAAATTCCTATTCCAACAAGAACCCAGAAAGACATAATAAAAGATTTTTCAATATTTCCTCCAGAAGACGGTGTTAAAAGTTCTGGATTTACTTCTGCAACTTTTAACATTATATTTTCCATTCCTCCGCCTTTCTGTAAAATTACAAAGAAAAGCACTCCTGTTGCAGCAAGCATTACAAGCCCCTGAACAGCATCAGTAAGAGCAACCGCTCTAAATCCTCCAAAAGTTGTATAAGCTATTACAACTGCTCCGAAAATTGTAAGACCAATGTAATAAGGGTAGCCTGTTACACTTTCAAAAAGTCTTCCCCCGCCGACAAACTGTGCCACTATTGAGCCTACGAAAAATATAAGCATCATCACAGAACTTAAGATTACAACAATATCACTTTTATATCTTGCTCTCAAAAGGTCTATAATAGTAACTCCATTTATTTTTCTTGAAATAACTGCAAGTTTTTTTCCAAGAATTCCCAAAGTAAGAAAAGCAGTAGGAACTTGAATGCAGGCAAGAAGCACCCATCCAAGACCAAGTTTATATGCAACTCCCGGTCCTCCTATGAAAGAACTTGCTCCAACATAAGTTGCAATTATTGTCATTGCAAGAACAAGCCCTCCCATTTTTCTGCTTCCTATAAAATATTCTTCAGTGAAATTTACATTATCACTGTTTTTTATTTCATTCACCTTATAAGCTATTCCAAGCATAGCCATAAGATATAAGACAATCGGTATCAATGTAAGCATTTTCTAGTCCTCCTGTTCGTCCAAATCCATATCTTTAAAAAAGATTTTTACAGCTAAAAACACAAGTATGTTTATAACAACAAGACCAAGTACACATGAATAAAAAAACCATTCAGGAAGTCCTAAAATATATTTAAATTCTGCCACATTTTCACTGTCTTTATAGATATAAGCAAAATAATACCACCAAACAAAATAAAACAGATAAAGAACCACAGTAACCAGTGCCTCTTTATTTATTTGTTTCCCTCTTTTCATTTCTCCTCCAAAGTTATAAAAAAAGAAGGCTGCTGCAAACAACCATTAAATTAAATTATTTTGCAGCAGCCTAATAAAAAACTAAATCTTTTGATAAAACTTTATATTTCTTCTAGTATTCTTTTTGCCATTTCACGAGCAAGATTTTTTAAATCTTCCATGTTTTCGTGAGTTGGTGCTCCTTTTGCTTCAACTGGTTTTCCTATAACTTCAAGTCCGCCTAAAGAATCTGTAAAGTGTTGAATTCCTCTTACTCCTCCACCACTCCACATCATGTTTCCGAAAATACCAACATATCTGTTTTTAAGTCCATAATTTTGAAGCTTATCTAAAATTGGCTGCATTTTTGGATATAATGCATTGTTGTGTGCACAAGAACCAATGATAAGTCCTTTGTATTTCCAGATGTCGCTCATAATAAATGAAGAATCTGTTTTAGAAACGTCATATACTTTTATTTCTTTCAGACCTTGCTGAGAAAGTTCTCTTGCTATCATGTTTGCCATCATTTCTGTATTTCCATACATAGAAGCATACATTACAACTACACCTTTTTTCTCAGGAATAAATTGTGCCCAGTCAGCATAATATTTTATAACTCTGTTTACATCTTTTCTCCATAAAATTCCGTGAGAAGGGCAGATGTATTTTATTTCAAGTCCTCCAAGTTTTTTAATTGCATTTGTAACTTGAACTCCATATTTTCCAACTATGTTAGCATAATATCTTCTCATTTCACCTTTGTAGAAATCAAAGTTTACTTCGTCGTCCCACATTCCTCCGTCAAGAGTTCCAAAACTTCCGAAAGCGTCGTTTGAGAATAATATTTTTTCTGTTGTGTCATAAGTAACCATTGATTCAGGCCAGTGTACCATCGGCACCATAGCAAAAGTTAATTTATGATTTCCTAAATCTAAAATATCTCCCTCTTTTACAGCTTGGAAAGAAGCCTCAGGGAAAGTTGGATAAAATGATTTTATCATTTGTAATGTTTTTGCATTTCCTATTACTTTTATTTCAGGATGAACTCTTAAGATTTCTTCCATTGACCCAGAGTGGTCTGGTTCCATATGGTTTACTACTAAGTAATCTATTTTTTTATTTCCGATGATAGCTTCAATTTTGTTTAAAAAAGTTCCGCTTTGTCTTACTTCAACTGTATCTATAAGACATACTTTTTCATCATTGATTAAGTATGAGTTGTAAGCAACACCTGATGGTAAAGGAAGGTAATTTTCAAATCTTTCAGTTTTTCTGTCGTTTACTCCGACCCAGTAAATGTCATTTCCTATTGCAGTGCAACAATACATATTTTTTCCTCCAAATCTTTTATTAAAAAATTTTAAATATAAAATGTTTTAGATAACTTTACATTCATTCACCCCTATTTTATATTATTTTCAGTTTTAGTACAAGATTTTTTTTATATTTTTTTATGTTTTACCTCTTTCTTTTCAAAAAATGGTCATTTTTTAATATTTTCTTCCTGTTTAACTCTTTCTTTAAAAATGCTATAATTAACATAAAATTAAAATATAAATATTAAGGAGCAGAAAAATGAATCCAATACTTTTTTCCATCGGGAAAATAAAAATTACTTACTACGGGCTTATGTATGCTATTTCTTTTATTCTGGGAATAGAGCTTGGAAAAAGATACGGAAAGCAGAAAGGAATTTCCCCAGACACAATAGAAAATTATGCTTTTGCTGCAATGGTTTCAGGTCTTATTGGTGGAAGACTTTACTACGTTCTTTTTAATTTAGATTACTACCTTAATTATCCTGCTGATATAATTGCTGTGTGGAAAGGTGGAATGGCTATCCACGGAGGAATTCTCGGGGGAATAATCGGAACGTGTATCTACGGATTTATTAAAAAAATAAATCCTCTTCTTCTGGCAGATATTGCTGCACCGTCTCTTCTTTTAGGTCAGGCAATAGGAAGAATAGGAAACTTTATGAACGGTGAAATATACGGTGTTCCCACATTTACACCTTTTAAAGTCATCTTTACATTGAAGCCAAAATTTTATGAATGGTATTCTTACTATCTTTCTCTTCCTTTTTCAGAGAAAATGAATTTTAAAGAGAAAGTTCCCTGGGGAATAGTTTTTCCTGAAAGTTCTCCTGCAGGAAATGAGTTTCCAAATATGGCTCTGCACCCTGCTATGTTTTATGAACTTATTCTTAATTTAATCGGCTTTCTTTTTATATGGTTCTTTTTAAAAAATAAAAAATCTGCTGATGGAACCATAGCCTGCTCGTATATTATAATTTACAGCATTATAAGAATTTTTGTAAGTTTTTTCAGAGCAGAAGATTTAATGTTTTTTGACATAAGAGCGCCACATTTAATAAGTATAATACTTATAACAATTTCTTTAGTGACTATTAAAATTATTAACAGAAAATAATAAACTTTTATTTTTTTATTAAATCTGTTATAATAAAAGTGTTAAGTCCAAAAATAAAAATTAGGAGGATACAATTTATGAAAAAAATATTACTTGGATTACTTATGATTTTTGCTCTTGCAGGATGTTCAGGGCTTTCTTCAAAAACTACTGAAAGTGTAGTAGGAAAAGAATATGTGCTTACAACTTCTACTAAAGAAGTAAAAATCACAATAAACTTTGCTGAAGAAAACTTCTTTGGATTCTCTGGGGTAAATAATTATTTTGGTAAGTATACTGTTTCTGGAGACAATATGAAACTTTCTCACGTTGGAAGCACTTTAATGGCAGGGCCTAGAGATGCTATGGAAAAAGAATTTGAATATATTTCTGCTTTAGATAAAGTTGAGAAATACCAGCTTCAAAAAGATACTTTAATTTTAACTACATCTTCTGGACAGCAGTTAATATTTAAAGAATCTCCTAAAGCTGAATTAAAAAAATAACAGAATATTTATAATTTAAAAAAGGGCTGTTAAAAAATGACAGTCCTTTTCTTTATAATAATGAAGAAAGGAAATTTTATATGAATTTAATTTTAAAAAATTTTAAAGAAAATCTGATAAATAAATATGATATCTCTCCCAAAATTGCAAATGTGAGAGCCAAGAAATTAGAAAAAATTTTAGAAAACAACTGTCTTATTGAACATTTTAAAAATTTAGATGATTTAAATGAAAAAATTACTCCAAAAATAAATGAGATTATAAATGAAGAGATTGAGGAATTAAAAAAAGAAAGAAATTTTGAAAACCCAGAAATAGAATATGTTTCTGTCTGCTCTGAAAAAAAGCATATAATTGATGTATATATAAAAAATGAAAATTCATATATTCTTATATCTTTTGAAATTTTTGCAAGAAGAGAAAATATGTCTATTGAAATTTTTGAAGTTATTAAAGAGAAAAATATTTTTTCAGAAAACTTTTCTGTCACTCTTTTAGACGATAATAAAAAAGAGATTGTAAGAGAATATATATCTATCGAAAATTCACATACAGCTTTTGACACAGAGAAAAAAGAAAATGATTTCTTATTAAAAAATCTTGTTTCTGAAAATAAAATTATCTTAAATGAAACAGAATATAAAAAATTATTTTTAGATTAAGAAACATCAAAGAAGGGACTACCTTGCGGTAATCCCTTCTTTGAATTTTAACTCATATTTTATAAATCTCTTAGGGGAGAGAATTATCATAATTTATCCCTCTTTTAATATTATACTTTATATTTCTAAAAAAATCAAAATATATTTGACTTTTTTTAATCATTTTTATCTTATAGCAAAACAAAAACATCTTTTTTAAATCTTTTACTGCTTTTTTATAAAACTTTATATCTTTTAAACCTAATTTTATCCTGTTCTTTTTTTTATTTTTATTGTAAAATTAAATAAAATAAAATCACTTGGGAGCAGAGCTGTATGACTATCAATTCTACTAAAATACATATTTCTGAAAAAAATCTTTTGCATAATATAGAATATTTAAAAAATACTTTTAATAAAAAAATATTGGCTGTAGTAAAATCTAATGCTTACGGGCATGATATAAATCTTATTACAAAAACTTTGTTCAAGCATGGATATAAATATTTTGCTGTTGCCCGTCTTTCAGAGGCTGAAAAAATTATTACAGACCCAGAGCTTAAAAATTCAAATATTCTTATTTTTGAAAGTATAGGAAAAGATTTTTTAAAACCTGTAAAAGAGAACAGAGCTTTTCATATGTCCATAAATGCTTTTGAAGAATTGAAAGAAGCTCTTGAATACGGAATTTCTCCTGAGCAGATACAGCTGAAAATTGATTTTGGTTTTGGAAGAAATGGAATAGAACTTAATGATTTAGAAAATTTAAAAAATTATATTGAAAAATACGATTTAAAATTTGCCGGAATTTATTCACATCTTTTTTCTGTAAAATATAATGATGGAATAAAAATGATAAATAAATTTAAAGAGATAGTTAATTTTCTTGGAAAAGAAAGATTTAAAATGATTCATCTGCAGAACAGCCTTATGACAGAAACTTTTGGCAGTATTGACATCACAACTCATATAAGAGTGGGTGAACTTATCTACGGAATTCAGAGTGAGGGAACTCCTGACAAAAATTTAAAACAAATTTTTTCTCTTAAGGGAAAAATTGCAGGAATAAGAAATTTAGAAAATTCTAATTATCTTGCTTATAATCTGAAATCAGATTTAAAACTCAATGAGTGCAGATTTATTGCCAAAATAAAAATCGGCTACGGCGACGGATTTTTAAAAATTAATGAAAATACAAAATGCCTTATAAATAGAAGAGAATTTAAAATTTCTCTCATCACGATGGATAACAGTTTTATAGAAGTTGATGAAACTGTAAAAGAGGGAGATGAGGTAATTTTCTATCCTGATATTTCTTTTTCAAGACCAGTTTTTAATATGAGCATTTACGAACTGCTTACTATTTTAAATTCCAGAATTGAAAGAGTTCTTGATTAGCAAAAACAAAAGGGACGCCGCGTCCCTTTTTATTTTCTGATTTTTAATTTTTATTCAAGGCTTTGTGTTCCTCCGCCATTAACTGCTATTACCTGTCCGCTTACCCATTTTGACATTGGGCTTGCAAAGTATAAAATAGTGTTAGCAATATCTTCTGTTTCTCCTAAAATTTTTAACGGTGTATTAACAAGCATTTTCTTTTCCATTTCATCTGTAAGAACAGATTTTAAAGCATCAGTCTTTATTGCTCCCGGAGCTATGGCATTTACTCTTATATACGGTCCAAGGTCAACAGCCATATATTTTGTAAGCTGATTAATTGCAGCCTTTGAACTTCCATACACACTCATGTTATGAGATGTCATCTGCCCTGCCATAGAACTTATATTTATTATAGAGCCGTATTTGTCTTTATTCATATAAGGAATACATAGCTGTGACAACTTATAAATGCTGAAAACATTCAGCCTGTAAATTTTTTCTATATAGTCAAGAGTAAGAGTATCAAATTTTTCTCTTCCTCCTCCCCCTCCTCCTGCATTATTTACAAGAATATTTATTCCTTCCATATTTTTTACAGCTTCTGCTGCAAGATTTTCCAAATCTTTTTCATTTGTAACATCACAGGCTACACCTATTGCTTTCACTCCAAATTTACGAGCTTCCTCTGCAGTTTTTTCTGCAGTTTCTTTGTGTAAATCTCCGCACACAACATTTGCTCCATGCTGAGCTAAAATAAGAGCAGCAGCTTTTCCTATTCCATTTCCCGCTCCTGTAATAACAGCAGTTTTTCCTTTTAAGTCTAGCATATTATTCCCCAATTTATATTCCTCCTGTAATTTTAGAAATAAAATTATTATTTTTCTTTTCATTACTTAAGACTGATTTTTTAAAGAAATAGTTTATATTTTCACAGAAAAAGAAAAGAGGGACGCCGCGTCCCTCCTATAATTTTTTTCTTTCTTTCCAATCAGGCATAAATTTTTCTATGTAGCTGTAAAAATTTCTGCTGTGGTCTGGGTGTTCCAGATGAGCAATTTCATGGAGAATTACATATTCTATAAATTTTATATCTTTTTTCATCATTTCTGAATTGAGATTAATGTATCCCTTTTTATAATTGCATGACCCCCAGTTGCTTTTAAGTGTTTTTACAGTGAGCTTGTTTATTTTTTTCCCTGTGAGATTAAGATAATTTTCAACCACAGGAACAAAAAATTTTTCCCCCTCTTCCCTGTACCAGCTGTCCACTATCTCTTTTTTCATTTCAAAATCATCTGGAAATTTTGTAAAAAGAATAATTTTATTTTCGCTGTCTCTTTTCTCAACATAATTTTTTTCATTTTTTTCTACAAAAAAATTATATTCTTTCCCAAGATAAAATATTTTTTCGCCGTTTAAATAAGAAATCTCTTTAGTTTTTCTTTTTTCAATCTCTTTTAATTTTTTTTCTATCCACGAAGTCTTTCTTAAAATAAAATCTCTGATATAATTTTCATTCAGCTTTTTAGGAGCTGTCACTTCAATTTCGCCGTTTGGTCTTATTTTCAAAATTAAATTTTTAACAGATTTTCTTATAATTTTTATCTGCATAAATTTCTATCTTTTTTTCATTTCTAAAAGTTCATACATACGAACAAGAAAATGAGTTTTAAAATCACATGAAATCTTAAGAGCTTCTTCTAAATCATACCATTTTCCGATTAAATCTTCTCCCTCATCAAGATCCAGTTCTTTCTGCTTTATGCTGCCGCTTTTTAATTTTAAAATATAGCAGCTAAGTTTTTCTGCTGTGTATCCCGGTGAAATTGCAAGAGGCTGTTTCTCTTCATAAATGATATCATAATCTTCTTTATAATATCCAGCTTCCTCTTTAACTTCTCTGTAAAGAGTTTCCATCGGCACTTCTCCCGGATCAATAAGCCCTGCCACAACTTCTATTGTTTCTCCCATTATTCCCGGTCTGAACTGTTTTACAAAATATCCTTTTTTCCCGTCATGTGAAACTATAAGGGCAGCTATTGCACTCTGTTTATCAAGATATTCTAAAGTCATTCCATTTTTGGGGTGAAGCATTTTTTTCGGGTTTAAAAATTTAAATTCTTCCATTTATTTCATCTCCTCAAAATTTTCTATCTTCATTATACCACAAAATAAAAGAAGCTGTTTCAAATAAATTTGTTCAGCTCCTTTTCATTTACTATAAAATTTAAACCTTATAAATCTTCCACATCTAATTTCATTTTATAAATTACATCTTTTCTTTCAACAATCACTTGGACTTTATCACGAATTTTTTCATCATTTCTAAGTTTATCTAAAAATTCTTTTGACGGATTAATTGTGATTGGATTTCCCACAGATTTAAGCATACTGTAATCTCCGCTTGTATCTCCATAGGCATAACTTTTTTCCAAATCAATATTATATTTTTCACAAAACATATTAAGGCTTTTTATTTTGTTTCTTGAGTCCCACATAGGACTTATCACACCGGAAAATTTTCCATTTTCTATATGATATGTTGAACCTTTGTAATCATCTGCTTCCCATTTTTCAGCCATTCTCTTTACTAAAAAATCCGGGCTTCCAGAGATAAAAATAACTTTATGCCCCTGCTCTTTGTGCCATTTTATTCTGTCTCTTGTGTATTTATAGACCCTATTTCCTTTTAATTTCATAACCTGATCTGAAACAAAATCATTATCTTTTTCTGAAATTCCTATCATAGCATTTACATATGTCTCGGTAAGTTTTAAAAGATATCCGTCATAATCTCCAACTCTTTCTGCCCAAAGCATATATGTATCTCTCACTTTCTCTTCATATTCAAGAGAATCTATAAGTTCATATTTTATCATTTTTTTAAAATGTTCTGTTAGAAGAGAATTTCTGCAGATTGTTCCGTCAATATCAAAGAATGCTCCTATCATATCTACCATCTCCTTTTTTGTATATTAGAAAGATGATAACACATTAGAATAAAAATTTCAAGATAAAGAATTTTTGTACTTTTCTGAATATAATGATATAATTAATATTGATACAAAAATTATTATTATAAATCATCATAAAATCTGGAGGTCTTTTATGAATATAGAAATTTATAGTGAAAAATTTTTCGAGGATATAAAACATATTACAGAAGATGGTATTGAATATTGGCTTGCCAGAGAATTGCAGGAAATTTTAGAATATTCAAAATGGGGAAACTTTTTAAATGTAATTGAAAAAGCTAAAACATCAGTTGAGGCTACTAATATTGAGGTGTCTGATCATTTTGCCGACGTCGGCAAAACGATAAAAATGCCTAAAGGTGCTGAAAAAATTATTCCAGACATCATGCTCACAAGATATGCTTGTTACCTTATTGTTCAAAATGGAGATCCAAGAAAAAAAATGATTGCTCTTGGTCAGCAATATTTTGCAGTGCAAACAAGAAAACAGGAAATTATAGAAAAAGACTTTGAGGAACTTACAGAAGATGAAAGAAGAATACTTCTTCGTTCTGATGTCAGAGGATTTAATAAAAAATTAGCAAAAGCTGCTCAAGATTGCGGTGTAGAAAATTTTGCAAAATTTCAAAATTTTGGTTATAGAGGTTTGTATGGAGGAGAAACAGCTGCAGATATTAAAATAAGAAAAAATTTAAAAAAATCAGAAGATATTTTAGATTATATGGGTTCAACAGAACTTGCTGCAAATTTTTTTAGAATTACCCAAACAGAAGAGAGACTTAAAAAAGGTGATATCCAAGGAGAGAATAAAGCCAACAAAACTCACTATAATATTGGAAAAAAAGTAAGAGAAACAATGGAAGAAATCAGTGGTACTCTCCCAGAAGAACTTCCTACTCCTGAAAAAAGTGTAAAAGAACTTGAGAAAGAGAAAAAACTGTTAGGAAAAAAGAATGTAAAAAAAATTAAATAATTATTATAAATATAAAAAGCCCTGCATAAAATATTTTGTAATTAATGCAGAGCTTTTTAATTTCGGTTATTTTTTCATTATTATTTTTTCAATATCAATTTCTTTTTCTTGAAGACCATTTTGTATTAAGAAATCTTGTGTATTTTTAAGTTCTTTTATATCACTTTCTTTTATCTCAGGGTTAAAATCATAAAGAGCATACATCTCGATAACTTCATCTTTTGAAAGTCCTGTTTCTTTTCCTACAACTTCCAGCACTTCATCAAAATTTTCATCTATTGATTTAACAGTTTTTTCGTTTACAGCTAAAAATCTTTCAACAATTTCAGGATATTTTTCTAAGAAATCACTGCTCACTGCTGTAACAATTATTCCCTCAACAAGACTCTCTCCATTTGTCACAACTTCTGCTCCGTTTTTTATAGCACCAAGAGCAACAGGTCCTGCAAGAAGCCCTGCATCAACAGTTCCGTTTTGTAAAGCTGCAGCTGTTTCAGGAAGCCCCATATTAATAAACTCTATATCATCTGCTGTCATATTTCCCTTTGCAAGATATACAAGAAGAAGCTGATGAAGAATTGTTCCCTTAGGTCCTGCAACTTTTTTACCTCTTAAATTTTCCGGAGAAACAAGAGTTTTATCATTTGAAAGAAGCATAAATCCCTTTGGTGAACGGCTGTAAATATTTGTCACTTTTAAATCTACTCCATTTGATGCTGCAAGAATTGCAGAAGTTCCTCCAAGAGCATGAAGAATATCAAGCTCCCCTGCTGCAAGAGCCTGTGTCTGCTCCGGTCCTGTAGTAAGATTGTGGAATTTTACAGTAATCCCGTCTTTTTCAAATTCCTTGTCAAAAATATTAAGATTTTTTTCCAAAATAGACGGAACATTTAAAGGTGATTTTACATATGTGATATTAAGCTCATCTAATTTTTTCTCTTTTCCGCACCCTCCCATAAAAAGAAGAGCAGTTGCTCCTATTGTTAATAAAAATTTTTTCTTTGAAAATCTCATTTTACCATCTCCTGTATTTTATTTTGAAAATTATTTTTTACAATTTATAATATTCTTTTTAATATATCTTTTTTCAAATTTATTAACTCTATATCACCCATATCTCTTGGATAATTTTTCTCTATTTTAATTTCTTCACATTTTCCCCTGTTAAAAATTATTATCTTTCCCCCAATAAGAAGAGCCTCGTCAATATTGTGAGTCACAAAAACTATTCCTGTTTTCGTCTCTTTGTGAATTTTTATTATTTCATTCTGAAGCTGATTTCTTGTAAAATAATCGAGAGCAGCGAAAGGCTCGTCCATAAGAAGAATGTCAGGATTATATCCTATTGCCCGTGCTATTGCAATTCTGCTTGCCATTCCTCCCGAAAGTTCGTTGGGATAAAATTTTTTCACATCTTTAAGTGAAACCAGAGAAAGAACTTTATCAACATCAACCCTTTCTTCTTTTTCATATATCCTTATATTTTTTTCAACAGTAAGCCACGGCATAAGTCTCGGCTCTTGAAACACCATTCCTATTTTGGCTTTTTTCTCTTTTCCCAAGCTATCTAAAAATTTTATGCTTCCCTCTGAAATATTTTCCAAGCCTGCAAGCATTCTTAAAAAAGTTGTCTTTCCGCACCCGCTTTTTCCAACAACAACTGTTATATCTTCACCGGAAATTTCAAGAGATATATTTTTTAAAATTTTTTGAGAAAATGATTTGGAAACATTTTCTATAATAAATTTACTTTTCATAAAAAATACCTCTTTTCCTTATACATCTTTCTATAACTTTTGAACACACATAATCTGTAAATGAGCCGAATATTCCTATTGAAAAAATTCCCACAATAACAACATCTGACCTTGATATCTGCTGTCCGTCTAAAATAAGGTATCCTATCCCCGAAGAAGCTGCTATCATTTCTGCCCCGATTATAGCCCGCCAGCTGTAACCTATTCCCAGTTTTATCCCGTTTAAAATATCAGGAACTGCAGAGGGAAGAATAATTTTTCTAAAAATTTCATATTTTGTAAAATTAAAAACCTGCCCCACTTCAATAAGTTTTTTATCACAGCTTTCAATACCTTTTAAAGTATTTAAAAAAACAGGAAAAAAAGATGCTAATATTATTATTGTAATTTTAGAAAACTCCCCTATCCCAAACCATAAAATTATCATTGGTATAAGTGCAAGGGGAGGAGTGTGCCTCATAAATTCCAATATAGATTTAAAATAGTTATATATTTTAGGAAACATTCCAAAGATTACTGCACTCGGCACTGCCAGAATAACTGTTATAGAAAAACCAAAAAATATTCTTGAAATACTTGTGAACATATGTTTAAAAAGTTCTCCGCTTTTTAAAAGTTTCACTGCTGTAAAAAATACTTTTTCAGGATATGGAATTATATAACTGTTCCACAAAGAAAAATATGAGCCTGTTATCCATATAATCATAATAAGAAAAATTAACAAATATTTTTTCATTCTGCCCCTCTTAAAAAAATTTGTAATTTTATTTTACCATCAAAGTTTTTAAAATACAAATTTACTTTAAATAAAAAAACCCGTTAAAGGGTGAGGTACGAGGTTTCTACTTGCTGAACCACTCGTCAAACAACTTAGTTAAAAACCAGCATGCCAGTCCACTAAGAAGCTGAACAAAGAAATCTTTTAAGCATTCCATCAGCTACCTCCATTTAGTTAGGTTCAACTGTCTATAAGGGGCGTTATTCCTTATAAACATGAAACAAGTCTCCATTAAAAAATGAAGACCTGCATCATAACGCTTTTTGTTTTATCCTAACTAAATGGTTACCCAGTAACGGTTGTTACTTGATAATTAAATAATATCATTTTTTTCCATTTTAGTCAAATTAGAATTTGTATCCTGCACCAAAGCTCACAGCATAATCTTCTGTGTGAGATGATGTTGTGTAATTTCCATGTAAGTTCATAAACATTCCGTTTGTCATTTCATATTCTGTTCCTACTGTAAATTTAACTTTTGTTCTGTCATCTTCAGGAGAAATCATTTCAAAAGATTTTGAACTTCCTGTAATTCTTCCTGTCAGATATTCTTCTTGGTATCCATCAAGTAAGTATACAAGAGATGTTCCTGCTCTTAAATTTAAAGTTCCCTTTGAAAGATTTATTTTTTTAACAAGGTCAATTCCAACTTCTCCCTCAACAAAAGTAAAATCTTTTTTATCAGTTTCTATTGTAAGTCCGCCGTTGTCTCCCTCATCTATGCTGTCCTGCATAATATGAGTTACAGATAATTTTACATTTGGCTCAGCAAAGAAATTATTTCCTAAATGATAAGAATATTTTCCTCCTGCAAAGATTGATACTAAATCATCTTCATATTTTTTATCAACACTCATTCTTTGATAATCATTTGAAACATTTCTTGTACTGTCATAGAAACTATGCTGATAAGAAATTCCGGCTAAGAATTTTAAGTTATTTATTTCCTGTTCTGCAAAAGCTGAAACATATATTCCGTCTCCCTCTATTTTTGAATTTCCTGAAATATCTGTATCACTTCTTGTTCCTGCAATAGCAAATCCAACTGACTGATTTACACCAATTCCATATTTTCCAAAAGCATATGCTCCATAAATATTTGTATCAGCAGAGACTTCATTCTTACCAATATCAATTCCGTTATAATGGTTTGAACCGTAGAAATTAGAATCGCTGTCTGCTTCCTGTCCTGCAATGCTTCCGCCGAATACCCAATGTTTATATTCAGGCATAACTTTTAAATTCATTATGCTTTCTGTTATTAAATCAGCAGATTTTTTAGAAACATCATTTGAATAAGCATATGGTGTGCTGTGATAGATTTTTCCGTAAAATTCTAATTGAGCTTTTACTGCTTCATCTTTTGTTTTATCAGAAAGAGTTGTTGTCTCAGCCATCTCTTTTATTTTATCAGCAGAAACTATACTTTGATAAATTTTATCAAGATGAGCATATTCTATTGCTCCTGTTTCACTGTCTCCCATAATATGTTCATTTACTTTTACAACTATATCTCCATCTATCATTTCAATATGATGATTTGATGAACCGCTTTCTAATAAATGTTCTTTATCAGTGCTTGCAAATTCTGTTTTATTTCCTGCTGTTCCAAGAGAAATTATTGTTCCATTATTTGCTTTTGCTGTATCAATCATAACTTTTCCGCTCTCGTTATCAACTTTTATTCCGTTATCATAAAGAGCATGACCGATTACTTTATCGTCAGCCTTTTTAGTATAATCAACATCAACAAATAAACTATTTCCGTTAAGGTTAAGATTTATTTTTTCTGACTGATTATTTTGTGAAATTTTTAAAGAGCTTTCAAGTTTTGTATTTTGATTTAGGTTAATGTCTTGGAAGTTTTTAATTTCTCCATTAAGAACAATTTCATCTTGAGAATTTTCATTAGAAAGAGTTTGAGTTTTTGCTCCAATGTTTAAAGTATTATCTCCACTATCTCCATCAAAAATTCCATTTGCAGAAGATAAAATATTTACAGTGTCATTTCCAGCTCCTGTATTAAGAGTTATATTTTTAACATAAGAAGAAATATTTACTATATCCTCTCCGTCTCCTGTATTAATTCCAATGCCCTCAAGTTTTGAATTGATATTTAATGTGTCTGCATAATCACTCATCACAACTTCTGTATTATCTTTTGCATCTTGAGATTTAGAAAAATTAATTCCGTCAAGATTTAAAGTAAATCCTGCATTTGAGCTAGAGCCGTCTATCTTAGAAATATTTACACCATCAAGGAAAGAAACAGAGTTTGTTGTTCCCTGTGCAAAATTAATATTTGCAGTTCCTCCCGTTACATTTGTAAATTTAATATCAGTGTTTAAATTTTCTCCTGTAACTTGGTTATCTTTTGAAGTCTCAATATTAATATTTCCAAGAGTAATTTTATCTTTTATTTCTCTATCATCAGAATAGAAATAGAAATCTTTTTGTTCTATTCCTTTATTAAGAGCTTTTGAAATATCTGTTAAATTATTATTATTTAACATTGATGTAATTCCCTCGTAACCTGCTTTGTTGTAATTTAATATTGCATATTCATAGTTTCCGAAAGCATAATCACCAAGACCAAATGCTTTTAATTCTTCAGCAGATTTTATAGAAAATTCTCTGCCGTTATAATTTAAAAATGCAGAAGTTAAAATGCTGTCTGATTTAATATTTCCTAAACTTAATTTAATTGTATCTGAAAGACTTTCAAATTTTACAGAGCTGTCTAAAGTTATTTTTATATCTCCGTTTACTTTTACAGAAGTATTTCCAAATGGATTTTTAGAAATAATATTTCCATTTTTATTAATATCAAATGCAATCACTCCGCCGTTTGTGTTAAGAATAATTTCAGAATTTGAAGTTATTTCTGCATTTTCTCCAAATTTTATTTCTCCTTTTACTCCGGAAATATTTATCACATCAGCATTTGTTACATTATAATCAAAAATTCCGTTATCTTTTAAAGCAATAGTAAATTCATCATCTGTTCCTTTTTCTGTTCCAAAAATAATATCTTTTCCAATATTTCCATTTTCAGAAACTATTACTTTATTTCCGTAAGAATTTCCATCAAATGTTATTCCATTTGTCAAAGTTCCGCCGTTTACATTTAAAATATTCTGGCTTCCTGCAAGAGATAATTTTGTTCCGTCAATACTTCCCTTTTCAAGAATATTTACAGTGTTTTCTCCTTCTGTAAAATTAATATTTCCTGTATAAGCTGTTTTTAAATCAATAACATTATTTTTGCTCTTATCAAATAAAAGTTCTCCGCTGAAATCATTTGTTATCTGAAGTTTATTATCTCCCCAGACAGTTATTTTTTCAACGTCTTTATCTGTCCCTGCAAGAATTAAATTAAATTTATCGGTCTTATTTTGAGTTTCGGTAATAAATATTTCATTTGTTCCATTGTCTCCCTCAGATTTTACAACATCAAATTTTTCAACTTTTGAAATATCTCTGAAATAAATTTTATTATCTCCTGCTCCAAGATTAATATTAGAAAGATTTATTGTTCCTGTACTTCCAATATTTATTTTGTCATCTCCTGCACCAAAATTAATTTTATCGATAGTTACATTTTGAGAATTTTCTCCAAGATATATGTTATCTGCTCCGTCTCCAAAAGTTATTTCTTTTATTGTTGTATTTCCTGAAATATTAATTTTGTTGCTGTTTTGGTTGTTAACTACAATTTTATCAGCATTATTTGTTTTTCCATTGAAGTTAAGAGTTAAATCTTTTGTTGAACTTGAACCGTCAATAGAATTAACAGAAACAAAACTATCACTGTCCTTTTCAACATTACCAAAAGTAACTGTGTTATCTTTTCCCCCTGTAACTTCAATTTTAATATTTCCAGATGAAGAAATATTATTGAAAGTCAAATTCATATCTTGGTCTTTTGTTGTATCAGGATTTGTTTTTATTAAAATATCTTCTCCTGTAACTTTTGTATCATAAGGTGTGCCGTCTTCATCAGAATAATAAACAAGTTTATCTCCCTGTTTATCTGTTACAAATTTAAAAATATTTTTTTCACTGAAACCGTTTAAAGCATTTGTTACTGCAATGCTTTCTTTATCTGTTCCGTTGTATTTTTTCAACACTTCATCATATCTTCCTGCATAAAGAGAGAAATCAGGGTTATATCCTTGATATTCATTCCATTGTTTTACAGAAATTTCTTTTCCATTAATTTTTATAAATTCATATGGAGAAGTAAATGTTACACCTGTTCCAAATGCAATCTCTTTTCCGTCTGTAATTGTAAATGGTTTTGTATTTACTCCCTCTGCAAATTTTACAGTTTCATTAAATCCAATTTTTATTTCTGCATTTTCAACAGTTATTCTGCTGTTATTTTCCACAAAAGATAAATCTCCCATTGAAAGAGTTCCGTCAGTATTTAATCCAAGATTTCCTGTATTAAGTTTTGCTGTCTCGTTAATATTATCAAAATCTATTGTGTTTTTATTTTCTACAAGATTTAAAATATTATTTCCAAAATCAACTGTTGTATTTCCTGTTATTAAACTTTTTTCTCCAAATTTCCATTCTGAACTACTTTGAGTAAGTTCTATTCTTCCTGCATTAGTTATAGTGTGTTCAAAAGTTTTAACTCCGTTTACATCTGCTGTGCTGTCAACAGATACTTTGTTAGTTTCATTTAAAGTTTCAAAAGTTATATTCTTTGCTCCTAAATCATTTGCAAGAGTAATAGTATTATTTGTTAAATCTTTTCCAAAAATAATATTTTTAAAATTATTTCCTCCTGCATTTGTGCTGTTAAGAGTAAATTCATTTCCGCTGTCACTTAATTTTAAAGTTTCAATTTCTGTATAATTTTTTAGGCTTTCACCATTAGAAAGAGCTGTTTTTACTTCAAGAGTATCGTTTCCTGTTCCCCCTGTAACAGTAAAGTTTCCTAAATTATCAGCAGAAATTTTAAAAGTATCGTCAGCAGTTCCCCCATAAACAGCTTTAAATCCATTTTCTTTTGTTCCAAGTTTTAATTTATCAAGATTTAAAATATTTTCTCTGTTATCAAGGTCAAGTTCTTCTATATTTGAAATTCCTTTTAAAATATCTTCATCTCCACCACTTTCTTTATCATTATTTAAAACTCCAGAAAGTTTTAATATATCGTGGTCTTTCGCAATTAAGTTTCCGCTGTTGTCAGTAACAGTTCCTCCGCCGTTAATTGTCATATTACCTATATTATCAGCTGAAACTGTAAAATGGTCACTTCTGTTTCCAGATGTGATATTTTTAAAATCTTCTAAGTTTTTATCTTGGTCTTTATAAGTAAAATCAACAGTATTGTCAACATTACCAAGAACAAGATTTTCTATCCCTGTTTTATTTGAAAGCTGTTCTTCTGAAATATTTGTATTTACTTTTAATGTGTCGTTAGAAGAAATTCCACCCTCTATTTTCATTTCAAGAACTTTATCTTTTTTGTCGGCATCTGTTCCGTCAATTATAAAAGTATTTCCATTTTCTCCGCCGTCTATTCCAATAACTTCAGAGAAAGTTTGTGTTGGGTCACTGCTGACTAGGTTATCAATTACAATATTATTTCCTGTTCCGCTTAAAACAAGTTTTTCTATATCATGCACATTTTCAAATACATTAGGGTTAGTTTCATTATTTAAAATTAAAGTGTCTGTTATTTCAAGGGAATTTCTTTCTCCCCCTTTTCCACCGTCTAGCTGTCCAATTTTTCCCAATGTTTCCAGTGAAGTTACAAAAGTATCGTTTCCTGCATCTCCAAATATTTTTGTTATTTCACTATTCTTTGCACTAAGATTATTTAAATTAATAGTATCATCATTTTCTGAAAAATAAATTTTCTTTATAGAGTTTATCCCTTTTGTTCCGTCACCTTTTGCTAAAAAATCAAAAGTTTCTTCTCTCTCTGTAACTGCATTTGTTATTTTTAAAGCAGTATTTCCTTTTGTATCAGTTAAACCCTTTAATTCTTTTAAATTGTTTGTAGAAATATAGATATTATTTGCAATAAAACCGCCAAGTTTAATATTTAAATTTTTTAAATATTCTGGAGTTAAATTATTTAAATTTAAATCAGCATCAGTAAAACTTCCAAATTCAAGATTTTCTATATTCTGGATTTTATTAAAAATTGTATCATCAATTCCGTCATCTATTCCATCAGTTATGTCACCGACAATCTCACCAATATTTGATACATAACTACCACTTATTTTTAAAGTATCCCCTGCTGTTCCATTTCCTCCGCCGTCTATTGAAGAAAGTTTTTCAAAGTTTTCTATAGACACAGTAAAACTGTCATCTTTATCTCCGCCAACATAATTTTTAAACCTTAAAGTATCTGGATTTGATGTTGAGATATTATTTATATCCAGCTTATTTCCATCAACATCAGCAAGTTTTAAAGTTTCTACATTTTCTACATTTTTAAATAATATTACATCTGATGTATTGTCTACTGCTGTTGTAAGCTCTAAAATATCATTGTCATTGTAAGGATTTTTATTCTCGTCTGCTCCTCCATTTAATGAATTCAAATTATTTTTTAATTCATTTGCTGAAATTATAAATCTGTCGTCTCCGTTTCCTCCTAAAATTTTTTCGTTAAAGTCAAGAGACAATTTATCCTGTCCGATATTTTGTTCAAAACGAATTGTATTTCCCCCATCTGCAAGCTGTAAAGTTTCAAGAGTTCCATTTTTTATTTTATTAAACAGAAAATTATTAAGGAGAGTCATAGTTTCCCCTTTATCATTCATATCAATTTTTGATTTAAGAGCTACTGTATCATCTCCTGTTCCAAAATCAATATTTCCTGCCAGAACAAAATTACCCTTTCTCATTTCGTCAAAGCTGAATGAAAGAGTGTCGTTTCCATCTCCAAAATTTACATTTCCAAGAGTTACAAGACCTTTTTTATCATAAGAACTGTTATAGTCTGTAACTTCATTTCCATCTTTAGTTTCTGTAAATTTTATATCTATATTGTCATTTCCTGTTCCAAATTCTATATCACTTGCATAAGTTCCATACTGTGTCCCGTCTTTATAAGAATTGTTATTATCTCCATTGTATTTTCCGTTAAGTTTAAGAGTATTATCTCCCCCTGCTGAAAAATCTATTTTTCCGCTTATTGTTGAACTATTAAGAGCAACAGTGCTTCCTGCACTAAATTTTATTGCAGTTGGTTTTAAGAAAGTGTGGTTTGTTGTATCTGTTTCTTTTCCATTGGCAGAGATTACACTGCCATTTAAAGTTATATCCGTTGCTCCGTTCATATCAACAAGAGTTCCGTTCTGCTCAAAGTATCCTGCTATTGTTGATTTATCCATTGAGAAATTATTATCAGATTTAGAAATTTTTATAACTGCTCCATTTGTATTATCAAAATTTCCATTTGTTACAGCAGTTGTAATATGAGTGTTTGCAAAATTTTCTGATAAATCTGTATCAATAACAAGCTGATTATTTTTATCACTGTCATCTGTTTCATTTCCAAGATTATTTATAAAAAGATTATATCCTTTAACTTTTGTTCCGTCAGAAGTTTCTCCAACATCTTTTTGGGTAATATTATTATTTGTTATTACTTCTGAAAGTTTGTTGCTTGTTGTTAATTTATCTTTTCCTAAAATATCAATATTATCGTTATATACTTCTCCCTTACTATCACTGCCTGTATTTATAACTAATTTTCCTGTATCATCTTTTTTTAAAGCTATTCCATTTTTATAAAATGTTGCCCAAGAATATTCTCTATGATAAGCCTTATTAGCTATAATAATTCCATTATTTATTCCAGTTCCCTCACTCTCTATACATTGCCCATATTCTTCATCTTTGTCTGCATTTGAAGAATAAATAACTCCGTTATTTATTCCTACTCCTTTAGTATCTATTTTTTGTCCATAAGTTGTTCCGTATGTTGCTGATTTAGATACTTCACTAGAAAGCATTCCGTTATTAAATCCCATTCCAGTAACATAATTTTGATTTATAGAATCCCCTTTTACTATTTGCCCATATGACACTGCATTGCTGAATAATTTAATATTTTTATTATTTATTCCTACTCCTCTTGTCACTTCTTGCCCTGTAACTGAATTACTTGTTAAAAAAATATCTGAAACATTTATTCCAGTTCCTGTATCTATTTTTTGTATTATATAATTTGAGTTACCAGCCTCACAATTAATATTTCCTGCATTAACACCTACTCCGTTTCCTTTTACTTCTTGTCCTTGTCCCTCCTCATTTAAAAATATATTTCCATTATTTATTCCTACTGAATTATCTATAACTTGACCAAAAGAAAAAATATTTCCATTATTTATCACTGTTCCCATATAGGCTTTTTGTCCAACACTGCCAATACCATAAATATTTCCATCATTTACTGCTACACCATTTTCTCCTGTTATGTCCTGACTGTATGTAGCATATCTAGTTCCCCCTGAATAAATATCTCCTTTATTTATTATTACTCCGCTTGCTATCTGTTGTGCTGACGGGTCGTAAGGATTTTCAGTTTCACCAATATTTAAAATAATTCCGTTATTAATACCATTTTCTTTTGTTGTTGGTTTTAATTCTTCTTGAGTTGAATTAGCAAAAGCCTCCAAAGATTTTAAAAGACTGTTTTTTTGAACTTCATTTAAGCTGTCTATTTTTATTTCTCTACTTACGTCCCACATCTGTGTTCCATAAATAAATCCTAATCTTATACTGTTACTACTTCTATCATAGCTTATTTTAAATTTTTTTGTTTCATAACCAACTTTTGTACTATTTTTTACTAAATCTCCATTTGCAAATATTTCATCTAAAGTAGCCCCGTAAGATGATAAACTTCCTAAAAGAAATGCCACAATAAAAGCTGTTGTGATTTTAACCTTTCTCTTTAAATATCTTTTTAAACTTTTTTCCAAGTTTTTTTCCATATTATCCCCCTGCTTAAATAATAAATCCCAAAAATTTATAAAAAAATTTTCAGATAAAAATAAAAAAATCCATATTTTTAATATTTAATTTTTAAAAATATATTTTTTTAATAATACATTTTAATCTTGATTTAAAAAATACTAAAAAAATGGAAAAACTTTTTAAAAATGGAGGTGTATAAAAAACTATAATTAATTATACAGTTAAAATTTGATTTGGTTAAAAATAGTTCATGGATTTTTTAAAAAAATTTTGTTTTTATTAAAATGGCTGTAAATATTATAACAGAAAAATAAAATTTCTGATAATTTTATAAAAAATTTTTTGAAGATTTGATTAAATAAATTTGTAAATTTGTTTCATGTTTGACAAAAAAATATATGAATGTTATAATATTCTTAAGCAACAAACCTGTTGTGGGTAATAGTATCTTAAAAAAGTTTCATGTTCAGAATATCAGCCACAATTCATAATTTGATTGTGGCTTTTATTCTGCCCTTGAACAAGGCGGAAAAAAGATACTATTATTTAGGAGGTTTGTGTATGGTTTACATTGGAACTATTAACATTGCAGGAGAAACATTTATAATTATTACAGCTCTGATAATCCTGTATATCTGGTTCAAGAAATAGCCTCACACCTCCCCCGCAATGGGTTTTTTTATTTTTTGGAAAAATTTATTATTATAGAGAAACTTAATAAAAAGACTTGCAAAATTAAAAATTATGAGGTAATAATAGTATATATGGTTTTTTTAAAATGGCAGAATAGAAATAGTTTTAAAATTTTCAATCGGCTGTATAATTAATTATAATTTTTTATACAGCTGATTTTTTTATTTTAATTCACTTTTTTAATTTTATTTACATTAAAAATACTTCCCTCTGCGGACAGTTATTTTTTTCCTTAAAATCTTCCATTTTTCAAAAACTTTTTTTATACCCCCGTTTTTGCTTACTTTCTTATCCCTCCAAATCTTTGATTTTTTTCTCTTTCTGTGTTATGCTTTTATTGAGCCGGCTTAATTTACATAATTTTCTTACTTAAGTTTATTAAAATTTCACAAAATTTTATATTTATTTTAGGAGGAAAAAAATGATAAAAGCAAAACAACATAAAAAAGTCGTGAAAGATATACATGAGATGGAAAAAATCATTGCACTTGAAAGACATGAAAGATTTTGTAAAAAAGTGTCGGAATATCTCAAAAATTTTGAGTTTAATATTACGTGTGACTGCTTTCTTGATGAGTGGGCATTTATACAGAGGGCAGTGAGAGTTCTGTCTCCCCTTGTAAAACCTACAAAACTTGCAGAATATCTGGAGATTGACAGCCATTTGGTTTATGATGCTTTGGAAGACGGCTTTCTTCCACATTTCACAGACGGACATACCTGCTATATAAAAACTGCCTGCATTCTTTTTTTCTTAAGAAAATATTCAATTATTTAATTTTAATCAAAGTGGAAATAATTTATGAAAAATAATAATATTAACAGTATTGAGTGTGTCAGAGAGAGATTTCGTTTTCTCTTTGACGGACTTGATATAGATGAATTCAGACGTGTCACTTTAGAAAATGAAAAAAGAATGCTTGATGAAAAGATAAAAATTATTCAATCTGAAATAAGGCGGGAAAGAAAACAAAGGAGAATTTGGGATATGGCTCAAAATATACAGGACGAAATAAACGAATATCTTATGAAAGTCTCTAAGCCGAGAAATGATTTTGAAAAAATGCTCGTTGCAAAAATGCTTAAGGAGCTGGGAACTGTTACTTCAGTAAGAGAGCTTTCAAGATTTTTGAAAATGAATAAAAACTGCATATATAAAGGTCTCGATTCAGGGGAAATTCTTTCATTCAGACGTGGAAAAAGAAGATTTATTATAACTGAGGGAATTCTTCCATTCCTCCGAGACTAATTTTTTTGTCAAACTTTGAAAACACTTGAAAAGAAAGGAGATTTTATGAGATACAATATCTGTGGATACAGTCAGGAAATTCTTTTAAACTATAATTTAGACTGTAATGATGCCACTCTTTTAAGAACTTTTATGGATATTTACACAAGTTCATCTGAAAAACTTGAATACATTACTATAGAAAATGAAAAATTTGTCTGGCTCACTTACGGATATATTTCTGAACAGCTTCAGCTTTTAGGAAGTCCTCGTACAATAAAAAGAAAAATTGATAAATTAATTGAGAAAAACATTTTAAAAAGAGTTATTCTGAATTCAAAAAATAAAAAAGCCGGAAAATATATGTATCTTGCTCCGGGAGAAAATTATTCTGTCTTTGAAAATAAAAATACTGAAGAAAAAAATCAAATGACAAATGCACCCCATCAAGTGACAAAATGTCATAAGGGTCATGACAAAGTGTCACTTGACCCCATGACAAGTTGTCAGGTCAAAGATTCTTCTATAATAGATTCTTCTATAGGAGATAATAATAATACACACACAGAGGAGAAGGCTCTTCCCATTATCGCAGACATTATGAAAAAATATAATGAGCTTAATCTTCCAAAATACACCTTTAGACCAAAGGACAGAATTATTATGGAGTGCATTAGAACTTTAGGGGCGGTAAATTTTTTCAAAGCCCTTGAAATTATGAGCAGAAGTTCCTTTGTAAAAAATACTTTCAGCATAAATATGATTTTTAAAATAGATAATTTAAAAAATGCCTTAAATGGAACTTTTAATGACAGAAAAAAATCTCCTGAAAAAGAAACTCTCCTTAATGTTTCAAATAAAAAAACTTATAAGCCTAATAAAAACAACGAAGAACTTTTCAAACTTCTGGGATTGAGGTGATTTTTTGGAAATTATTACAAGAAATGGAATTAAGAATTTAAAAGTTTCTGAGGAAAATAAAAAAGAGACTGAATACAGCAGGGATAAAAAATGTTCTGTGTGCGGAAAGCCCTATATGAAAAATAATATGCTTCCAGATGAAATTATAAATATTTTAGGAGATAAGATAAAATATATTCCAAGCTGCAAGTGCCACGAAACATTTTACGAAAAAAAGATAGAGGAGCTTTCCTCAAAATCTGACCATGAAAGAGCATTAAACAGAGGTGGGAGATACAAAAATTTTTCTCCTATGGATTTCAAATTTATAAATTCAACCTTTGAAAAAGCTGAAATCACTGATAATCTTTCTATCTGCATGAGGTATGCCAAGGCTTTTGTGACAAAGGAAATCCACACAGGGCTTATTTTCTACGGAAATTCTGGAACAGGAAAAACTTTTAACAGTGCCTGCATAGGAAATTATCTTATGGACAGGGGAAAAAGTGTTTTAGTTTTAAATCTTGCCTGCTATCTCACAAATTTAAAAGCCCAGTGGAGCAGTATGGAAACAGAAGTTTTAAAAAAAGTTTCTGAATGCGACCTCCTTATTATCGATGATTTCGGAGCAGAAAAAATAACTGACTGGGTGCTTGAAAAAGTTTTCCTTTTAATAGATACCAGATACAAAACAGAAAAGCCCCTTATCATCACAACCAATCTTGAATACAGAAAAGATGAAAACTGCGACATTGAAAAAATATTCGGCAGAAGAATAAAAGACAGAATAAACGAGATGTGCTACCCTCTCTGCTTTTTGGGTGAAAGCAGAAGAAAAGGAGCCGAGGAAAGTTTCTTAGAAATTATTTTATATTGAAAATATTGTAAAATCACTATCTTTATGATACAATAAAATTGAAATTGTACCAGCTAAACACCTCTGATTGTTTTTAATAATCATGTGGAAAATAACGGCTGGTTTTTATTTTATATGAATATAAAAATTTTTTTCTCATTTCATTTTTTCATTTATTTCCCTCCTGTGTTTGACAGAAGTACGGTTTTTCCTCTCATGTTATATAATTTAATTGTCTTAAGGGACAAATAAAAATTATAAAGGAGGAAACAAAATGGCAAAAACAACAAAAGAAACAAAGGCGGTAATCACAGAAGTGGTGGCAAAATTAAAAAAATCTATCGAAAGAGAAAGCTCTTATCTGAAAGAACTTGACGACGACAAAGCAGCTCTTACTCATGTTCAGGGGCTTCAGGAAAAAGGAGAAAGTCTTCCGCCTGAATCTGCTTATTCATCTTTTGCTGAATGGGTTGAGACTATTGAAAAAGAAATTAAAGCCGGGGAAGCATCAGTAAAAAGAATTGATTTTGAAAAAGATGAAATCACTGCTCTTGAATACTATCTTGCAAATGCCCCTGAAGAAGAAAGAGTGTAAGATTAAAAATGGATTTACAGGAGGTATTCAATGAGAGAGGAGAAAAAAATTTTTATTGTACGTCTTGTAATATTTATCCTGAAAAAACTTGAATTTTTTTATAAGACGAAATAACAAAATAATCTGAAACAAAAAGAGCTGGTGCAGAAATCTGCATCAGCCCTTTTTATGTTTAAATAATTTATTTTTTTACAATCTCGCCGTTTTTGTAATTATATTTTTCAAATATTGTTCCATCTTCATTATAGGCTTCAAAAGTTCCATGAAGTTTATCATTTTTATAAAAACATCTTTCCTGAAGAGAGCCGTTCTCATAATAAAATTCATCAAGCCCCTCTCTCAAGCCGTTTTCATAATGAGATTTCTGACGAAGTGTCCCGTCTTCATAATAAGAAACATAATCTCCGTGAAGTTTAAAATCTTTGTAAGGAAGTTTTTCTGAAATATTTCCATTTTCATAATATGTTTCAATAAATCCTGTTCCTTTTTTCATATCCCATTTATGACTTAGAACACCACTCTCATAATGAGCTTCGCCTTTTCCTGTTCTTAAGCCTTTTTCATATTCGCTTTTTTCAAGAATATTTCCGTTTTCGCTGTAATAAACATAGTCCCCGTTAAGAAGCCCGTCTTTATATTTTGTTCTAAGTTTTACATTTCCGTTTTCATAATAGTAAACTGCTTTCCCATGAGGCTTATCTTTTTTATATTTTATAATCTCACTAGGCTCTCCGTTTTCAAAATACTCTTTTGTTTCTCCGTGAAGTTTTCCTTTTCTGTATTTTGATGTAAATTTAAGCTGGTCTGAATTTTCATAATAAGATTCTGCTGTTCCTGTAAAAGGTTTATCCTTTTCTTTTTCATAAACAAGATTATTTTTATAAACTAAATTATCATCATTTACTACATATTTATAGTTCATTGCCATAATAACAAGCCCTATAAGAATTCCTCCAATAAAAGGACCCCATTTTTTTCTCATAAATTTTCCTCCTCTTCCTACTACTCTATCTTGGTAGAAATTATAGAGATAGAATTTTAGATATTAAAAATATTTCCGTGATTTATGCAGTGAGTTGAACGCTGAAAAATGAC
>ENA-OPVT01000469-OPVT01000469.1-human-gut-metagenome-genome-assembly--contig:-NODE-469-length-31120-cov-6.262836_pt1 | contig 31120 bp, 20 predicted proteins | sample MGYA00241499_ERZ501990 | MGnify/ENA primary metagenome ERZ501990 (study PRJEB25962, sample SAMEA2042104) | human gut metagenome | biome: human gut; feature: human-associated habitat; material: faeces...
TATGCGGGAAAACTGCACGTACGGTTCTTAGAGGAGTTTATCTCCAACTGTTTAATTATTAGAGAAGGAGAAAATTTACTTATGCAGATAAGTTATAATAAGCTATTTAAATTATTAATTGATAAGGGCATGAAAAAAACAGATTTAGCGAAAGAAGCTAAGTTAACACCGGCTACACTCGCAAAGCTTTCTAAACAAGAAACAGTATCTATGGATACTTTGATTCGTATTTGCGATTGTTTGGATTGTACATTTGATGATGTAGTGGAATTGATTAAGTAGAGGTGTTGAGATATATGGATATAAATAGAGACTATAGAACAATCACAAGAGAACAATTTTTGTTTCATGAAATGAGAATTGTAGCTCGTTTATTAGATGATGGTATGGATGAAGAAAAGGTAAAGGAAGAGGTTGTCGCAAATAATCTTTTTCAATATCCTACAGAGAGAATGATTAAAAATATTGCTTCTGTATGTTTGAATCGTTTTAAAGAAACAAATAGTAAAGAATTGATTCATATTATCGCAACAGAATCTTCAGATGTTGCCAAGCAAGCTTGTTTATTTTTAATGATGAATTATTATCGTCTTGTATGGGAATTTATGATTACAGTTATTGGTGAGAAGTATAGAACAAAAGATTCTTCATTTACGAAGATGGATTTGAATTCTTTTTTTACACGTCTTCAAGAACAAAATGATGTTGTGGCTTCTTGGAGCGATGCAACAATCAATAAATGTAAACAAGTCTTAAAGAAGACATTGGTTGAAACTGGATATTTGGATAATAACAGATCTGAAGTATTAAATCCTGTATTGTTAGATTATTCAGTAAGGGAAGCTATAGAAAATACAAATAATAGTGAGGCATTAGTTGCCTTTGGATGTTTGTAGGAGGAAGTTATGCCAAGTATTACAGAAAGATTAGACCTTTTAAAAGAAACGATTCAAAGAAAAGATTTCCTTAAAGGTGAAGGCTTAAGTAATGAAGTAAATATTCGTGTGTTTTGTTACGAATCAAAAGAAGAAATGGCTGTTCGTGCTTTTACAGAGCGTTTGAGTAGTGAGAATTTAAGTTGTAATGTGCATATAGTTGATTTATATGAAACTTTCTTATCGATTTGTGAAGACAAGAGAATCTTGGATCGTATTCCTAAGTTAGAAGAAAGACGTGGAACAGAGTTTTTAGAGAAGCAATTTGAGAAGAGTTGTGATGCGAAGACTTTTGCGAAAAAGATTGTTTCTGAATTGAATGAGAATGATGATTTATTATTAATAACTGGAGTTGGTAAGGCATTTCCATTTATCCGTGTACATGCACTATTAAATGCTTTACAGGAAGATTTGAATGATAAGCCTATTGTAGTTTTATATCCAGGAACTTTTGATGGGCATTATGTGAAGTTATTTAATAAATTAAAATCAAATGAGTATTATAGAGCATTTAATATGATTTAAGGGAGATAAAGGGTATGAAAATCAAAGAGATGTTTAGAGACGATATTGATCGTACGATAAATGGTGTTGTTCAGGTAGAACAAGAAAAAGAAGATGTCATTGAACAAGAAGTAAAAGAATATGTTGTTACGACTGAATTGAAGAAGCATTTCACAAAATTCTTTAATGAATATAGTGATAGTTTTGATCGACCAACAGATAATGTAGGTGTTTGGATTACGGGTTTCTTTGGTAGTGGTAAATCACATTTTTTAAAGATGCTTTCTTATTTATTGGAAAATAAAGAAATCAATGGTAAGAAGACAGTGGATTATTTTGAAGAAAAGTTTGATGATCAACTTTCTTTTATGAATGTTCAAAAGTGCGTGCAGGTACCTACGGAAACAATTCTTTTTAATATTGATGTTGAAGGTTCTATGCATAAGGATGATACGGCTGTATTAAAAGTATTTGCGAAAGTATTCTATGATCATTTGGGTTATTATGGAAATGATTTGAAGCTAGCTAAATTAGAGCAGTTTATCACGAAACAAGGTAAGATGGATGCATTTAAAGAGGCTTATGAAGATATTAATGGAGAATCATGGTTGGATACGCGTGCTGAATATCAATTCTTTGAGCAAGATGTTGTTGATGCTTTAGTTGAAGCGGATGTAATGAATGAAAATACGGCACAACATTGGTTTGATGGAACAGAAACAGCGGATATTTCCATTGCACAATTGGTTGATGAAATTAAAGCTTATGTAGATTCAAAACCCAAAGGATTCCGCTTGTTGTTTATGATTGATGAGGCTGGTCAGTATATTGGTACAAATACAAGTATGCTTTTGAATTTGCAGTCTTTGATTGAAAAATTAGGCTCTGTATGTCGTGGTCAGGTTTGGATTGTAGCGACTGGTCAAGAAGCTTTGGATGAAATGATTAAAGTTCGACAAGATGAATTTTCTCGTATCATGGCTCGTTTTGCGATTCGTTTGAGTTTAACTTCTTCTTCAGTTGGTGAAGTTATTGAGAAGCGTTTATTAACAAAGACAGATGAAGCCAACACAATTCTTGATGGTGTTTATGAAAATAATGAGAATGTATTGAGTAACTTATATGCGTTTGATACGGAATTGAAGGATTTAAAGGGATATTCAAGTGAAGATGAATTTACACGTATTTTCCCATTTGTACCTTATCAATTTACAATCATGCAAAAAGTATTTAATGAAATTCGTAAACATGGTCATGCAGGAAAACACCAGTCGAGTGGTGAAAGATCGATGTTAAATGGTTTCCAGGAATCTGCTCAACATATTGAAGATAAGAATGAACTTACATTAGTTCCTATGTATGCGTTCTATGATACTTTGCATAGTTTCTTGGATACTTCGGTTCGTTCAGTTATTGAAAGAGCTGAAAGAGCAGCTAGTAATAATAATGGTTTAACCGTGGATGATACAAACTTATTAAAATTATTATATTTAGTTCGTTATATTGATGATATTAAATCAAATATTGAAAACTTAACGATTCTAATGGCAGATACGATTACGGTTGATAAGATTGAATTAAGAAAACAGGTTGAAGAATCTTTGAATCGTTTACAGAAACAAAATTATATAGCTCGTAATGGGGACATTTATCAATTCTTGACAGATGAAGAACAGGATATTGAGCGTGAAATTAGTAATCAAAGTGTAGATTCAGCCAATGTTATTAGTCGAGTTTGTTCAATTATATTTGATGATTTATATACTACAAAGAAATATAGATATTCTAAAAATGACTTTAATTATGACTTTGAATTTGATAAGAGTGTCGATGGACAAAACCATGGCCTAACTACGGGTGGTATGAAGCTTCGTTTTGTTACAGAAGCTTATGAGGATCCTAGTACTCTAAAATTATCGGCTGAATCATCACATTCGGATGCGATTTGTCAATTATCTACAGAATTTAAGATTTTTGATGGTATTGAACATGCATTAAAGATTGATAAGTATATTAAACAAAAGAATGTGAGTCAATTGCCTGAATCTATTCAAAATATTATTACGAATAAACAAAAAGAGGCTCGTCGATTGTTGAATGAAGCGAAAGAGAAAATCAATAATGCGATTATAAATGGTACTTTCTATATTGGCGGTAGAGTCGTTTCTATTTCTGGAACTTCTGTACAGGTAATTTTAAACAAGGCTTTAGAAATGTTGGTTGAACATACATATCACAGTATCAATATGATTGATCATTCCGTAAGTTCTGATGCAGATATTCGTAAGATTTTAACAGGTACAGAAGGTCTTATGGATGGCATGGAACCAAATAAAGAGGCTTGTGAAGAATTATATAAATATTTAGAAATGAAGAAAATGAATAAATTACCGACTTCAATGTCGGATATTCAATCTCGTTATCAGGCGATTCCTTTTGGTTGGAAAGAAATTGATATTGCAGCTGTGGTAGCTCGTTTGATTTATGAACAAAAGGTAACAATCAAACATCAAGGTTCTATGATTCAACCTAGTAATACTCAGTTACCAGATTATTTGCGCAAAAAATCAGAAACGGGTTTTACAAATATTTCGATTCGTGAAGTGATTCCAGCACAAAAGATGAAGGCTGTTCGTGATATTCTAAAGGATTATTTTGATGTGATGGATGTTCCAAATGATGAGGATGGATTAGTTGCCTATATTGTAAAAGAATTTAATAATGAGAAGAGTCATTTAGAAGATATGAACAAACAGAATGATTCAACAATTCATCCTGGTTCATCTGAAATTAAAGAAGCGTTAAGTTTAGTAAATAAGGTCCTTCTTGCACAAAGTGATAATATTGCCCTAATCAATACGATTTGCGATTTAGAAGATGATTTATTAGATAGTAAAGATGATATGCGTGCTGTAGAAAACTTCTATTCTAGTCAGATCAAACTTTATGATAGTGCTCTAAACTTAAAGGATTCGATTTTAGATAATGAAAAAGATTTCTTATATGATATTCCAGAAGTAAAGGATGCGATTGAAAAAATCAAAGAGATCACAAAAGTTTCGAATACATTTAAATACAATCGTATTCCTGAATTGAATACGCATATTGCGACAATCAATTCCATTCGTACGCAGGAAATGAATCAAAAAAGAGTTGAGTTAAAATCCTTAATTGATGATTGTATGAATGAAATCATGAATGCAGCAAGTGACAATCAAGCTAAGGTTCAGCCTTTGATTGATAATGCGAAGGATGCGTATAATAAGATTTCAATTGAAATTGATCAATTAAATAATTTACTTGGATTATATGCGAAGAGCAATCGTATTGTTGCGGTAAAAGATTCGATTGTAAATCAAATTCAAAAGCATTTAACGCAAACTACGACTGTTAAAGAGTATGTAAAAGAATATAAAGCTGAAACGAAACAAGCACCTAAAAAGAAAGTAAGAGAGCTTCAAAGAAATGTAATCTTTAGAGAAGTAGAACTTAGTTCGGCTGAAGATGTAGATCGATATTTAGCTAGTATTAAAAATAGATTATTAAGCTATATTAATGATGATGAACAAATAAAATTAAAGTAGATTTAGAAAGTGAGTGCCTATGTCTAGAGAAATAGAAGAATTCATGGATAATGAAGCTGCCTATAATGTATTGCGACATGCTTGTTACAAATTTAATGATTGTCATGAAACAATTCGTATCCTCAAGAAATATTTGGATAATGATAATAGAGTAACAACAATTTCACCTGTTGAAGTTGCTAGAGAACTTATGCAGGCCGATAAACATCATTTAATGGATGATGATATCTTCTATTTCATTGACAAAGCATTGCGTGATGCATATTACCAACTACAAGATCCAATGGCATCTTATGAACTTGGTTGTCTATATTATTATGAAAGATATAATCATGTGAATTATAAAAAGGCATTTAAGTACTTTTCTAAAGAAAAGCATATAGGCGATTCAAATGTTCTTGTGGGTGAGTGTTATTTTTATGGTCGTGGAGTAGAGCAAAGCTATAAAGATGCTTACTTTAATCTTGTGAAGAGTGCATTAACAGATGATAGTGCTCATGCATTATATTTACTTGGTGATATGTATTTAAATGGATATTTTGTAGAACAGGATATTCCAGAAGCAAAGGATTTATATTGGCATGCGTTAAATGTAGCAGACCAATTAGATGCACCAAGCAGAATCAAGGCCGAAATTCATTATAGAATTGGAATGGATTATTACCATAGACCCAATACTATTGATAATTTAACAGTGGCTTTAAAAGCCTTTAATACCACAGAATTACTTCTTTTTGAAGTTATGAATGAAGGTAATCCTTCTTTAATACATAGAATACACAAAATTAGACAAATGCAAATGGAAGTCAAAGAATGTTTGGATGAATTTATATTGACTCCATTAGAACCATTGAATTAATAGGGAGAGTTAACCATGAATAAGAATGCGATAAAAAGTTATGCAAACTATGCACATGATCAATTAGTAAAACAGATTAAATTAAAAGCTTTTGACTATGGTTTTACAGAATCATGTACACCAGAATTAAATGTAGATTCAGTTAAAGGAAAACTTCTTTCTATTGAAGAAAAAAATCAGTTAAATGCATTAATTAAAGAAGTGAAACATCATGGATTAGAACATGTGATTGAAGAAGTAGCTTATACTTGGTTTAACCGTTTCATTGCACTTCGTTTTATGGAAGTGAATAATCGTCTTCCTCAAAGAATTCGAGTTTTTACAAATGAAAATAATGAATTTAAGCCTGAAATTAAAACAGAAGCCCTACATTTAGATATTCCAGGATTAGATCAAAAGGTAGTATTTGATTTAATTGAACAAAATGATGATGAAAAACTTTATAAATATTTGTTGTTAACTGTATGTAACGACATGACTACCTATTTACCAGATATGTTTACATCCATTAAAAATCAAGACTATAAAGTATTGTTGTTTCCAGATGGTCTTTTAAAAGAGGATAGTGTATTAGCTAGAATGATTAGTGATATTCCAGAAGAAGATTGGAAAGACGAAACAGATGATACGGACGAACCAACAAACGCAGTAACTATTATTGGTTGGATGTATCAGTACTATATTTCTAAACGTCATAATGAAGTTATTAATCTTACAAAGGGCCAAGTTTCAAAAAATGATATTCCAGCAGCAACTGAATTGTTTACTACCGATTGGGTTGTTCGATATATGGTAGACAATTCTTTAGGTCGTTATTGGATTGAAAGAAATCCTAATAGTGAATTAAGAAGTAAACTTAAGTTTTTAGCAACTGGAAAAGATGGAACTTTACCAATTGTAGAAAATGATCCAATTCAACCAGAAGAGTTGACTTTCTTTGATCCATGTATGGGTTCTGGACACATATTGGCATATGCATTTGAAGTATTAATGGAAATATATAGAGAATGTGGATGGTCAGATCGTGATGCAGCTATCTCCATTGTTGAAAATAACTTATATGGTTTAGATATTGATGAACGTGCATATCAGTTATCTTATTTTTCTATTATGATGCAAGGATGTAAGTATAACCGACGCTTCTTAAAAGCGAATGTCTCAAATCATTTATCAAATATTGTTGAAACAAATGATTTTGAGTCTTTATCTTATGAAGGTATGATTGAAACAGAAGCCTGCAAAGAAATGTCTAATTACTTACTTCATACTTTTAAAGATGCTTTAGAATTAGGATCATTAATTCAAGTTGAACAAAAAGACTATGATGGTTATAAACGATTTATTGATGAAATTCATTCTAATGCAGAGTTTTCTATATATTCATTAGATTGGATGGAAAATACATATTACCAAATTAACAAATTAATCAAACAAGCAGAAATCTTAAGTAAAAAATATTGTGTAACAACTACAAATCCACCTTATCTTAACAAGATGTCAGGGGAACTTAAGAAATATGTAGTAAAGAACTATAAAGATTATTCTTCTGATTTGTTTGCGGTATTTATGAAGAGAAACTTTGACTATACAAAACAAAATGGCTATTTAGGTTTTATGACACCATTTGTATGGATGTTTATTAAGTCTTATGAAAAACTAAGAGGATATATTATTAACAACAAATCAATTGCAACATTAGTTCAAATGGAATATTCAGCATATGAAGAAGCCACCGTTCCAATCTGTTCATTTGTGTTAAAGAACGTACATTCTAATGCTCTTGGTTATTATTTCCGCCTATCTGATTTCAAAGGTGGTATGGAAGTACAAAAACAAAAAGTATTGGAAGCAATAAGTAATAAAGAATGTGGTTATTTCTTTGAAACTGTAGCTACGAATTTTAATAAAATTCCTTCTAAGCCTATTGCATTTTGGGTAAGCAAAGAAGTATATGATTGTTTTGAAAAAGGTATTTTAAATCAGTTTGCGACAACAAAACAAGGATTTAAAACAGGGGATAATAATAGATTTCTGCGAATCTGGTATGAAACAGATTTCAATAATACTAGTTTTAATGGAGATTTATCAAAAAAATGGTTCCCATGTACAAAAGGTGGAGAGTATAGGAAATGGTATGGTAATTTTTGGTATATTGTAAATTGGGAAAATGATGGTTATGAAATTAAACATTTTGTAGACGAAAAAGGGAAATTACGTTCTAGGCCACAAAATTTGCAAATTAATTTCACTAAAGAAATAACTTGGTCATCAATTTCATCTTCGAAAATTTCTTTTAGATTAACGGATGAAAGATTTATGTACGAATCAAAAGGTCCTGTTTTAAATACAAATGTAAATAATGCCTTAATGATTGCATATTTAAATTCAAAAGTTTACCAAAAATTTATTGAAATTGTTGCTCCAACTTTAGATTATTCAGAGGGGGCAGTTTTGAGGGTTCCATACTTAGATTTTTTAAACACAAAAGAATCAGAATTAGCAGATTCATGTATAAAACTTTCAAGAGTTGATTGGGATTCATTTGAGACATCATGGGATTTTAAAACGCATCCTCTTGTAGAATTAAGATTGGCTGGTGCATCTGCATGGGGAGATAATACTCCTTCTGCAAGAATATCATCTGCTTATAAAGCATGGAGTATGGTTTGTGAAGAGAGATTTAATGAATTAAAGTCTAATGAAGAAGAATTGAATAGAATCTTTATTGATATTTATGGATTACAGGACGAGTTAACTCCTGAAGTAGAAGATAAGGATGTTACTGTTCGTAAGGCCGATTTGGTTCGTGATATTAAATCATTTATTTCTTATGCGGTTGGTTGTATGTTTGGTCGTTATTCTTTAGATGTTGAGGGATTGGCTTATGCTGGTGGTGAATGGGATGATAGTAAATATACTACATTTGTTCCTGATAAAGATGATATTATTCCAATCTGTGATGAAGAGTATTTTGAGGATGATATTGTAAGTCGTTTTATAGAGTTTGTTAGTGTTGTTTATGGTTCTGATACTTTAGAAGAAAATTTGAAATTTATCGCGGATGCATTAGGTGGTAAGGGTACTCCTAGAGAAGTATTACGTAATTATTTCTTAAATGATTTCTTTAAGGATCATTGTAATACATATCAGGTAACTGGTTCTGGTAAGCGTCCTATTTATTGGTTGTTTGATAGTGGTAAAAAGAACGGATTTAAAGCATTGGTTTATATTCATAGATATACACCGGATTTAATTGCTCGTATGAGAACGGGATATATCCATCCACAGCAGGCTCGTTATAGAACTCAGATCGAATTATTACAAGAACAGATTGATATGGCTGGTTCAACTAGTGAAAAGGTTAAATTATCTAAACAATTAAAGAAGATCAATGAACAATTGTCAGAATTGAATAAGTATGAAGAGATTGTTCATCACTGGGCAGATAAGATGGAACCAATGGATTTGGATGATGGTGTTAAGGTGAATTATGCTAAATTCCAGGAGTTGTTGGCTAAGATAAAATAGAAAGGATTCTATTCATGAATAAGAATGCGATAAAAAGTTATGCAGTTTGGGCTCGTACAGAATTAATAAAACAAGTGTCTCAAAAGGCATATGAATATGGAGTGACAGAAAATAGTCTTCCTGAATTAAATATGGATACAATCAATGGTAGACTTCTTTCTAGTAATGAAAAAAGTCAATTAAATGAATTGGTTCGTGAAGTAAGAAAAAATGGGTTTGAACATGTAATTGAAGAAGTAGCTTATACTTGGTTCAACCGTTTTATTGCGCTTCGCTATATGGAAGTGAATAACTATCTTCCTAGAGATTTAAGAGTAAGAGTCTTTACAAATGAGAATAATGAGTTTAAACCTGAAATCTTATCAGAAGCTTTACATTTGCAAATGAATGGTTTAGATACTCAAAAAGTATTTGATTATATTGAACAAAATAAACAGGAAGAATTATATAAATATCTTTTGTTGACTTTATGTAATGAAATGAATGAATATCTTCCTTATATGTTTACTTCTATTAATGATTATAAAACATTATTATTTCCAGATAACTTATTAAAGGATGATAGTGTTTTAGCAAGACTTATTAGTGATATTGATGAGGATAGTTGGTTGGATCAGGTACAGATTATTGGTTGGTTGTATCAATATTATAATACAGAATTAAATGAATTAGTTTACAACGGTTCTATGGCTAAAGGACGAATAACAAAAGGATTGGTTCCAGCAGCAACTACAATTTATACTCCTGATTGGGTTGTGCATTATATGGTTGAAAATTCTTTAGGGAAGTTATGGATAGAAGGACATCCAAATTTTGAGAAAGAACAATGGAAATACTATTTGCCTGAAGCTAAACAAGATGCAGAAGTACTAAAAGAATTAGAAAAGGTTGAGTTAGAACATTCAAAACTACAACCAGAAGATATTAAATTGATTGATCCATGTATGGGGTCAGGACATATTCTAGTATATGCCTTTGATGTATTAATGGACATTTATAGAGATGCTGGATATTCAGATCGTGATGCATCAAAATCAATTCTAGAAAATAACTTATACGGACTAGAAATTGATGAACGTGCTTACCATTTAGCTTATTTTGCTCTTATGATGAAAGCAAGACAATATAATAGAAGAATCTTATCTAGAGATACAAATATTAATTTAGTTGAAATTGTAGAATCAAGCCCTGAATTAAACGAAGATCTATTATGGCGTTTAGGCGAATATAAAGAGTTAGGACAATACTTAGTTGAAACTTTTAAAGAAGCAAAAGAATTTGGTTCTATACTAAATCTTGATTGTACATTAGAACAATTAAATGAATTAGATAACACATTAATTGAAATAGATAAAATGGCAGATTATGGAACCTTGTTAGATCAGATTGAATCTCAACAACTCATTGATATAATAGACCCATTACTTAAACAAGCTAAATTATTAGTGCAAAAATATGATGTTGTGGTAACTAATCCACCATATCTAAATGCCTCAAGATTTAGTACTGTATTGAATAACTATGTTGTAAAAAATTACAAAGAAGTAAAAGCCGATTTATGTATGGTAATGTATAAAAAATGGTTAATGAATCTAAAAAAAGATAAATACATTGCTTTTATTACTACTACATCTTGGATGTTTCTTTCAAGTTTTGAAAAATTCAGAGATTATTTATTGAGCAATTTTGATATAACTTCATTAGTTGATTTTGGGTCGGAATTATTTGATGGTAAAGTAGGACACAATTTGATTGTTTCATGGATTGTTAAAAATAAACAAGAGAGTTTTAATGGTACATATATACGGTTAGTAGATTATTGTTATTCTAAAAGAGACTTAAAGCAAAAAGAGTACTTTAACATGCAAAATTATTACGTATCTAATAATGAAAATTTCAAAAAAATTCCAGGAAGTCCGATTGCATATTGGATTTCTGATAAAGCTATTGAATTCTGTAAAACATATATTTTATCAAATGATGTTGTAGGATCTGTAGGTATTCAAACGGGGGATAATGAAAAGTTTATTAGATTATGGACTGAAGTAAACTTTTCAAATATTAAATTTGCGTCAAAAAATGTAAATGATTCATTCTGCAATGAAAAATGGTTCCCTTATAATAAGGGTGGAGATTATAGAAAATGGTATGGAAATAATTATTTTATAGTAAATTGGCAAAATGATGGAGAATTTCTGAAAAAAGATAATAAAATAACAGGACATCATTATCAAGAATATAAGAATGAATTAAAGTTTTCACCATGTATTACTTGGTCACGAATTACAAGTGGTAATCCATCTTTTAGAATTAAAAGAAATGGATTTCTAAATGATATGGCAGGTTTTAGTGTGTTTTCAAACAGTTTAAATTTAAACTTGCTTTTAGGCTTTTGCAACAGTATTGTTTCTAAATTTTATTTAAGTTTTTTGGCACCTACTATAAATATTATGATTGGTAATGTTTTATCGTTACCTTACAATAGTTTAATTCAAAATAAGTGTGATGCTGAATTTCTAGTAAAAAAATGTATTTTATTGTCAAAAGAAGATTGGGATTCATTTGAGACATCATGGGATTTTAAAACGCATCCTCTTGTAGAATTAAGATTGGCTGGTGCATCTGCATGGGGAGATAATACTCCTTCTGCAAGAATATCATCTGCTTATAAAGCATGGAGTATGGTTTGTGAAGAGAGATTTAATGAATTAAAGTCTAATGAAGAAGAATTGAATAGAATCTTTATTGATATTTATGGATTACAGGACGAGTTAACTCCTGAAGTAGAAGATAAGGATGTTACTGTTCGTAAGGCCGATTTGGTTCGTGATATTAAATCATTTATTTCTTATGCGGTTGGTTGTATGTTTGGTCGTTATTCTTTAGATGTTGAGGGATTGGCTTATGCTGGTGGTGAATGGGATGATAGTAAATATACTACATTTGTTCCTGATAAAGATGATATTATTCCAATCTGTGATGAAGAGTATTTTGAGGATGATATTGTAAGTCGTTTTATAGAGTTTGTTAGTGTTGTTTATGGTTCTGATACTTTAGAAGAAAATTTGAAATTTATCGCGGATGCATTAGGTGGTAAGGGTACTCCTAGAGAAGTATTACGTAATTATTTCTTAAATGATTTCTTTAAGGATCATTGTAATACATATCAGGTAACTGGTTCTGGTAAGCGTCCTATTTATTGGTTGTTTGATAGTGGTAAAAAGAACGGATTTAAAGCATTGGTTTATATTCATAGATATACACCGGATTTAATTGCTCGTATGAGAACGGGATATATCCATCCACAGCAGGCTCGTTATAGAACTCAGATCGAATTATTACAAGAACAGATTGATATGGCTGGTTCAACTAGTGAAAAGGTTAAATTATCTAAACAATTAAAGAAGATCAATGAACAATTGTCAGAATTGAATAAGTATGAAGAGATTGTTCATCATTGGGCAGATAAGATGGAACCTATGGATTTGGATGATGGTGTTAAGGTAAATTATGCTAAATTCCAAGAATTATTGGCTAAAATAAAATAAGGAGAATGAATGAATTTTTTAGAGAAACCGTTAGTATTATTTTTAAAGGAGCATTTGATGCCTACTTTGATTTCGTTTGTTATTGCAATTGCTGTTTACCTTTTAATTCCAAGGGATAACTGGGTACTGATAAAAATTGGTGATGATTGGTTTAAGTTATTTATTTTTAGTGTTTGTTTTATATTGATACAATTTTTATTGTATATAAAAGAAAAAATAAATGTTCATCGAAGTTATAAAAAGTATGTTAGATCGAAGAAACAAAGAGATGCAGAAGAATATGAAAAGTATATTGAAGATTATAGAAAATATGCCGACCGTTTGTCTTATGAGGATCGTGATTTTATTAGGGATTGTATAAAAAATGAAAATGAGCCAATAGTAATTAAAATTAGAAACCCTTATTCAAATTCTATTTATGGATCAAGTAATGTATTAAAGACGAGAAATCAAAATGGCCAAGAAGTTGTTAGATTAACAGATACCGCATATCGAATATTTACTGAAATCTATTACAGATATCATAAGATTGGACATTTTGATTAAAATGAGGTGTTATAGAGTATGGATAATGAAATACATAAAGTTAAAAATGAATTGCCTGAAGAGTATGTATATGATACGTATAGAGTAATGCGTTCAAATGATCCTAATTTGCATATACCTTTTAAGGATGTCCTTAATAAAATACTAGAAATAGTGGATGTGAAGGATATTTTGGATAATGTTCAGAAGGGTACGGAGTATGTAGTTGAGATACCAGAGGAGTTTCAGAAGCAATATGAATCTGGTGAGTATTGGATTATGAAAAATGCTAAGACGGGTGACTTATGGCCTTCTTTAGTGCGAAAGGGAGAGGATGGTAGAAATAAGATTGTTACTCCTTTAAACATTAAGAAGGAATCTTTTGTGCAGGGTAATCCTATTCAGGATATGTCTCAACAAATTCAAATGGCTCAATTGCAAAGTTCAATAAAAGAACAAACTGAATTATTGGAGTCTATTTGTAAGTCGGTTAAGCATATTCAAAAGGGTCAAATGAATGATCGTATTGCTTTACTTGAGTCTGGTAAAAAACAAGTATATCTAGCTTTAAAGCGTAGTGATGATGATCCTGGTAAAAGAATTGCGATTGAAAATGGTATTCACGATTTGATTAATGCTCAAGATAAGATTTATGAAGAATTGAAACTTCAAATCAATGAGTTTGATGCGATTCCTAAATCGAAGGCTCTGCAATTGGCCGAGGGTTTTATTCATATGGATTATTGGAATAAGAAGTCTGATGAGTACAATGAAATAGTAGATTTGTTTAATTTATATAAGGAGTCTACTAAATATATTGCGGCAGCTCATTTGTTGATTGAACAACCTCAAGTTATTGAATCAATTTATTCTGAGTCTGTTAATAAACTAAAAGAATTAGATTATTCAAGTGTAATGTCAATTGAACATATGTATTCAGATGATGATTATGATTTTATATTTAATAATGACATTCAATTGCTTGAAGGAGATAAAAAAGAATGTTTGGAATTAAATACAAAATATGAAGGACTAGCTATTGAAGTTAGTGGAGAACAATTATTGGAGGCTATTAATCATGGTAAAGAAACAAATGAAAGTGAATCCAAAGAAACATGCAAAGAAAGCTAAACTTGTTAAGGGTGCAAAAGTTTTAGGTAGTATAGTAGTAACTGCAGGTTCAATTGGATTAGCAATTAGTAAGAATGTAGTTAAGAACAAAATATAGGTTCGTAAACATAGATTAATATAACGAGTTGTATGTGAAAAGAAGATAAAGTTTTATGATGTAAGACTAGATAAGGAGGATTCGAAACTTATGGCAAATTTAAAATTTCAGAAATTAACTCCCGAAACAGATGCTGATATCAAAGTGTATGATGAAGCATTCAGGTTTGTTTTTAAAAATGATGATATTAGAAACATTGCCATAAGTGGATCTTATGGATCTGGAAAAAGTTCATTAATTGAAACTTATAAATACTATCATCATGATATTATTTTTAACACAATTTCTTTAACACACTTTATGGATGAATCTACTGTAGAAGAAAACGATAATGATGATGGAAGTAAGTGTAGTTTAGATGTGAATGGAAGTAATATTATTTTAAAATTAGATAATGCAAAAACATCAAATAAAACCGAAGATAATTTACTTGAAGGTCAAATTATCAATCAGATTATTCAACAGATTGAACCTAAATTAATAAAAAAATCAATGTTTAAAATTAAAACAGATAAATGGGAGAAGTTAAAATTATTATTTTTTTCATTAATAATTGTGTCTTTTATACTCAGTATTTTAGGTTTGATAAATCAAAGCGTATTATTTATTATCTTTTCTACAAATCAAAACGTAATAATTAAATCTTTAGTCTTTGTATTTGTGATTTGTTTATTTTTTATTGTTATTTATTTGGTTTCGTTACAAATCAACAAGAATATTTTAAAAAAAATAAATATAAAAGGTAATGAAATAGAGTTGTTATATAATAGTTCGTCATATTTTAACAAATATTTAAATGAAATATTATATTTGCTTGAAAAGAATAATTGTGATAACTATATTTTTGAGGATATTGATAGATTTGATAATGTTGAAATATTTGAACAATTACGGGAATTAAATAAAATAATCAATTTACGTTTAAATAACATGAATACTCATCGCACCATACGTTTTTTCTATTTAATAAGAGGAGATCTGCTTCAAGCAAAGGATAACACTAAATTTTTTGATTTTGAGATACCAGTGATTCCAGTCATGAATAATTCAAATTCCTTTAATAAAATAAAAGAATGGATGGTAGAGGCTAAAATTGAAACAAAAATGGATATTAATTTCTTAAGAAGAGCATGCTTATACATAGATGATTTAAGACTTCTAAAGAATATTTTTAATGATTTTTTAATATATATATACCGACTTGAGGCTGTGTACAGTATTGAATCAAAACTGAATCTAGACTTTAATAAGATGTTTGCGATGATGATATATAAAAATATTTATCCAAAAGATTTTTCCGATCTTCATTATAATAAAGGATATGTTTATTATCTTTTTCAAAGTAAGAAAGAATGGATTAGCATTGAATCTCAGAAATTGGAAAATGAAATATCTGATCTAGATATTAATAAACATGAGGAATATATACAAAAGAAAAATTTGATACAAGCAAAATATCAATTAAATAACATAAATCTTGCCGAAGTGATTGACGATGCTGATTTTATTGACTTTATTGAGGAAAGGTATAATTCATATAAAAATGTTTTTTGTAACTATTATTATGATCTTTTAAATTATTTAATTTCCAGTGGAAATATAGATGAGAATTACTTTGATTATATTTCTTATTTTTATTCAAATGATATTACAAATAATGATAAGAAATTTTTAAGAAGTTTAACCGATTCTACGTCGTTAGAATATACATATAGCCTCGACAATCCAAAATTAGTTACTAGTTTTTTAAATGTTGCAGACTTTAGTAAAATAGCAATTTTAAATTTATCTCTTTTAAATTATGTGAATAATGCCAATGTTAAATATACTGAGACAGCACTAGAATTGTTGAAAAGAGAACATGATGTGGAATTTTTAATTTCTTTTTTTGAATATGTGGATGACAAACAGCAAGCAATTGAATCAATCATTCATGTTTGGTCTGAATGTGCCCGTGAAGTTATTGAAAATGTTAAAATAGATAGAAATAGAAAAAGACTTTTTATATTGAATCTATTATCTGTTGATGGGGTTCGTCATACAGAAGTATTAAATAAAAATGGTTCTTTAGCAAAATACTTAAATGCTGAGAACAATCTATACAATGAGTTACCTGGAAATTTAAATATTGATTATATCGCAAAAGCCTTACAAATGTTGGATGTTAAAATTTGTAATATTAACTTCCAACAGATACAAGGTGATTTGGCAAATTGCATTTATAAAGATAATCTTTATTCATTAAATTTAAATAACATTAAAAGCGCTTTTAACACGTATTATTCAAATATAAATGATTTGAATTGCTTAACTGATATTTATATGGAAGATCAACCTTTGTCTAATTATGTAGATGCAAATATTAATAGTGTTATTAATATATTTAAAAATAACAACATGTCTTTTGAGGATAATGAAGAAACAGCAATTAAAATTTTAAATCATGCAGAAATTAATAGTGATACACGAACTTATTATGCTGAGAATATTAAGACTATAATCCAGGATATTGATAAAATCAAAACTCACGATGTATGGGAATACTTAATTGGTAATAATTGTATTGAATATACAAGCCATAATATCTTACTTTATATAAAAGAAAAAGGACTAGATGATGTAATATCTGTATTTATCAATTCGTCAGATAAATTAATTCAAGTTGATGATACATTAACGATTGAAGAAAAAGGTGATCTATTAGATGATTTACTTTTTAATGAAATTGTTACGATAAACAAGTTTGAAGAATTGATACAATCAATATGTATAATATATGAAGAATTCGATACACCTGAAGTAAGTTTTGATAAAATGAGATTGTTAATTGATAACAAAATTATTCAAATGGATAAAGAGAGTTTGCTTTTCTTAAGAGAAAATTATGATGTGGATCTTTTATTAAAATTTATCGATAAGAATATAGAAAATTATATAGATTTAATGGATTCAATTAATTCGAATGATATTGAAACAGAGCATGTACTTAAATCTAATATTGAGTTAGATTTAAAAATTAACTATATAAAAAATCTAAATGAAAAGATATTCGTACTTAATAAAGATTATTGCATAGAGATTGTAAAATTTGTTATAGAAACTGGAGATTATCTGGATTCCGATGAAGAGGCAGAACTACTTGAAAATTATACTCAGTATCCAGAATATCAGGAATCAATTTTGTTATATGCTAAAAAGGAAATTTCTAATATCATCTATAATGAATTAAAAATAGATTCGAAATTGAAAAATCAATTGATGAAATCAAATATTTCAGATTCGTATAAATATAGATTATTAGATGATTCTATTAAGGAGGATTCAATAGAGGATATTAAATCGAATTTAATAGCTTTAAAGCTTAATGAGTTTATCAAATTATTTGAAAAAAATAGAGTTCCTAAAATCGAACTTAATTCAAATAATAGAATTATATTACAAGCTTTATTAAATAAGAGATATATTCTTGATTTTAAAGCTAACGATGATGTTTATAGGGTGACTAAAAATCTTTGTTATTCTAGTAAATAGTATTTAGAAAATTTGAGTTTTATCTAGAATAAATTGTGTTATTAGCGTGTATATAAATTTTGATATATGTATTTGATGGTTAGAGATATTATGGATAAATCTGAGTATGGAATTAATAACAAGTATATTTCATTTTACGTATATGAGTGAAATATAAAAAATGTAAATGTATTAAAATTATGGTGGAGATTGATGAAAGATATTTTTAAAAATGTTGACTTACTATGCCCACTTTGTGGGAATAAATTGTTTGAAAATTTAGATATTGATTTTAATGACTTATATGATGATTCTGAAGAAGTGCGTTTCAAATGTGGTAATTGTGGTCGTATATATACAAAATCACAATTGATAGATCAAAATCGAGGTGTTATTGATGAAAATATTGAAGATTTAAAAGATGAAGCTTTAAAACAAATGGAAAAAGAGATAACAAAAATGTTTAAAAAATGGAAGTAATAAACTATGAATGTTGGGCAAATTGGTGAATTAATTAAAGGTATTGTTACTTATTTTATTCCAATTGCGTCTTTTATTCTTTCTATATACTCGATATATCGTTCGAGTAAAGTATCAGCATTGGAACAAAAGGTTAATGAATATGATTTAAAATTAAAAAAATATGAGTTAGAAAGAATGGAAAAGGCCAATAAATTAGTGGCGAAAATTGAAGCGAGAATTATACGAACTGGTAAATCGTCTCATAAAATAAGAGTTAGTAATGTTGGAAACACGGATGCATACGATGTAGATTACTCTATACCTGAAAAATATAACATTATCCTTATAAAGGATGATGGAGTAACTCCGCTTGAAATATTAAAATCTGGTGAATCATTTGACGGAGATGTTGTTGCTTATATGGGAAGTAGTAAAAAATATGAAGTCACTACTTATTGGAGGGATAAAGAAGGAGAAGCTTATTCGAATACAGAGGTTAGGGTTAGAGATTAATTCGAATTAAACTGTCCTTTTGTTATATAATAAGTTTATGTAAATCAGTATTTTAAAAGACATTCCAAAGAATTGTTTAATTATAAGAACAAAAAAATTATAAGTAGAAGGAGTGTCTTATGGATGAAAAACATTTTGAATTTTTAAAGAAGAAGTCGATAGATTCATTTCTATTGAGTATTGAGGTTTTTAATAAACCTACTATTGATTATCGTTTGGAGGGGTGTGTATTCTTTTTATGTAATGCGTGGGAATTGATGTTGAAGGCAAAGTTATTGAAGGATGGAAAATCAATTTATTATCCAAAATCTTCAAGAACATTAAGTTTATCTGATTGTGCGAATAAACTTATGACTAATAAGAAGGATCCTATCCGAATCAACTTGGAAATTATCGTAGCTTTAAGAAATACAGCTACACATGATATTATTCCGGAACTAGAGATAGTATATTTACCTTATTTAACGTTTTGTGTAAAAGCATATGCAGATAAGTTATATTCTTATTTGAACGTGAATATAACAGAGTATATAAAAAGTGATTTTTTAGCTTTATTTACAAATAACAGACATATTACGAATGAACAAATTTTATCTAAATATGGTGAAAATATGAATTCTATATTTGAAAAGAAATTATCAGATATTAATGAAATTGTTTCGAATAATTTAAATTGTGATATAGCTTATTCTGTTAATATTAATTTGGTTCGTGTTAACAATAAGAGTAAAGCTGATTTTAGTTTTTATGCTTCAAACAATCCCAATGATAAAAATGTTCAGTATATTGATAGATATTTGGATTTAAATCAAACACATGGTTTAACATTCCACCAAATTACAAATGAAATTGATAGAAAATTAAAACAAGAAAAAATTTGTTTTATTCCACTACGAGAGCCAGTTAAAACAGAAAAGAATCCGGATCCTAATATTTTTACAACAGTTTGTTTAGATAAGCTGATAAAAAAATGGGATATTAAGAATAATTCTGAATTTTGTCAGGCAATAAAAAACGGAGAAACTGTTATCTATAAGTATTCTCCGAAATTGGTGGACTATATTATTGCCTTAATATTAGATGATTCTGAGGTTGTTATAAAGTGTAACAAAAAAAACTAACCCCAGGAGCAAAGGCATCTCGATTTACATCTTACTGGCACAGCCAGCCCAGCTTTATCCATCACAAGTTAGTTTCTATAGATATGATACTATGTTTTCACTGATAAAGCTATAGTTTTTTTGAATTTATTTAGGAGGTTCGGTATGGCTATCGAAGATATTAAAAAAGAATTAGAGAAAAGGTTTGCTGAACCTTTGGATGAATTTTATAAGAGAAGGATCATTTTCTGGAATGATGAAGATGGTGAGTTTTTAGATGAGATTGAATCACTGACTTTGTGTAATGCTGAAGTATTGGTGTTAGAGGCTGGTCATTTGTTTTCGGCTAAACAGTTATTATCAAGTACTGATTTTGTGACGAATTATTTGGTATATAATCCATTGGTTGTGGATCCAGAACATGATTGGTTTTTGGATATTAAGTTATATAGTGAAGAATATCGTGCGGATAAGACTTCTCGTTTGATGCAGGAAATGCAGATTGTGAATACGTCAGAACTACGTCATGTAGTTAAGGATTTTAAGGGATTCTTTAATGCAGCAAGTCGCAGAAAGGCTATGGCATCTTTTGATGGTTTTATTGATAAGAAGTCGACTCTATATATGTCTATTCTTTCGGTTATTTGTGGTGTGAAAGAAAGAGAGCCAGAACTTATTATTAAGTCGAGTTTATTGGCTGGCGCTGATTTAGAAAATACAGTGAAGATGGATTTATTGAAGTATGGTGCTAGTCCATTATTTTGGTCATTGGTTGGTAGTGTAACTGGATATCATGGCTCAGAAAATATGGATGATTTAGTGAATCATGTAGTCTTAAGTGCTGTTTCTAGAACGATGTCGAGTGATGTATTATCAGGACTTGAATCCAAGTATTCGGATATACATAGTGGATTTTGTTATGACTTAGTGTTTAATTGGATTCATGGTCAGGATAAGCATTCTTTTAGAAGTATTGCTGAATTTGTAGAGAATAATTTATCTTTATTGGATCGTTTTAATCAGTTTGAAATCAAGGATTTAGAAGATACGGATATTCTTCCAATTATTGATGAGGTCATTTTATCTAAATTGATGTATGCTGTTACGAAACGTAGTATGGATAATAATTCGATCATGAGTGTGATTGAAAAGCGTAGAACTTCAGCTTGGTATTATGATTATGACTATTTCTATGATGGTATATATCAAGTGGCTTTAATGAATCAGTTCTATGATTCTCATTTGAATAGTTTCCATCATGTAGTTGCCAAAGAGATGTGGGATGCGTATACAAGTGATTATTATGTAATGGATTCTTTATATCGTGAGTTCCATATCGCATTTTCGACTTGTCTTCAAAATCTACATCCTTCTTTAGATGATTCATTTAAAGATTTAGCAGACTATGTAGAAAAGGAATATAAGAATTGGTATTTGGATAAATTGGCTTCCAATTGGAATACTGTGATTGAACAAGATCTTTCAAGTACGGGTAAGATTACTGGTCTTCTACAACAAACCGATTTCTATCAAGATGTTGTTCGGAATGTGGATGGCAAGGTGTTTGTGATTATTTCAGATGCGATGCGTTATGATGTTGCGTATGCCTTGGCTAAACAATTAGAGATAGAAACGACAGCAGATGTAGAAATCAGTGCTCAACAGGGTATTTATCCTACAATTACAAAATATGGTATGGCTGCATTATTACCTCATAAAGATTTGAGTGTTGTTGAAAATAATGGTTCCACTAAAGTGTTAGTGGACGCTCATTCAAGTGAGATGAGTGATCGTGATGGCATATTGAAGTCATATAGTGAAAATAGTGTGGCATTAAAATATAAAGATTTGATGTCAATGAAGCGTGATGAGCGTCGTGCGGCTGTTAAGGGTAAGGATATTATTTATATTTATCATGATACGATTGATGCTTCAAGTCACAATGATGAAACAACAGTGTTTAACGCTTGTTATAGGGCTAATCATGAAATTAAGAATTTAGTGAATATGATTTGTAGTGAATTAAATGGTTTGAATGTCATTATTACTTCAGATCATGGATTCTTATATACATATCAAGAATTAAATGAATCGGATAAAATGGAAAGATCATCATTTAAAAAGGATATTGTTGAACAAGGTCGTCGTTATGTAATTACTAATGATTTAGCAAACCCTGATTTCTTAATGCCAATTAAAGGTATTTATAATGATGCCAATCTATTAGGTTTTGCACCAAGAGAGAATATTCGTATTAAGGGTGCTGGTGGTACTAAGTTTGTTCATGGTGGTACAAGCTTACAAGAAATGTGTGTTCCAATTATTAAATATAAGTATTTAAGAACTGGATATAAGGCTTATAGAATCAATAAGGATAAGTATGATACAAAACCAGTAAGTATTGCCTTGTTGTCTTCTAATCGAAAAATTAGCAATATGATCTTTAATTTGAGTTTCTATCAAAAAGAAGCTGTTAAAGATAGTTATGTACCATGTACTTATAATGTTTATGTTACAGATGCTAATGGTAATGAAGTGAGTGATGTACAAAAAATTATTGCGGATAAGACAAGTACAGTTCCAAAAGATAGGGAATTTAAGTGTACGTTTAATTTAAAATCACAACAATTCAGTAATACAGAAACATATTACTTAGTAATTGTGGATGAAGAGGGTAAACAAGTACCTATAAAAGAAGAAGTTCAGATTGATATTGCGATGGCAATAGGTGATTTTGATTTCTTTGGTTTGGATGGTGAATAATATGTCTACAGTAAAAATTGGAAAATTAACAGAAGTGGATGTTCGTGATTTATGGAAGCATGAACAATATGATTTTTCAAATTGGTTGGCAAAAGAAGAAAATATTAAACTTTTAGATGATGAGATTGGCTTAACGTTAATGGATATCAATAAAGAAGTATATATTGGATCGTATCGTTGTGATTTAGTCGCAAAAGATGAAACTACTGGTCAAATTGTGATTATTGAGAATCAATTAGAGGCTACAAATCATGATCATTTAGGAAAAATCATTACGTATGCAGCTGGTTTAGATGCGAAAACAATTATTTGGATTGTCAAAGAGGCTAGAGAAGAACATAAGGCAGCTATAGAATGGTTAAATAACAATTCGTCTGAAGAAATTGGATTCTTTTTGATTGAGCTTCATGCGTATAAAATCAATGATTCTTTACCTGCACCTATGTTCAAGGTGGTAGAAAAGCCAAATAATTTCACAAAAACGTCAAAACAAAATTATTCGGATAAGGAATTAAATCGAAGTCAAAATGAACGTTTAATGTTCTGGGAAGAATTTAACACAGTCATAGTTGCGAAGGGGAAGCCATTTAGTGTTAGAAAACCAACAACGGATCATTGGTATGATGTCGCAATTGGTACGAGTGAGGCTCATTTAGCTATAAACTTAGTCAATAAAGAGAATAAGATTGTTCTAGAATTGTATATTCTAGACAACAAAAATTTGTTTGATCATATTTATGAAGATAAAGAAAAGATTGAGAATACGCTACAAATGAATTTTTCATGGGAAAGATTGGATGGTAAAAAAGCATCGAGAATCAAGCATGATGTATTGGGTTTAGATTTCTCGGATCATTCAAATTATCCGCAATTGATGGATGAGTGTATTGAGAAAATCTTAAAAATGAGAGATGTGTTTAAAAAATATTTATAGCTAAATTCTAATGCATGATGATGAATATTATTGTTTGATTGAAATTAATTAGGAGGTTCTTTATGACAGATAGAGAAGAGATAAAGGCAAAGTTACGTTCTAACTTTGATGGCAAAATAGTTCGAAAAGATTTAACAAAGAAAATTAAAGAGGGTGCCAATGTTCCTGTCTATGTGCTTGAGTTCCTTCTTGGTCAATATTGTGGTTCGGATGATGAACAGATTATTTCTCAGGGAATTGAAAAGGTTAAAAAGATTCTTGCGGATAATTTTGTTCGTCCAGATGAAGCACAGAAAACGTTGTCTGTATTACGTTCTAAAGGAATGTATACAGTTATAGATAAAATCACAATCAATTTAAATATTCGTACGGATCAATATGTAGCCGATTTTTCAAATCTAGGTATTACGGGAATTCCAATTTCGAGTGAATATCCTGAAAAGTATGATCGTTTATTGTGTGGTGGCATTTGGTGTATTGTTCAATTGGAATATGTTTTTAATGAGCAGGATAAGCATTCAAATCCTATTAAGATTACCAAACTTACACCTATTCAAATGCCTCATGTCGATATCAATGATTTAAAAGAAGGTCGTAAATCTTTTTCTAAAGAAGAATGGATTGATGTTTTACTTCGTTCAATTGGTATGGAACCTGATCAATTGAATGAAAGAGAAAAGTGGTTGCTGCTGCTTCGTTTAGTGCCTTTAGTAGAGAATAACTATAACTTATGTGAGTTGGGTCCTAGAAGCACGGGTAAGTCTCATATTTATAAAGAGATTTCACCAAATAGTATTCTAGTATCTGGTGGTCAAACTACAGTCGCTAACTTATTCTACAATATGAGTAAACGTACTGTTGGACTAGTTGGTTTATGGGATTGTGTAGCTTTTGATGAAGTGGCTGGTATTAAATTTAAAGATAAAGATGGTATTCAAATCATGAAGGATTATATGGCATCTGGATCTTTTGCCCGTGGCAAAGAAGAAAAGGCTGCCAGTGCATCTATGGTATTTGTAGGTAATATTAATCAAAGTGTAGATGTGTTATTGAAAACATCTTCATTATTTGATCCATTCCCACCTGAAATGGCTACAGATACTGCTTTCTTAGATCGTATTCATTGTTACTTACCTGGATGGGAAGTACCTAAATTTAGACCTGAACATTTTACGGATGACCATGGTTTTATTACGGATTATTTTGCAGAATTTATACGTGAACTAAGAAAATCACAGGAAAGTGATGCGTTAGACAAGTATTTTAAATTAGGTAAAAACTTAAACCAAAGAGATACTATTGCAGTAAGAAGAACGGTTTCTGGACTTGTAAAGTTACTTTATCCTGATGGCGAATATTCAAAGGATGAATTGGAGGAAATTCTTCGTTTAGCTTTAGAAATGAGAAGACGTGTTAAGGAACAATTGAAGAAAATTGGTGGTATGGAATTCTATGATGTCAATTTCTCTTATATTGATAATGAAACATTTGAAGAAAAATATGTTTCTGTACCAGAACAAGGATCGAGTACATTGATTCCGGAAGGAATGTGTAATCCAGGACAGGTATATACAGTATCAACTGGTAAATCTGGAATGATTGGTTTATTTAGATTGGAATCTCAATTGCTTCCTGGAAGTGGCAAATTTACATGTAATGGATTAGGAAGTGATAGAGAAGCTAGAGAGAGTACGCAAAATGCATTTAATTATTTAAAGGCAAATGGAAATCGTATTAGTCAATCTATTAGTACAACAACAAAAGACTATATTATTCAATATCAAGACTTACAAGGTATTGGAATGACAAGTACATTATCATTACCAACATTAATTGCATTATGTTCTATAGCTATTCAAAAATCAACCGTAAGTTCATTAGCTGTACTTGGTGATATTAGTGTAAGTGGTACTGTATCTAAGGTAGAAAACCTGGCAAATACTTTACAAGTTTGTTTAGATTCTGGTGCAAAGAAAGTATTATTACCAATCACTTCAGCAGTAGATTTAGGAACAGTTCCACCAGAACTTGTAGGATGTTTTAATTTAATATTCTTTAATAATGCAGAGGACGCAGTGTTTAAAGCTTTAGGGGTGGAATAGATGGGAACTATAACTAACTTAACTAAACGAAATATTATATCTTTATTTAAAAATGGATATACAAGTGATGATATATGGGGTTCCAATTATATAGAGTATGATTGTATTGGTGTTTATGAAAATGATTATGAATTTTTGGAAAGAATTTATGATTTAGATAATTTGCCAAGCAAAGATCCACGTTATGAAAATGCTAAGGCAGATATAATACATCATACAATATTAAATGATGATTATGATAAATGTTGGTTTTTCACCGATGACAGATTTGGCTTGTGTGGAGAAAATGATGAAATCTATCTTCATTTTTTATGTGAAATTTTTGATCCTTATGTGCGTGATGAATCAGAAAATTGGGAAAAATTTTTAAAGTTAGTAGATGATTTATTAAAAGAAGATGGTTGGGAATTGTTTGAATGTGGCAAAATTTCAGGTAAAGTAAAATTCGGATACCGAAGATATAATCCAGATAATTACCGATACATTCCTTTTTCTATTAGATATGAGAAACTTTTAAAAAACAAAAATTTAATTTTAACCATACCTATGTCTGTACGCGAAAAAATAAAACAATTTTTAAACAATTCAGATCAACAGTTAATAATAACAGATGATTCAGGTTTCAATTATAACTCATTCATATCAACTGAATTTTTCAATGATGTAAATAAGTTTTATGAGCCAAAATACTTTAATGGCAACAATTATGTTAGTACAGATAATATTAATAGTTTCATTATGGATAATTATCCTGAAAAAGTGTTCGATATTATAGAATATTATTCATATCAAAAGCAAGATGAAAGTTTTATAAAATTCATTAATACTATTTTTGATAATAGTGATTTACCTTTTATCTTAGAAGGTTTTAGAATAACAGAATCTAATTCCTTTAGTATTGAAGATTCAACTGACAAAGCAAAAATAAATGATGAAGATTTAAAAAGAATTATCGAATCAGCAAAAGAGTTGTTTTCTAAACATGAAATGGAATTGGCATGTGAAAAAATATGGGATGCTTTTGAAAGAGTGAAAACATATTATTATCCAGATATTAGTGACAAGAAAGGTTCAGTTGAGAAACTAGTTCGTGGTATAAGTCATGATTCATATTTTTATGATCTTTTCAATACTGAATTTAAAGCACTGACAGATATGGGTAATAAATTTCGAATTAGACATCATGAAAAAGGGAAAATTAATATTAACGATGAAAATTATTATGAGTATTTTTATAATAGATGCTTGTCTTTACTGATTCTAGTTTTAAATAGTGTAGAATCACAAACTTCTATATAAAACTATTTATAAATTATTTTGTAGTTATAAATCAATACGTGGTTTACATTTATTAATCCTATCAATAAAACTATGAAAGCATTATAATTGTTATACAATATTTATATTAGTGGGAGAGTTACAAATGGAAATTAGTGTAAAATATGTATGTTTTTCCAATTATAATGATATTTTAGAAATTAAGATAAATAGCACTGTTTCTAATGAAAATTTTATAACATGCATATTGAGTAATAATGTTGAACTAATACAAGGTGAATTAATCAAAAAAATAAAGATGAATGATAGAGTTTATTCCTATTTTTATTGGTTTCATTTAAGTAATAGAAACTCATTTTTTTCGAGTATTTTAAAAATAATGCTAGATTCTGGATCTGCATATGAAAATGATGAGATTAAATATTATATTCTATATTCAGACGATGTTTGGGAAGAGTATATAGATGACTATGAATTAATGGAAAAATACTTTAATAGTGTGGATAATCAGGAAAATATTAATAATGTATATGATGCTTATATAGAAGGATTATGCAGTAATTACAAAATAGAAGATCCATATTTTATATTAGATGATGAATTAAGCCTAGAAGATTTTTCTTTCTTATATATTGATGATAGTAATGATGATATTGTTGAAGATGATGATGAAAATGAGGAAGAATTTGAAACTAATACATCAGACTATTCATATTATGAAGAAACTAATGGATATGATACTTCTTGGTTAAGAATAACTCTCAGTGATTGGGACTTAAATTTTACATTAAATAACGAAAACCTTTACATAAAATTAAGAGTAATGTATCAAGGACGTTCAGGCAATATTTTAGATGATCTTCAACTATATGTGACATCTACTAATGGTAATAGCATTCAACCTTATGGTTATATTTCTGATTATGGTGAATACCAAGAAAAATTGATATTTGGAGCGATAATGAGTACCATAATTTATGTTTAGCACCAGTATTTCCAATTAAAGAAGATAGTAAATATATTGAACCTGGCATGAGATTTACATTTTCATACAAAGATTTAAGAAAGAAATATTATGTTAGAAAAACGTTTATTTATAACGGTTATATTTTTGGTGATGAAGAATTATTCGCATACCCATTAAAATAAATGATAAAGGAGTTATTATGTACACAATATTATTTCCATCGGATTATTTTAATCGAAATAAAATCGATGCTGAATTAGAACAAGAATATGAGGCTGCTATTAAAGCAGGATTTGATGTAATGTTGTTTGATTATTCTTCTTGGTTTGAATCTAAAAAACTCGTGTTGAATCAAAATGTTGATTGTGATCTTGTTTTATATCGAGGATGGATGATGAAGCCAGAATTATATTGTGAGTTTGAAAAGCAATTAAAGGGTTTAGGATATTATGTAATTGTTGATTCTAGTTCTTATAAAAGACTACATGAATTTGTAAATGTATATCCAATTATACGAAATGATACAGCACCTATGATGAAGTTTCCTTTACATACAAGAATGGATGTGAAATTTCTTCAAGACATTTTTGGTCGTTTTATGGTAAAAGATTACGTTAAATCTGTAAAGGGAAGTGATTTTCCTGTTTATTTTGATTCAACAATTACACAATCTGAATTTGATGGTTGTATGGAAAAATTTTATCAATATCGCGGTGATTTATTAACGGGTGGAATCTGTATCAAGAAATACTTAGATTTAAAAAAATATGATAGTCATACAAATGAATATCGAGCTTTTTATTATCATAATGAATTGATGATTTTAATGAAGAGTTCAAATCAAAGCGATGCTTGTTGTAATCCACCATTTGAATTGATTCATAAATATAAAATATTAGATAGTCCATTCTTTACACTTGATTTTGCACAATTAGAAGATGATTCATGGATCATCATTGAGTCTGGAGATGGTCAAGTGTCTGGAATTACAGATTCAAGTCAAACTGAAACATTTTATAGAATGTTAAAAGAAAAAAACTAACCCCAGGAGCAAAGGCATCTCGAAATACATCTTACTGGCACAGCCAGCCCAGCTTTATCCATCACAAGTTAGTTTATCTATGTTTGATACTATATATTTTAAAAAAAATCTAGAATAAAAAGAAGATGATAATATGTTAGGAGCTATTATTGGTGATATTGAAGAAGCAGCTTATGCTTACTTGGATGAGCATTAAAAGATGTATTAAGAAGATGGAAGAAATATATGAGAGGTGACGAAACATGGATGAAGTAGTTGAATTATTATCTGATATTTTATCTGAGTTAAGAGATATGAATGAAAAAATCGATGAGCTTATAGAATATCATAGTGGAGATTGTGAAAGAAATGATGTGTTAGAGGAACTAAAAGGAATTAGTTATAATACTCAAAATAATAATGTGATTTCAGATATTTATAATGTAGTAACAGAAATTCAGGGTGATACTACTTATAATGATAAAATAGAAGAAGTTTGTAATAAACTTGATGATATTGATGATAGTATTAATAATTTAGGCTAGATTTTGTGGTATCATATAAGTAATGATATATCTTTCCAAATCAGTTATTAAATATAATGTGGCATTGTCTGATTTGAGATGATGCCTTTTATAATGTGGGGTTGGGTTATGCAGGATTTTAAGTTACTTACTAGACAATTGTTAGAAACATATCTAGGATCGGATACATTGGGCGAAGTTGCGATTCAAGATTTTTTAGATGCAAATGCGAGTATTATTGGTACGGGAAAACAAGAATTCTTTAAAAATATTGAGCACTTTTTAAATTCTTTCAAATTTGATGTGGAGAAAAGAAAGAATATTCATTTTGAATTTAAAGATTTAGAAATTGAAGAAAATATTGTGGATGATCAATGTGTCTTTGTGTATGGATCTGTTCAAATTTATGGTCTTTATGATAAAGAAGTTACAATTATACATTTGGATTCTCGTTTTACTATTATTTATGGAGTTAGAGATGGAAAATGGAAGGTGCTTCATATTCATCATTCGATTCCAGATAAAGAACAATTGGAAGATGAAGAGTTTCCAATTACTTTAGGTAAGCAGGTACAACAAGCTCGACATGAAGTTGAGGCATTATCGGCTGGGTATTCCTATATTTGTTTGATTAATCTAGAGACAGGTGATGTGGAATTAATTAAAGGAAGTAATATTCCTGGCTTAAATGGACGCTATACTCAGATGGATCATAATATATTATTAGAGCAAGTAAATCGTTTGATTGCAAAACCATTTAGAAAGAGTAGTGTTGAATTTTATGATAGTAAGACCATCGCAAAACGTCTTGAAGGAAAGAATTCCTTATTCCATACTTGTGAAAGGACAGATGGAACTTGGATTCTTTCGATGATTGTACCCCAAAAATATGATGAGAACGGTCGTGTTGTGAGTGTATTGCTTGCAAATCGTGATTTTACGGAAGAAAAGAAGCGTGAGTTAGAACAAGAGGAGGCTTTACGCCAAGAAAAGATCAAGGCTGAAAAGGCCAATGAAGCCAAATCCATATTCTTATTTAATATGTCACATGATATTCGTACACCGATGAATGCGATTGTGGGATATTCACAATTAATGAAGAAGGAATTGACAAATCCAAAGCTGATTCATTATCAAGAAATGATTGAACAATCTAGCAAATTATTACTTTCAATTATTAATAATGTATTGGATATGGCACGTGTTGAAAGTGGTAAGATGGAATTGGATGAAAA
>ENA-OPVT01000473-OPVT01000473.1-human-gut-metagenome-genome-assembly--contig:-NODE-473-length-31030-cov-6.442454_pt1 | contig 31030 bp, 26 predicted proteins | sample MGYA00241499_ERZ501990 | MGnify/ENA primary metagenome ERZ501990 (study PRJEB25962, sample SAMEA2042104) | human gut metagenome | biome: human gut; feature: human-associated habitat; material: faeces...
TCCCTACATATCACCTTGCAAACGTTGTTGACGACCACTTAATGGGAATCACTCACGTTATAAGAGCTGAAGAATGGATTTCTTCTACTCCTAAACACATTCAATTATACAAAGCATTTGGTTGGGAACAGCCTGAATTTATCCATATGCCTCTTTTAAGAAACAGCGACAGAACAAAAATCTCTAAAAGAAAAAATCCTGTTTCATTAAACTGGTATAGAGATAACGGATATTTAAAAGAAGGATTATTAAACTTCCTTGGACTTATGGCTTACTCATTCAAAGATGGAAAAGAAATATTCAGCTTACAAGAATTTAAAGATACATTCAACATTGACAACGTTTCTCTTGGAGGACCTGTATTTGACCTTGTAAAACTTGGATGGATAAACAACCAGCACATGAGAATGAAAGATTTAAAAGAACTTACTGATCTTGCTGTTCCATTCTTCAGAGAAAAAGGATTTGTTGGAGAAACTTTAACAGAACATGAAAGATATGCTCTTGAAAGAATAGTTGAAATTTTAAGAGAACATGCTCACACTTTAAAAGAAATCGCAGAAGAATCTGAAGTTTACTTTAAAGATGAATACACTCTTCCTGAAATAACTGAAGAGATGGACAAAAAAGAAAGAAAAGGAATCGAAAGATTATATAACGGTATCCAAGATGAAACTGGTAAAAAATCTATAAGATTATTCCTTGAAAAAATAGAAGCATTCCCTACTGAAGATATTCCTTTAGAAGATGCTAAAAAACTTCTTACTGATACTCTTGAAGAAATCGGAGAAGGACCAGGAAAAGTTTATATGCCGTTAAGAGCAGTGCTTACAGGATTACCTAAAGGTGCAGACCTTTACAACCTTATCTCTATAATCGGAAAAGAAAGAACTGTTGGAAGATTAAAGAGAATGATGGCATTATACAATATTTAGTTTTAAAATAAAAATAGGGGCTATTGTAGAGATAGCTCCTTTTTACTATATTTTATTTTGTTAAGGAGAGAATTTATTCATGACAGACAGCAGAATTTTTTTTGAAAAAGCTTTTCCCTTTTGGGATAAGATAACAGAGAAGGAACAAAAAACTATTTTGGATAACAGCTCCCTTAAAAAATTTTCAACAGGAGAAATTATCCACGATTCTACAGAATGCACAGGAATCCTTGTGGTGAAAACAGGTCTTGTGAGAGTATACATGCTTTCATCAGAGGGAAAAGAAATCACTCTTTACAAACTTAATCCTTATGAAGTGTGTGTTCTTTCAGCTTCATGTATTCTTGCAAATATTAATTTTGATGTTTTTATTGAAGCGGAAAAAGAGAGTGAAGTATATATTATAAGCCCATATAAATATAAAGAAATTAAAGAACATAATATTATCGTAGAAAGTTTTACAAACAGTGTTATAAACCAAAGCTTTTCTGATGCAATGTGGATTATGGAGCAGATTCTTTTTATGAGCTTTGACAAAAGACTTGCAATCTTTCTTTTAGAGCAGTCTGTTTCTGCAAAAACAGATACACTTAATCTTACACACGACTATATTGCAAAAAATATGGGAACTGCAAGGGAAGTTGTTTCAAGAATGTTAAAATATTTTCAAACTGAAGGGATTGTTTCTCTTTCACGGGGAACAATTACAATTACAGATAAAAACAAATTAAAAAAACTTATATAAACAAAAAAATTAAAAACTGCTGTATGGAGACAGCAGTTTTTTTTGGGAGTTTGTAAAATTTTATTTTTAGTTTTTAGGATTATTTTTTTATTAAATCAAGAACTTCGCTCTTTTGAAGAAGTCCAACTGATTTTTCAACCGGTTTACCGTCTTTAAATAAGATCATTGTTGGAATAGACATAATTCTAAAGTCTCCTGCCAAGTCTGATTCTTCATCAACGTTAACTTTTACAATTTTAACTGATGAAACTTCTTCTGACACTTCATCAAGAATTGGTCCTAACGCTCTACAAGGTCCACACCATGTTGCCCAGAAATCCACCAACACTGGTATATCAGATTTCAATACTTCTTTTTCAAAACTATCTTTTGTTACATGTAGAACTGCCATTTTAATTCCTCCTTAAATCTCTTTAATCATCTTTACAAAATAATTATACACCCTTTTCAAAAATATGTATGTGACAAAGTCACATATAAAATAAAATACAAAAAGAAAAAGCGGGAGAGCAGTCCCGACTTTTCAGAAAGGTAAAAATTTTTCGGCATGAAAAATATTGTAGCGTATTTATTATCTGTTCATTTCACTTGTGCTTCCAAATTCATGGTCTTCAATTATTCCTTTTATAAGACCAGCTCCAGCACAGTTGTTGTCACCCATAATTGTATTTTTTACAGCTCCACAGGCATTTCCATATTTAAGAGCCATTTCTGTATCATTATATTTTAATATTCCGTAAAGAGCTCCTGCAACATAAGCATCTCCGCTTCCTATTCTATCAACTATTTCTATATTTTCATAAGGTTTTTCAAAATAGAATTTATCTTCTTTACAGTTATATATTATAGAAGTAAAGTTATGAGATTTAGGAGAATTTACTGTTCTTTGAGTTGATGCAAGAAGAGAAAGATTATGTTTTCTTGCAAAGTTTCTCATTATTGTTTCCATATCTCCTGTTTCTTTAAACATTTTTCTTAAAGTTTCTTCAGATGCGAAAAGAATATCTATAGAAGGAAGTATTTTTTCTATTTCTATTCTTGCATTTTCTTCGTCTCCCCAAAGATTTCTTCTGAAGTTTACATCAAAAGAGATTAGTCCTCCTTTTTCTTTAAATTTCGCAATTAAATCTTTAGTAAGCTGTTTTGATTTTTCACATAGGCCAAGACTTATCCCACTTGTGTGGAAAATCTCACATTTATCATATATTTCAGAAGCAATTTCATCAACTGATAAAAATTGGAATGATGAATCGTGTCTGTCATAAGTTACATTTGGTTTTCTTGGAGATGCCCCGTATTCATAGAAATATATTGCAAGACGTTTGTATAATGAATTGTCATCAACTATGAAACTGCTGTCAACTCCATTTGAATTTATTACTCTTTTTGCATATCTTCCAAGTTCATTTTCAGGAAGTTTAGTTATAAGTGTACTTTTTACTCCAAGTGAAGAAACACCTGTTGCCACATTAAACTCTGCTCCCCCGATATTTTTCTCAAGAAGAGTTCCTTGAACAAGAAGTTCATTGTTTACAGGAGAAAGTCTAAGTAAGATTTCACCGCTGCAGGCAAGTCCAATTTCTCTATTTTTAAAATCGAATATTTTTGCCACTTTTTACTCCTCCCAATTATTTATTTCTTATTTCTCTTATTTTTTCTACGAACGCTTTTGCTGTTGCTGTTATTGATTCACTTGAACCAGTTGCAAGTTTTCCTCCTGCACCAACTGCAACAACTCCATTTTTAAACCATTCTTCAACGTTGTCAAGGCTTACTCCACCTGTTGGCATTATGTTAGCTTGAGGTAAAGGAGCTTTTACTGCTTTAACAAATGATGGTCCAAAAGCACTTCCTGGGAATAATTTAACAATGTCTGCTCCATATTGCATAGCTTTCATCATTTCTGTTATTGTCATACAACCTGGCATATATGGAATTTGGTAAAGGTTGCAAAGTTTTGCTGTTTCTTCGTCAAATCCTGGAGAAACTATATATTCTGCTCCTGCAAGGATTGCTATTCTTGCTGTTGCTGCATCTAAAACTGTTCCTGCACCAACGATTAATTTATCTGCTGGGAATGTTTCTTTTAATGCTTTTATAACTTCAGTTGCTCCTGGTACTGTATAAGTAACTTCGATTGCTGGAACTCCACCTTCAATACAAGCACTTGAAATTCTTACTGCTTCAGCAATATTTTCTGCTCTTACTACTGCAACTATTCCTGTATTTATTATTCTTTCTAAAGTTTCACTTTTCTTTAACATTTTTTCCTCCGATAAAATAAATTTTCTTTATTTATAAAGTTCTCTATTACATTTGTTTCTGTTTACAATATTAATTTACCTCATATTTTCAATAACTTCAATAATAAAATCCTGAAAAAAATTTCATATACGAAACATGATAAAAATAATTTTTTTTATTTTTATTCAAACCTCTATTTTTTTAATCTTTGTATCTAATAAATTACATCAAAATAATTTCATATACGAAATTTTAAAAATATTTTTTATTTCTAAATTTCTTAATATAAAAAACACCCTTCATCTCATTTTTCTAAGATGAAGAGTGCAGTATACAAATTAATATCTTTTTTAAATTTCTGTTATTGATTCGTGTTTTTCTTTTGCAAGACGTGCAAATTCTTTTTCTTCAGGAGTTCTTAAAAGTCCAAACTTAATTGTAATAAGAGTTGCAATTATTAAGAACACAGGGTAATAAGCAAATTTTAGAATATCTATAGGTGATACATGTCCCATACCTGTCATAATAAGCATTCCTCCGTCATGAGGACAAAGTGCAAGTGTTCCGCAGGCAAAAATATCTATAAGACTTGCAAGTCTTTTTGGAGCAATATGATATTTTGAACCAATTTCTTTTGCTATTGGTGCAGAGATAATTATTGCTACTGTGTTATTTACAAGAGCTGCTGCAAGTGAACCTGCAAGAATTCCTATTCCATATTCAGCACCGCTTCTTGTTTTAACTTTTGAAGTAATTTTTTCAATAAGCCATTCTATTCCGCCGTTTTCTTTAATTACTCCTATAATTCCAGCAATAAGAATTGCAACTATTGTAATTCCCATCATATCTTCCATACCGCTTCCAATAGCTTTTATGAAAGGCAGGAATGTTACACTTCCTGTTGCAAAGCCAACTATTCCGCAAAGAACAATTCCCCCCATAAGAACAAGAACAACATTTCCTCCAGCTAAAGCTCCGGCAAGAACTAAAAGATAAGGAATAACTTTTATAAAGCTGAATGTAAGATTTCCTTCTATCTCTCCTGCTTTACCCATTACAGTGTAAAGAACCATTGTTAAAACTGCTGCAGGAATTGCTATTAAGAAGTTCATTCTAAATTTATCTTTCATTTCACAGCCAACTCCTCTTGTAGCAGAAATTGTTGTATCTGATAAAATTGAAAGATTATCTCCAAAGTAAGCTCCTCCCATAACAGCTGCAAGAGTTATTGCAACGTCCATGTTACTTTTTGCTGCAACACCAACAGCAATCGGTGCCATAGCTGCCATTGTACCCATTGATGTTCCCATAGCTGTTGCTATGAAACAAGAAATTAAAAATATTCCAGGAACGATAAATGTTGATGGTATAAATGTAAGTCCTAAGTTTACAACAGATTCAACTCCACCCATTGATTTGGCAGCTCCTGAAAATCCTCCGGCAAGAAGATAAATAAGCCCCATTATCATTACTCCAGATGAACCTGCATTTTTTGAAAATATTTCTATTTTATCATCAATCTTTTTATTTTTGTTCATAAGAACTGCAACACCTATTGCTATAAATAGTGCCACATGACGTGGGAACTGATTAAATGGTGATGCTGCTCCTTTAATTGAGAAGAATACTCCGCTTCCTATGTATAATCCTAAAAAAATAAATAACGGCAGGAATGATATTCCTCCAAGCCCTTTCTTATTACCTGTTTCCATAATTTTACTACCCCCTGTTTTTTATTAAAATTTTACTTTTTTCTCCATATTTTTACTGCATTTTCTATTCTGTTCATTCCCTCTTCAACCATGTATCTTGGGCAGGCAATGTTCATTCTTTCAAATCCGGCACCATTTTCTCCAAACCAGAATCCGTCATCAAGAGCAATTTTTGCTTCTTTCTGCATAAACATTGAAAGTTCTTCTTTTGTCATACCAAGTCCAGAGAAGTCAAGCCACATAAGGTATGTTCCCTCTGATTTTCTTACTTTTACTTCTGGAATTCTTTCTTTCACAAAGTTTACTACATAGTCCATATTTCCGTCAAGATGGATTAAAAGTTCTTCTAACCACTCTTCACCTTTTGTGTAAGCAGCTTCAAATCCAACTAAACTGAATGGGCTGTTTCTTTTTACGTCAAGTCTTCCCAATTCTTCATCAAGCATTTTCCACTCTTCTTCTCTTGGAAGTGTTGCAAAAGAAGCTTGAAGTCCTGCAATGTTAAAAGTTTTTGTTGGAGAGAAACATGTTATTGTATTATGTTCAATCTCTTTGCTAAGTGATGCTGCTGGAATATGTTTATGCCCCGGCATAATTATATCTCTCCAGATTTCGTCAGCTATAACTCTTACGTTATATTTTAAACAAAGCTCAGACATTCTTTGAAGTTCTTCTCTCTTCCAAACTCTTCCCACAGGGTTGTGAGGACTGCACATTATAAATAATGTAACTTTTTCATCAGAAACTTTTTTCTCGAAATCTTCAAAATCTATTGTATAATATCCTGTTTCATCTTTTACAAGTTCATTAACAACAAGTTCTCTTTCATTTTCTTTTACAACTGCTGAAAATGGATAGTATACAGGACTTTGAATTAAAACTTTTTCATCTGCCTTTGTCATAAGTCTTACAAGAATTGAAAGTGTTGGAACAACACCTGGGCTGTTTATTAAAGTTTTAGGGTCGATTTTATAATCAAATCTTCTTTCAATCCAGCCAGCTGCACTTTGATAATATGAAGCTGGTCTGTAAACATATCCAAATATTCCCTGCTCAAGTTTTTCTCTCATTGCATCAATTATAACAGGAGCAGTTTTAAGATCCATATCTGCTATCCACATTGGCCATAAATCATTAGAAATAAATTTATTTCCTATTTCTTCCCATTTAGCTGAGTGGTTGTTGCTTCTGTCAATTTTTTCATTAAAATTGTATTTCATTTTTTCATCACCTCAAAAATTCTATATCATCTAAAGCGAAAATAGTTTTGTTTAAGAATTTTTTTCACTTTTTTATTACATATTTTCTTTTAAGCAATTCTAATGCCAAAAAAATATTTTTTCTATATCCTTGATTTTCTTTCATATATTTTGAACTGTTTTTTATCAATTTTATTTTCATATGGTTTTTTTATTTTTTAACCTGTTTTTTTAGGTTTTTTAGGTTATAAAAACCTATTTTATTATTGCCATACTGAAATATATATTGTAAAATAAAGAAAAATAATTTTTAAATCGGAGGTGTTTAAAATTTCTTTAAAAATTGCCGTTATTTCAGCAGGAAAAGATGTTGGGATATTTTATAAAAAACAGCTTGAATATTTTTTTGCTGATGCCGTTGAACTTTACACATATTCTATTGAAGACGGCACAGCTTATTCTCCAAAAACAGAAGATATTTTCCTTATCACTACAATATCTTTTGACAGCCACAATGAAGTGTTAAGATATATACCAAAAGACAAACACATTGTTAACGGAACTATAACTATAAGAAACAGCACTGTTGAAAAATTAAAAAAATTTCCGGCAGGTACAAAAGCTCTTCTCGTAAATTCTACAAAATCAATGTGTGAAGAAACTATTGTTCTTCTTCATCAAAAAGGGGTAAGTAATATTCAATTTTTTTCTTACTATCCGGGGTGTAAAGAAAAATATGATGATATTCCCCTTGCTATAACTCCCGGTGAGGGCCATTTTGCTCCTGTAGGAAAAGAAGTTTTAGATATAGGAAACAGAGTTCTTGATACAAACACACTTCTTGAAGTAATATCTTTTACAGACTGTGAATATCTTTTAAAAACTGACAGGCTTATAAATTATTTTGATGAGATTTCAGAAAACAACACAGGTATAGAATCTCTTATTTCAAAAATGGAGCTTGCAACACAGCAGTTTAATATTCTTCTACGTCTTTCCAGTGAGGGAATTATTCTTGTGGACAGCACAAATAATATTGTGATGTGCAACCAAAAAGCAAATGATTTTCTAGGAAAAGGGAGAATAGATGTTCTTTACAAACCTGCTGAAACAATATTTCAAAATAATATTTTTGAACAGGCAGCAAAAGATGAAATTACAAAAACTGTTCTTTTCCTTTCTGATACAGGAGTAAAACTTCGTCTTAAAGTTGTTCCTATTGTAAAACATGGGGTTTATCTTTCTGGAATAGGAATAATAACAAGGGCAAATCCAGAAGATGAAATCCTTACAAATGCCATGAATAAAATTTTAAAAAAAGGACATATTGCAAGATATACTTTTGATTCAATAATTACAAAAACTAAAAATGTGACAAAGATAAAAGAAGTTGCTAAAAAAATGGCAAAATCAAATTCAGCTGTTCTCATCACAGGTGAAAGCGGAACAGGAAAAGAACTTTTTGCCCATTCTATTCACAATTATTCTTCAAGAAAAGATAAGCCTTTTGTGGCAATAAACTGTGCCGCCCTTGCTGATAATCTTCTTGAATCAGAACTTTTCGGATATGAAGAGGGAGCTTTTACAGGAGCAAAAAAAGGCGGAAAGACAGGACTTTTTGAAATTGCAAACAACGGAACACTTTTCCTTGATGAAATTGAAGGAATGAGTAAAAATCTTCAATTTAAACTTCTTCGTGTTATTCAGGAAAAAGAAATAATAAAAGTGGGCGGGGATGAAATGATTCCTATTGATGTAAGAATTATTGCAGCCTCAAATGAAAACTTAGGAGAACTTGTGGAAAATAAAAATTTCAGACAGGACCTTTATTACAGATTAAATACTCTTCCAATAACAATTCCGCCGTTAAGAGAAAGAATTGATGACCTTTATCTATTAATAGATGATTTTAAACAGGAAATGGATTTTGATTTCATATTTACAAAAACAACAAAACATCTTCTTGAAAATTATACATGGCCTGGAAATATAAGAGAACTTAGAAACTGTATTGAGTATTTAGGCTGTCTGGGTGAAACAATAATAGAACCTGAAATGCTCCCTCAAAATATGAATAATCTTTTTAAAGAAAAGATAAAACTTTCTTCTTATTCTGGGCCTGAAAATATTTTTTATGAAACTGCTGCTGTTTTAAATGCTCTTGAAAAAAAAGGAAAATCCTGCGGAAGAAAAGCTGTTTCAGATGAACTTAAAAGCAAAAAAATCTTTTTATCTGAAGCAAAAGTAAGAAAAATTTTAGAAAATATGAAAGCAGACGGACTTGTTTCTTCCGGAGAGGGAAGAGCAGGTTCAAGACTTACTTTATTAGGAAGAAAAAAATTTAATATTTCTGAGTGATAAATGTTGACAACTTTTTTTAAGAGGAGTATACTTTAATTGTGCATATGCACACAAAGCTAAGGAGGACATATGCCAAGATGTAAAAAGCAGAGATGCTGCAGAATTTTAAATGATGAAAGAATTTTTAAGCCCACAGGAATTCCAATGTCAAATCTTGAAATAAATGAGATTGAAATAGATGAACTTGAAGCTGTGAGACTTTGTGACTATGAGGGAAAAAGTCAGATTGAAACAGCAGAGATTATGCAGATTTCAAGAGGAACTGTGCAGAGACTTTTAAATTCTGGAAGAAGAAAAATTCTGGACGGATTATTACATTTAAAAGCTATAAAATTAAAAAATACAGGACAGGAGATGATTTTAATGGCAGCTGAAATATTAAGAGTAGGTTTTCCAACAAATGACGGAGTAACTGTGGAGGAACATTTCGGACACTGTGAAAAGTTTGCAGTTTATTCTATAGAGGAAGGTAAAGTTGTAGGTAAAGAATTTTTAACTGCACCTGAACATGCACCGGGAGTTTTCCCAAGATTTATTGCAGCAAATAATATTAATGTTGTAATAACTGGAGGAATGGGACAAAGAGCTATTGACCTTATAAAAGCAAACGGGGGACAGGTTATTCTTGGAGCAAGCGGAAAAATTGAAGATGTTCTTGCTGTTTACTTAGAAGGAAGCCTATACTCAAAAGGTTCTGCTTGTGCCCATCATCACGATGACGACCATAAATGTGAACATTAATTTTATAAAATAAATACAAACAGGAGCTGTTATACCTCTGTTCATTTTCTTTGTACAGACAAAGAAAACGAACCAAAAGAAAACTGCCCTGCTAGTGAAAAGTAGTTCTATTAATTTTGTTCTCAAAGCTAAAATTCATAAACTCGGACTACGTCCTCAAACATATGAATTTTTACGCTTTGTTCACTGCATTAATCACGAACTATTTTTCAATGCAGGGAAAAGATTATAAAATATAACAGTTCCTTATTTTTTTATATTTTTAAAAAATAGAAAAGGAGAACAGCCATGAAAATAGCAATAGCACTTGAAGAAAAAAGTTACAATTCTTTAGCTGACAGAAGATTTGGAAGAGCAGCTTATTTTATTTTAATAAATCCAGAAACAGATAATTATGAAATAATTGAAAATGAAGCAAAAGATGAAGCTACAGGAGCAGGGCTTAAAGCTGTAAAAACTCTTGTAAATCTTGGAGTAAATGAAATTATTGCAGGAGAAATAGGGCCAAAGGCAGCTGTTCTTATAAATGAATTTGAAATTCCTGTTTATAAAATGGGAGAACTTACAAAAGTTTCAGAAATTTTAAAAAATTATAAAGAAAATAAATTAGAAAAATATGATTTATCTCCAAAACCGCAAGGTTTAAGAATGGCATAGAGGTGTGAAAAATGAAAATAGCAGTTTTAAGCGGAAAAGGAGGAACAGGAAAAACAACTATAAGCACAAATCTTGCTTTCATTTCAAAACTTCCTCTTTTTGATACTGATATAGAAGAACCGAACTCACATATCTTTTTAAAAAATAATATCCTTGAAGAAAAATCTGTATATATGAATTATCCAAAAGTTGATATGGAAAAATGTAATCTCTGCGGAGAATGCGGAGACTTCTGCAGATTTAATGCTGTTATTCCTGCCAAAAACACTGTTCTTATTTTTGAAGAAAGCTGTCACGACTGCGGGGGCTGCGGTGTTATCTGTAAACAGAAAGCAATTTCCTGGGAAAAAAGAGAGATCGGAAAAATTTTTACGGGAAAAACATATTTTAATTCTGACACTGTATGTGGAAAATTAAATGTAGGAGAGATGTCAGGGGTAAAAATTATCAAAGAGATGTATAAAAGTTCCAAAATAAAAGATTTCTTAATCGACTGTCCTCCCGGAACTGCCTGCACAACTGTTGCAGCTGTGGAAGAATCAGATTTTGCAGTTGTTGTTACAGAGCCGTCTCCATTTGGATTAAGTGATATGAAACTTGTGATAAAACTTTTAAGAGATATGAAAATTCCTTTTGGTGTTGTTATAAATAAGGCTGAAGAAAGCGAGAAAGAAGTAAAAGATTACTGCCTTTCTGAAAATATAGAAATTCTTGGTGAGATACCTTTCAGCAGAAAAATAGCAGAAAATTATTCCAAAGGAAATATTACGTCAGATATTCTTCCTGAATACAGAGAAATTTTTGAAAATATTTTTGAGAAGGTGAAAAATTATGGAAATTAAAGAGATAGTAGTTATTTCAGGAAAAGGGGGAACAGGAAAAACTACAGTTACATCTTCACTTATTCCCTATTTTCAAAATGTTGTTATAGGCGACTGCGACGTTGATGCTCCAAATCTTCAAATTCTTTTTAATCCCCAGAACACTGTAAAAGAAGATTTCTTTGGAATGAAAAAAGCTCTTCTTAATAAAGAACTTTGTATTCAATGCGGAAAATGTTATGAGCTTTGTAAATTCGGTGCTGTGGAAAATATAAAAAAATGTGAAAGCTGCGGGCTTTGTGAATATGTCTGTCCTGTGGGAGCAATTAAAATGGTTGACAATAAAGCCGGTGAAGTTTTTGAATCAGACACAAAATATGGAAAAATTATCCATGCCTGTCTTTTCCCCGGAGAAGAAAACTCCGGAAAATTAGTTGCTGAAGTGAGAAAAAAAGCTAAAAAAACAGCTAAAGAAAAAAATATTGAATATATTATTTTAGACGGAGCTCCGGGAGTTGCCTGCAATGTTATAAGCTCTCTTACAGGAGTTAAAAAAGCTGTTGTTGTGACTGAGCCGACACTTTCAGGACTTCACGATTTAGAAAGAGTTTTAAATCTCATTGAAAGATTTAGAATAAAGCCGTATTTTGTAATAAATAAATTTGATTTATCAAAAGAAATTTCTGATAAAATTGAAGAATTTTTAAATAAAAAAGGATTTGAAATTTCTGTAAAAATTCCTTTTGATAAAAAAATAGTAAAATCTGTTATTAAAAAATCTATTCCATCTGTTGAAGAAAAAGAATTTTTTGAACAGATAGGATTTAAAAAACTTGCAGAAGAATTAATGAAATAAGGGACTGCCTGAGCAATCCCTTTTCATTTACTATTTATTAATTTTTATTTTTGCTTCTTCAACAACATATTTTAAGAAATCATCCAGCTTCATTGAAACTTGTTCGTTTGAACCAAATCTTCTTACGTTAACTTCTCTGTTTTCAGCTTCGTTTTTACCGATTATTAACTGCATAGGAATTTTATATTTTCCATTTGCTTCTCTGATTTTATATCCAATAGATTCTGCTCTGTCATCAAGCTCAACTCTTAAATCCATATCTTCTAAGATTTGTTGTAATTCTTTTGCATAAGGAACTACATCTTCATTAATAGTTAAAAGTTTAATTTGAGTTGGAGCAAGCCACATAGGGAATGCACCTGCATAGTGTTCAATTAAGATTCCAATAAATCTTTCGATTGATCCGTAAATAACTCTGTGAATCATAACTGGTCTGTGTTTTTCTCCATCTTCACCGATATAGTTTATATCAAATCTTTCTGGTAAGTTAAAGTCAAGCTGAATAGTTCCGCACTGCCAAGTTCTTCCTATTGCATCTTTAATTTTGAAATCTAGTTTAGGTCCGTAGAATGCTCCATCACCTGGGTTAACTTTATATTCTCTTCCCATTTTCTTTAAAGCACCTTCAAGTCCTGCTTCAGCTCTATCCCAAATTTCTTGGCTTCCGATTGCTTTTTCAGGTTTAGTTGAAAGTTCTATTGTATAGTTAAATCCAAAAATTCCTTTATAGAATTTATCGATAAGTTCTGTTACTCCAATAATTTCTGATTCTATTTGTTCAGGAGTCATAAAGATGTGAGCATCGTCCTGAGTAAATGCTCTAACTCTCATAAGTCCGTGTAATGCTCCAGAGAATTCATGTCTGTGAACGTGTCCAAGTTCTCCTACTCTTTCTGGAAGATCTTTGTATGAGTGAATTTTATTTTTATAATTTAAAATTCCACCTGGGCAGTTCATTGGTTTAATAGCAAAATCTGTTTCATCAATAGAAGTTGTATACATATTTTCTCTGTAATTGAACCAGTGTCCAGAAGTTTCCCAAAGTTCTCTGTTTAATATTGTAGGAGTCTGAATTTCAACATATCCGGCTTTTCTGTGTTCTTTTCTCCATAAATCGATAAGAGTATTTTTAAGAACCATTCCTTTTGGCATGAAGAATGGGAATCCAGGTCCATATTCACTTACAAAGAATAATTCAAGTTCTTTTCCAAGTCTTCTGTGGTCTCTTTTTTCAGCTTCTTCTAAGAATTTTAAGTAATCTTTTAATCTTTTTTCATCAGCGAAAGCAAGACCGTATATTCTTTGAAGCATTTTATTATTAGAGTCTCCTCTCCAGTATGCTCCGGCAAGAGATTTTAATTTAAATGCTTTTATATAAGATGTTGATGGAACGTGAGGTCCTCTGCAAAGATCCATGAAATCTCCCTGTTTATAGAAAGATAACATTTCTCCTTGAGCTATATCTTTTATTATTTCAACTTTATAGTTTTCTCCAAGAGCTTCAAAGTGTTTTATTGCATCTTCTCTTGACATTTCAAGTCTTTCGATTTTTATATCTTCTTTAGATATTTTTTTCATTTCAGCTTCAATTTTTTCTAAATCTTCAGGAACAAATTGAACTTCAGGATCAAAGTCATAGTAGAATCCATTTTCAATAGCCGGTCCTATTGTAACTTTTGTTTTTGGGAATAATCTTATAACAGCTTGTGCCATAAGGTGGGCTGCTGAGTGTCTTACAATATGTTCTCCCTCTTCAGAATCTATAGGTACAAATTCAACTTTTGCATCTCTGTCTAAAACATAAGACATATCTTTTAATTCTCCGTCTACTTTTGCTGCAACTGATTTTTTAGCTAGTGAGTTGCTTATGCTTTTTGCAATCACAAACATATTTTCAGCATTTTCAAATTCTTTTACGCTTCCGTCCATTAACTCTATTTTCATATATATCCTCTCCTTAGTTATTCTTTAATTAATCAATTTCATCTTCAATTTTTATACCGCTGAATACATGAACATCTGGTTTTGCCTGTTCTCCTTCTGCACTTCCCCCTTTAGCTCCAATTCCAAATAATCTCTTATCTGGGAATGTAAGAAGTGTAAATTGAAGAGCGGCTTTCCATTCATAGTCACGGGTAGTGATGCTGTACTCTCTCATATAAGCAACAGACCATTCATAGTATCCCATCTCTTTTCCGATTTCAACTCCAATACCGTCAAAGAATCTTCTTCCTGTTCCGTCACCGTATGTTCCGTCTATATTATCATAAAATTCTATATAGGTTTTAAGTCTCCAGCCCTCACTAGGTCTTCCAAGTTTCGTATGGAAGCTGAATTCATGTTCTCTCTCTGTAACTTTCCAATTATCAGGATTTGTACGATCTCCTGAATAATCTGCTTCTTGACTGAATGTATATCCAAATCCTGTTCTGTTTTGTGAATAGAATACAGCTGCCTCAAGGTTAGAAATTGAACCCCAGTAGTCTTCCTGATGTCTTCTATCGTCGTTGCTTTCAAGTGTAAGTCTTGCATCAAAACTTCTTCTGTAATCTCCAAAGTTTACTTTATTGTCCATTACACTGTTAAGATTAAATCCAACAGAATTTCTGTTTTCAAGAATTGTTCTGATATTATTTATATCTTGAGCAGTAAGTTCTTCAGCTTCTTTGCCATACTCTTTTCTTGCATATTTTGAAAGTTCTGCTTCAGAAAGTCTCTTATCTTTGAAACCATATCTTAAGGTAATTACATTTGAATTATAATTTGTCAGGAAATCTCCTGTCATATTTTGTTTATAATTTCCTTGATAATCTTCATATTTTACACCATAAGAGTGTTCTATCTCTCCGCCGTTTAAATATGAAACTGCATAAGTTTTGTTATTGATATCAAGAACATCATTACTTCCTACAGAAGCACTGTCTTTACCCTCTGTATATTCAAAGTTTAATCTGTTTTCATCAAAGCTGTATGTATAACCAAATACATTCTCTCTGATTTTTTCATCAAGAAGACCTTTTTCAAAATGCTTGTCTTCAAAATCTATGCTTTGATTTTTATAATAAAATTCATGGTTTCCTAAATATATATTTGTTCCATAATCTTTATATCCTAAATCGTTTTTATAATTATTTGATAATGGATTAAAATCATTAGAATTTATTACATATTCACTTACATATCTTTCATCACTGTTATAATATGCACTGAATGCTTTATCTCCATCAATTAGGAAATCAACTTTATTTTTAAATATCTCTCCTGTTTTTTCATCATTAACAGGTCTTTCTTTTACAGTATATTCTCCTGTATAGACAGTTTCAGTATTTCCAAATTCAAAGGCAATTTTATCTCCAAATTTAGAAACATTTTCTTTGTTGATAAATCTTCCATACTCTTGGCTTTCATTATCTCCGTCATATTTATAATCCTGCCAGAATAATGTAAATTCGTTGTTAAGTCCAATGTCTGCCCATCTGTTTACATTACTAGAGTTATCAAGAAGTGTTATTTTATGAGTAAGTCCTCCTTGGTATCTTGTAGATTTATCATTATCTTCTGTATCCGTTCCGTTATATTTACCTGAAGTATATTCGTCCTGTCTTACATTTCCAAAAAGACTTACTTCTCCAAGGTAACCTAAACCTATATTATTTTTTACAATTCCAAATTCATAGAAATCAGAATCATTTTTATAGGTTCTGTAACCAAAATCTGTATTTAATCCCTCTCTACTTATAACAGTTTCCTCAGACTTACCTCCTGCAAATGTTAAATCTGCAAGTCCTGTATAAAGAGTTGCATAAGCTCTGTTTTCTCTAGTTTTTTCATAGACAATATTTTCAAATCTGTTATACTGACTCCATCTGCTGTCTTTTCCAAAAACATTTTCTCTCATTGGGTCGTTTTCAAGATTTAATTCTTTTTCAGCAAATGTGAAATCATATCCTGTTTTAAAAGCTGTGCTGTCCGTCAGCTTATATTCTCCAAAGGCTGTGCTTAGTTTACGGCTGTCGTAAATATCATACTGTGATACTGTCCATGGAACATAATCTGCTTCAAGACCGTAACTTCCTGTATGTTTCAATTCACTTAAATCCGGATTTCTTTCCCAAGAATTAAGTCTTCTGTATTTATCTCCATTTGCTTCATCATAACTGAAAGATATTTTATTTTTCTTATCTTCAAAACCAAATCCAAAATCTTCTGCTTTTGACTGTAAATCATCCTTGCTTGATCCCGGATCCATATCATAAAGATAATTATAATATCCGCTTAATTTATAATCTTCATTATCTTTTACTAAAGAAACTTCAGAGAATAAATCATTATCAACCTGTGAATCATATCCCAAATCATCAATCTGGTCTGTAACTATATATTGATATGCTTTTTTATCATCAGTAAGTTTTACTTTTGCATCAAGAGAAATATCTTTTCTTGAACCAAGTCCCGTCAGTCCTGTATCCAATGTATAAAAGTTTGAATAATCTCCCATACTTGGTATTTCTCCTAACGGCTGTTTGTCTTTATCGTTTTTATATTCTCCTGTTTTTTTATCATAATGGTAGAATTTTCCCTGTGCATCATAATCTTCTATAATATCTTTAAGATTTTCATTCATATTATAGGTCATGCTTTGAACACCAAAATTAAAGTGTCCGTAATTTCCCTCATATTCATGAGTATAATCTATGCTCCATCTGTCATCATGGCTTGCATCAGGTCTTCCTGTTTCTGAATCTATTTTTTGATCTCCTTTTTTATGAACTAGAAGATCCGTTATATTAAGTCTTGATTCTCCGTAAATCCCTGTATCATACCAGTTTTCCATTCTTCCAATAAGGAATCCCATCTGATCTCCAAACTTAGGTGCAAAACCTCCCCTAAATCTGTTGTCTTTGCTTTCATACAGAACCCCTGTAGAAATTGTCCAACCGTAGTCATCTTCATCTCCCCACATTGGGAACAAAGGAACTTCAGAACCTTGTCTTATATTAAATCTATACCAAGGGAATGTAAAAGGCATCACATCAAAATCTTGAATAAAAAGATCTGAATAGGTTAGCGTTACCTGTTTATCAGGCTCTATTTTTATCTTATCGCTTTGAAGATAATAACCAAGTCCCGTCAAATCCCTATTTTCATTTACTTTTGGATCTGTTGTCAGCCAGGCATTTTTTAGAAGAACAACTCCGTTATCAAACTTTGTTTTTTCTCCGCCAAAATATATTTTATCATTAGGAGCTTCCGCCCCCGTTACTTTTCCCACTTCCATATAACCAAAACTTTTTCCAAAAACAGCTTTTGTGCCGTCAAGAAGTGCTTCACCATCTCTAGCTTCAATTCTTATATCTCCCATAGGCTGATAAGAATCAAGAGTGAAATCGCCGTCTATATACATTCTGTTTTTAGGCTCATCTCTTCTTACATTGAAAACTTTAAATTTATTTGCTCCATAAATTACATCTATACCATTGGTTGATGTCACACTTTCATTGTCCAGACTTATCTCAACCTCTGTTTCACTTTCTTTTTTATTCGGTTCATTTTCAATGACTTTATCTTCAGACAAAGCTTTCATGCACACAAGCATCAATGCCAGAAGAAGATATATTTTTTTCTTCATAAAAAATACCCCTCAGTTTTTAATGTAGTTAATACAACAATATTTCATTTGATTATACCATATATTTATTTATTTTTATAGGGTTTCAAAAGTTTATTTTATTTATTTTTACTTTTTATCAAATTTATTTTACATTTAAAAAATAAAAAAACAGCTGAATGAATATTTTCACTCAGCTGTCTGAATTTTATTTTATAATGCTTTTAATTTTTCGGATAATTCTTTTTTATTTTTCAATCCGATAAATTGTTCAACCTTTTCTCCATTTTTAAAAACCATCATTGTTGGTATACTTCTTATTCCAAACTTCACAGCCAGATCAGTATTTTCATCAACATTGATTTTACAAATTTTTACACTTGGGATTTCATCTGAAATTTTTTCCAAAATAGGCAGCTGCATTTTACATGGTCCGCACCATTCTGCCCAAAAGTCAACCAGTACAATCCCTAGGTGGTTTAATACTTCATTTTCAAAAGAGCTTATATCTACTTTAATTATATCAGCCATTAAGTTTCCTCCTTAAAAAATAACCCTTACTTTAATCTATCATATGTACTATTTTTTGTCAAATACTCACTATTTTTAATGATAAATTTTTCTGAGTTTCAAACTTTTTAAACAGTATGTACTGTTATAGTTATTTTTTTTAAAACTTTTTAGGCTCTTCTCTCTTTTTCTCTTTCAGCCTGAGCCTTGCTCAAATAGAAAGGTTCAAGTGTGTATAAATTATCTTCCTGTTTTTCTGAAATTTCAGCAATCACAGAGGCTTTTGGAAGACTTAAAGATTTCATTGCAAATTTTGCATTATCTCCCATTATTTCTTTTATAAGATCTTGATATTTTAAAGCTCCGTCTCCTAAAAATAAAATCTTCTTATCTTTTTTATCTTCTAAATATTCTCTTATTTCTCCCACACCATATTCATCTTTTCTTACAAGCTTTCCATTCTCATAAGAATATCTTGAATAATATCCTCTTTCTTTTCTGGCATCTATTATTGGAATTATTTCACAATCTGTTTCATTTGCTCCATAGGCTATTGCATCAAGTTCATTTATTCCTGCAATAGTTTTTCCTGTTGAATAAGCAAGCCCTTTTACAACAGCAACTCCTATTCTTATTCCTGTAAAAGATCCGGGACCTATACTCACTGCAAATTTGTCCACATCATTTATTGTATGCTCAGTAAGTTTTAAAAGATCATCAATAGCTGTCATTATATTTTCAGAATGAGTCCTTTTTATATTAAGAGTTACTTCTCCAACAAGTCCTGTCTCACTGGAATACAGTGCAGCACTCCCGACATTTGTAGATGTATCAACGGCTAAAATTAACATATTCCAGCATCTCCTTTTCTTTTTCTTTATTTCCTATATATTCAATGGAAACTTTTCTTGTTTCATCTCCATCATATTCAAGAATTATTTCAATATATTCTTTCGGCAGTTCTGATTTTATTATATCAGCCCATTCAATAAGCATAACGCCGTCTCCGTTTAAATAGTCCTCATACCCCACTTCATATATTTCTTCAGGCTCAGAAAGTCTGTACACATCAAAATGATACAAAGGAATTCTTCCTGAAAAATATTCAAGAACATAGTTGAATGTTGGACTTTTTAAATTCTCTTTCACTCCCAGAGTTTCAGCAAATTTTTTAGTAAAAGTTGTTTTTCCTGTTCCAAGATCACCGATAAGAGCAACTATATCCCCTGCACTTACATAATCCGCAAGTTTTTCCGCAATTTTATTTATTTCATCAAAGCTCAATATTTTTTTCATAACTCACCTTATCCTTGGATTTTTTTCACTATATTTGTAGTAGATTTTCCTTCAATAAAAGTAAGTATTCTTACTTCTCCTCCATAACTTTCCACAATTTTTGTTTCAGGAAGGTCATCTTTTGTGTAATCTCCCCCTTTAACATGAATTGACGGCTTAAGTTCTCCAATAAGAGCTTCAGGAGTATCTTCTTCAAATATCACTGTGTAATCAACAGCCTTAAGTCCGCAAAGCATTTCAGCTCTGTCATTTTGATTGTTTATAGGTCTTGACTCACCTTTAAGTCTTTTTACAGAATCATCTGAATTTACACCTACAATAAGAACATCTCCCTGTCTTTTTGCTTCATTAAGATATCTTAAATGCCCCACATGAAGAATATCAAAACAACCGTTTGTAAATACCACTGTTTTATTCTGCTTTTTTAATTCTTCAACTAATTTTTTTCCAAATTCTCTGTCTACAATCACGGAAATCCTCCCAATCAGATTTTATTTATTCTACAATTTTACACCATTTTTTATATTATATCAATACTTCTGTTTCTTCAAAACATTTCACTTTTTATTTTATTTTTTTGAAATAATTTTTTCTCTTTTATTTTTGTTATGTAAAAATTAAAAATTTATTGCTTTTTTCAAATTTTTCTTTACTTTTTTATAGAAATTAGGGTACTATAATATAAACAATGTGTTTATTATCAATGTTTATTTTATTATTTCTTTTTAGGGGGGTATATATGGAAAAATTATTGGAACTTGGATTTAAAAAAGTCGGTATTTGGAAAAAAGATGAAAAAGTTCTTTCTTTTGAACTGTCTGAATTTAAAGACTCTGCTGATATAATTTTTGCTTTTGTTCAAAATTCTACTGTTGCTTATATGGCAGTCTCAAATGGAAATTTTGAAACTTTTTTAAACACATTTGTTAATCCTTCAAATATTGACCTTGAAAAAACAGGAATAAAAAATTCTGTTTTAAAAGCTCTTGATAACGGAGAAGTTGCAATATATGCTTTGAAAAATAAAAAATTCTTTGGGCTTATGACTAGATTTTCACAGTCTGAAATCATAAATCTTATTAAAGAAATAAAACCTTCTTGGAATTCTGATGTAAAAGACCGTATGAAAAATATTGTAGGCAAAGACAGAAATGCCGTTTTAAAATCAGAACAGCTTAAAGAAAAAGAAAGAGAGAGAGAAGAAGCTGAAGAAAAAGCAGCAAAAGAAACAGAAGCTGCAGCTGATATAGAAAAAGCTTCTGAACCTGTAAAAGAAGCTGCATCAAAGCCTGCAGCTAAAGAAAAAAGCAAAAAGCAGTATGAATCTTATATTTTTATTCTTGGAAAAAGCTATTATGAAAGAGGTTTTTTCAATTTAAAAACATCTTATTCACATCTTGTAGGAGAAGATAAAAGTGAAATTCAAATTATTCTTGAAGGAAAAGAAAAATATACTATTCCTGGAAAAATAAACAGAACTGCAAATGTTTCTAAGGCTGCAAGAATAATAGGAAATAAACCTCTTAGAATGTGGTTTGAAGAAAATGCAGAGATTAACAGCGAACTAAGAATTACATTTATTTCAAAGAAAAAAATAAAATTAGAAGTAGTATAAATAAAAATTTTTTCAATGTCTGGAAATTTTTATTTTAACTCAGAAAGAAAAGGAAAGAGGGAGAAAAAATCTCCCTCTTTTAAAATTGTGTGTATTGTGAAAATCCTATTTATTTGCTTCGTAGTGTGCTTTTAATTTGTTTACAATAGCTTCAGCTTTTTTAACAGCATCTGCAATAGCAACTCTTACAACTTTTTTTCCTTCAAATCTTTCTTCATTTTTTATTGCAACTTCTTTTGTAAGAACTACATAATCTGCTGATTTAACATCTTCTGCAGTAAGAACATTTTCAATTCCGATTCCGCCTTGAGTTTCTATTTTAACTTCAACTCCAAGTTTTTCTCCTGCTTTTTTTAATGCTTCTGCTGCCATGTAAGTGTGTGCAACACCTGATGGACAAGCTGTTACTCCTATTATTTTCATATCCCTTTGCATCTCCTTTTTACGACAGATTTTTTGTTCCTGTCAATATCCTATCACTAAATTACAAATTTATCTATCTATTTTATTAGAAATCCATATCTAAATCAACATCTGTATCATCTGAAGCTGCTTCTGCTTCTCTTTCTGCCACAGGTTTTTTCAAAATATTTACTATTACTGCTGTTGTTAAAGCCCCTGCAAGTGTTCCTATGATATATCCCATTTTTCCTTCAACTACAGGAAGTACAATCCAACCTCCCCAAGGTGCATGGTTAATTACGTTCATTAAGAATCCTATAACGTTTCCAACAATTCCTCCTGCAACTATTGATGGAAGAACTCTTAACGGATCGTTTGCAGCAAATGGAATTGCTCCTTCAGAAATTCCTACAAGTCCCATAAATATTGCAGCTTTTCCTGCTTCTTTTTCACCTTTGTCATATTTTTTTGGTGCAAGAAGTGTTGCAAGTCCCATTCCGATTGGCGGAGTACAAATTGCAATTCCAACTCCTCCCATTAGCCATGGCTGAGTTCCAACTTGAGTTTGAGCAAATAATGTAGCAACTTTGTTGATTGGTCCACCCATGTCAAATGCAGTCATTCCTCCAAGGATTGCTCCTAAAAGTGCTTTACTTGCTCCCTGCATTGAAGAAAGCCAGTTATTTAATCCAGCCATCATTAAAGCTATCGGTGTTCCAATTACCCACATAACTATTGCACAAACAATAAATGTTCCAACTAGAGGGAAAATAAATATTGTTTTAACAGATTTTAAAGAATCTGGAAGCTGAATTTTCTTTAACATATTAACAACATATCCTGCTATAAATCCAACAACAATTGCTCCTAAAAATCCTGTTTTGTATTGGCTTACTGCAATCCAAGAACCTATCATAGCTGGTGCAAGTCCTGGTTTGTCAGCTATTGAATAAGCAATATATCCTCCTAAAATCATAGGGAAAATTGTAAGTCCTGCAATACCCATATCAGAAATATTTTTAAGTATTCCTGTTTCAGGAACTGCTCCTTTACCGCTTAACATAACTGCAAGTGAAAGTAAAACCCCTCCTGCAACTATGAATGGAATCATGTGGCTTGTTCCAAAAAGTAAATCTTGTTTAAATTTTGCTAATGCTTTTTTCATGTCTCTCCTCCTCAAAGTTTACTTATATATTTTTATTTTTTTATTCTGCTGTTTCAAATGTTTTCTGCTGTTTTAATATTTGTATAAATAATTTTAATTTTATTATTCGTTTATAAGTTTTACTGCTTCTTCAGCTGTTGCTGCTTTTTCAAGTCCGGCTCTAAAGTCATCGTCTAAAATTTTCTTTGATAAATCCACAAGGATATTTATATGTGTAGTTCCTTTTTCTCCATCAGGAATTGCAAGCATAAATACCATTTTTGCATATTCATCTTCATCTGCACTCCAAAGTACAGGATTTTTTAATCTTGCAAATGCAACTGCTGCTCTTTTTACTGTTGTGCTTTTTCCATGTGGAAGTCCTACATCATATCCAACTGCTGTTGCAGCTATTTCTTCTCTTTTCATAAGAGAATCTAAATATTCCTCATAACTTTCTGCTATTCCTTCATCAGCAACCTTTTTAGCCATCATTTTGATAACTTCTTCTTTAGTTGCACATTCTACATCTAACATAACTAGATTTTCAACTGTTAGTGCCATCTTACTTTTCCTCCTCGTTAATAAATTCCTCTATTTTTTTATAAATTTTATTTGATGTATCCAATTTGTCCAGTTCTTTTATAAGAGATTTTTTTCTCATTACACCTAAAAATTCCATAAGCCCGTTAAGGTGTTCTCTCTTATCTCTGCTGGCAAGTGTAAGAACTATTCTCACTTTTTCATTTTCTGGAAATTCAACAGGCTTTTTAAAGAATGCAAGGCTTATTCCTGTTTTATTTATTGATTCGCTGTTTCCGCTGTGTCCAAGAAATATTCCGTCCTGCACAACCATATAATTTCCAAATCCATTTATAAGCTCCATTATCTCTTTCGGGTAACTTTCCCCCACAAATCCCTCTTCTATCATTGAAAGAGCACTTCTTTCGATTGCTTCTTCCCAAGGAAGAGTTTTATCTATTATTGTTATTCTTGAAGGAGCAAGCATTTCCAAAAATCCAAGCCCTTTATCTTTTTCTATATCATCAAGAATTTGATGTTTAAATCTTTTTTTCAGCTCTTTTATCATCTCTTCTTTCTGAAGATTTTCAGAATATTTTTCAGCTATTTCAATTATTTCTGAAAGTTTTATATTTTTAGAAGATGACAGCTTTTCATTTTTAAGTTTTATTATATCTTCTGTGCTTAAAATTGGTGAAACTTTTATAACTTTCTTATCTCTGAATTTAACTCCTTCAATAGTTGTTACCACCAAATCTATATCTTCATTCTTATAATTTTCAAGTTCATTATATGGAATAATATTTACAATATTCACATTGAAATGTTCTTTAATGCTGGCTGAAAGAAATCTTGATGTACTGTATCCTGCTCCGCAGACAATTAAAATGTTTTCAAGTTTCTTGCTTTTTATTCTCTTCATTGCAAGCTGAAAATGCATTGCAATATAAGCCAGTTCGTCATCACTTATTTTTATATCTATTCCTATTTTATTCCATGCCTTTGACACAAGATTTAAAACAAGAGGATAAGTTTCCTTAAACTCATCATAAATCTCACATGGAAGCCTTATTCCTTTTTTAGCTCTGTATATTGCCGGCTTCATATGATTAATAAGATTTTCAAGAAGAAACATATCTTTTTCAAGCTCTTCATATCCGCTTTTTGCCACTTCTTTTATAAGTCTCATCATTGAAAGTTCTATCTGAACCCAGTTTATATAAAATGAATCATCAAAGCCAAAGCTGTGGCTTCCCAAGAAATATTCAGTCATATTTAAAATCTCGCTTTTGCTGAGACCGTATTCTGAAAATTTTCTTTCAACAATAGCATATTCTTCACTTTTTGTTAAAAATTCCATATTTTTTATTAATTTCAAAGGGTGTTCTTCAAATCTCTTAAAAGTTATAAGTATATAGAAAAGAAGAATTTTAAAATTTTCGTCCCCTATTGTTTTCTTTGCTTCATCAAGAGTATTTTTTAAAACTTTCATAGCATTATTTACATTTTCACTTTTAAAATACTCGTCCATCTTATCCCAGCAGATAAAAAATCCATATTGATAATTTTTTTCAATATCTATTTTTCCGCCTTCAAGATATTTTATATTGTAATTTTTCAAAAGGATATCAAGAATCAGTCTTCTTACATTTCTTTCTTCTGCCTGATAAACAAGTGTTTTGCTGTCTAAGGAAATAATAAATGTTTTCATATAATTTTCAAGAACTTTTAAATCATTTTTTAATGTAAGTTCACTGATATCAAGTTTTTCTTCAAGAGTTTCAAGAGATATATTTTCATTGTTAAAAAATATATCAGTTATGATTATTTTTTCTCTTTCATCTTTTGTGAAAGAATAAAGAGACATGTTTCCAGCCACTTTTTTTACTATCTCTTCAAGAGTATTTTTTACAACAATTTCTCTTTTTCTTATTTCTATTTCAGGAAGTCCAAGCAGTTTCAAGTAATAATTATAATCGTCTATTTTGTATCTTAAGTTTCTTTCACTGATTCCCATGTTTTTTGCATTTTCTATCAATGAAACTTCTCCATTTTCTTTAATACCTCTGACCATATCTAATAACTTTACTGTTATCGGCATTTTTCTTCCCTCCTTTCGACTACATTGATTATACTTTTTTAAACTTAAGTGTTCAACTAAAATTCTTTTCATTTTTTTTTGGAAAAGTTTTATTAATTTTAGAATTATATTTTGTATGCTCCATATTTATTGATTTCCTGACAGCCGTCTTTCAAAAATTCTGCTAAATTTCAACTTTTTTTTGAAAGTTTTTATAAAAAAAACCGAGAAAAAATTTCCCGGCTCAAAATTTAAATTTTATTTTTATTTATTATAAATATCGATTTTTTGATAAGGAATTTCAATTCCCTCTTTGTTAAATTCTATAATAACAGTTTCCATAAGTCCAAAATAAACTTCCCAGTAATCTGGAGTCTTTGCCCACACTCTGAAAACATAATCAAGTGAACTTGCACTGTGTGCATTAAGTCTTATTGTATAACCTTTTTCATGAAGAACTTTTTCATTTTCTTCAGCTATTCTTTTCAGCACAGCTTTGGCTTTTTCTACAGGAGTATCATAAGATGTTGATATCACTAAATCAACTCTTCTTTCCGGTTCTCTTGAAATATTTGTTACAGCACCATTTGCAAGCTGACCATTTGGAATTATAATTCTTTTATTATCTGGTGTTGTAAGAGTTGTATAAAGAATATGAATCGCCGTTACTGTTCCAGAACCTGCAGCTGCTGTTATAAATTCACCTTTTAAAAACGGCTTAAAGAAAAGAATAAGAACTCCTCCAGCAAGATTTGCCAGACTTCCTTGAAGAGCTAAACCAACAGCCAAACCTGCAGTACCTAAAATTGCTACAAGAGAAGTTGCCTGAACACCTATTCCGCTTATTATTAAAAAGAAAAATCCAATATACACAACTGTCTTAATCAAAGAAACCAAAAATGATTCCAGCAATGGATCTGCTTTGCTTTTATGAAGCAAAGCTCTAAGAGTTTTTACTATCATATTTACAGTAGGCTTCATTATTATTAGTATAAAAATAACCCAAAGTGATCTTATTGCTATTTTGGGAAGTATTTTTGCTATACTGTCTATAAGGCTGTCAAAAAATATCTGTGTTTTAGGATTATTTATTACAGATGCTAATTCTGTTATATTTTCTTCCATTTGTATATCCTCCTTAAAGTTTATTTATGTCAATTATATCATAATTCAAATATATATGTAAAATTTTGATAATTAAAAAACAGCTTCAGATAAACTCCAAAGCTGCTTTCAATTCTATTTTTCTAAAATTTCTCCATTAGTTTCTATTACTTTTTTATACCAATAGAAACTATCTTTTTTATATCTGTTTAATGAACCTGTTTCTTCATTTCTATCTACATATACAAATCCATAACGTTTTTGATATCCATTAAGCCAGCTAAGAAGATCTGTAAAAGACCATGTACAGTATGCAAGAACATCGCACCCTTCATCTATTGCTTCACACAAAGTTTTTAAATGTTCTTTTATATATTCTATTCTGTATATATCATGTATCGATTTATCTTCTTCCTGTTTATCAAAAGCACCTAAACCGTTTTCTGAAATAATTATAGGAAGTCTGTATCTGCTCGTTATCTCTCTGCATAAATATTTCAATCCAACAGGGTCTATTGTCCAATCCCAGTCTGTTGTTTTTAAAAATTTATTTGGAGGATTTTTATATACTCCGGGAATTCCTGTAATCTGTCCAGAACCTTTTACTCCTGTTGTATTCATAGTACCATAAGGAGTCACCCCGTCTAAAGAATTATATTCACATACACAGCTTTGATAATAATTTACTCCCATAAAACTTATTTTTTTAGCTGCTGCTTTTAAAATTTCTGCATCATCTTCATAAAAAACAGGAGCAATACCTTTTTTCTCAAGATATTTTACTGCAGCTCTTGGATATTCTCCATAAGCATACATATCAAGCCACCAGAAATTTTTCAAATCATCATAATTTATTTTTGACATAATATTAACAGGATTACAATCTAAAGGATAACTCGGTGTATATGCAAAACTTGCCCCTATTTTTCCAGTAAATCCCATTTTATAATAAGCTAAAACTGTTTTTGCGTGTGCCAGAAAAGCATTATGATTTACTTGATAAAACATTTTTTCATCATCAAACTTTCCAGGCGGGTGTTGTGCTGTTAACCATCCCAATGATGTAAATATATTCTGTTCATTTAAAGTTATCCAATATTTAACCTTATTTCCAAAAGCTCTGAATAATGTTTCTGCATAATTTAAAAAATCTTCTATAATTTTTCTGCTTTCAAAGCCATTATATTCATCCACTAAAGCCTGAGGTAAATCCCAGTGATATATTGTAACCATAGGTTCTATTCCGTATTTTAGACATTCATCTATTATATTTCCATAAAATTCTAAACCTTTTTGGTTAACTTCCCCTCTTCCCTGAGGATATATTCTTGTCCACGCTATTGAAAATCTATATGTTTTCAAACCCATTTCAGCCATTAGAGCAATATCTTCTTTGTAACGATGATAGTGGTCTACAGCTATATCTCCTGTTGTCCCTTTAAATGTTTTTCCTGGAATTCTTACAAACTTATCCCAGTTTGATATTCCTTTTCCATCTATATTATATGCTCCCTCTATTTGATAAGCAGCAGATGCACTTCCCCATAGAAAGTTTTCAGGAAATTTATATTTATTCATAAATTATACACCTCTTTATTTTCTAAATTCACAATAATATAACAAAATATTTTTTTAAATTTAATTATTTATCTTATGTTTTTCTTCAGCTCTTTTTAAAAGTTCTTCTTCTGCATCCTCATAAGATACATCTTCAAATCCTGCAACATAAGTGACTACAAAAGACACTGCTACTGCTACCAGCATTGCTCCTAAAGCAATGAAAAGGCTTGAGGCTCTATTTTGCTCTATATATTGTACAACTGTTACTAAAGAAGGTGTTGCAACTCCAAAACATTTCATCTGCATAAACCCGCCGAAAAGTCCTCCGACAATTCCACCAGCACATACACCTATCATTGGTCTTCTCAATCTCAAGTTTACTCCATAAAGGGCAGGCTCTGTAATTCCTGCAACTATTGCTGAAAAAGCAGATGACCCTGCTAATTGTCTAAAATCTTTATCTTTAGTTTTTACAGCAACTGCTAATGCAGCTCCACCTTGAGCTAAATTAGCACATAATTCACCTATACATATGAAAGTTTCATAACCTACTGTTGCTAAAACTCCTAGTTTTATAGGTGTAAAAGCATGGTGCATTCCTGCCATGACAAAGAAAGGATATAATCCTCCTATCATACCAACTGCAAAGAAACCAAATACATCATAAATTTTATAAATTATAAGAGACAGCATATCTCCCAATATAGCTCCTAAAGGTCCTAATACTACCATTGTTATTGGAAGAGCTATTACCATTACAAGCATTGGTTTTAAAAAGTTCTTTGTAATTGCAGGTGTGATTTTATCTACAAATCTCTCTACATAAGAAAGAGACCATACTCCTAAAATTATTGGAATTACAGAATAAGCATAATTTGCAGGAGTTATAGGTAAACCTATAAAATAAAGTTTTTCACCTGTTTCTTTTACTGTATTTAACATTTGAATGAAAGAAGGATGTAAAATTACAAGAGCCATACTTGCTGCATAATAAGCATTTGTACCAAATTTATTTGCTGCTGACATTGCTATAAGCACAGGCATAAAGAAAAATGCTCCATCGCCTATTACATTTAAAACAGCATAAGTCTGACTTGCACTATTTAATAATCCAGACATTGTTAATATTGTAAGCAGCACTTTTATCATTGCTGCTCCAATGATTGCAGGAATTACCGGAGCCATAACAGAAGATATTATATCCATCAGCATAGATACTACATTCATTTTCTTCTTATTTTTTGCTCCGCTTTTTTCTGTAGAAACAGCTTTAAAATTCCCCTCTTTACACAATTCTTTGTAAACATATCCCACTTCATTTCCTATGATTACTTGATATTGTTCAGGTTTTTTAATAGTCCCTACTATTCCTCTTACTTTTTTTAATCCTTCATCATCAACTAAAGAATCATCTTTTAAGTCAAAACGCAATCTTGTCATACAATGTACAACACTATTGACATTTTCCTTTCCTCCAACTTTTTCTAAAATCTTTTTTGCTAAAACAGCATAATCCATATATTTTACCTCCAAAAAAATATTTTTTTAAAGGTTTTGCCTATATATGTGTGGCCACCACAATATAGTTACAATCCAAATATATTTAATATGACTTTCGTCTATATTACTGAATTTTATTTAGTTGATTCTTTACATAATCTTTGAATATATATTATCAAATACATCTGTTCTGCATTTGTTAGTTCATAATCATAATTTGTTTTACTAAATTCATCAATTATTGAAACACACTTATAACATTTAGGATATTTAACTTTTAATATTTCAAAAAGCTCATCATCTTCATCATTTACTGTTCCATTAATCATTCTTAAAGCTAAAAATTTTAAATGTGTTACTATTCTATAATATGACATTGTTTCTTCATTTATAGTTATAAGCATATTGTATTCTATTATATTTAAAATTTTCTGTGCTATTCTTGTTATTTCTGCTGTATTATTCATGCTTCCATCAAGCTGGGCATTTATAATATGATTTGTTATATATCCTGCTTCATCTTTTGTAAAAGCAATTCCCAACTCTTTTTTTATAATCTCCAAAGCCTCTAAAGAAACATCATACTCATCTTTATAAAGACGTTTTATTTCATTCAGCAAAGGATTTTTTATTTCTATTCCATTTTTAAATCTTTCTACAGCACTATGTATATGTTCTGTAAGAGAAACATAAATAATATTATGTAATTCTTTATTATATTTTTCTTTTAAAATATTTACAATTTTTTCTGTTATTTCTATATAATTTTCTGGAATATTTGAAATAACATCTTTTAACTTTTCATTCAATCCGTTATCTTTATTAGAAAAAATTTTCATTTCTTTGGACATAGGAACTTCATCATTCACTTTTTTCTGAAATCCGATTCCTCTTCCCATAACAACAATTTCTTCATTATTCTCATCTTGGGAAATAAAGGCATTATTATTTAAAATTTTTAATATACGCACAAAATCCTCCCTCGTTCTTTTAAGTTCTTTCTAAGTTTTAATATTTTATAAAATCTTTTTACTTGTTTTATTTTCAAACAAAGAAAGAAAAAATTAACATTTTATTTTTCAAAATATTCACTTTGTTAATAATAACATATTTACATAAAGTTGTAAAGAAAAAAAAAGACACAGAAATGTGTCTTAACTTTTCTAAATGGCGGGAGTGACGAGATTCGAACTCGCGACCTCCTACGTGACAGGCAGGCGCTCTAACCAACTGAGCTACACCCCCATTAAAAAAATAATGGTGGTCACAATAGGACTTGAACCTATGACCCCCTGCTTGTAAGGCAGGTGCTCTCCCAACTGAGCTATGCGACCATAATTTATTTAATTTAGTGGTGCTCAGAGGCGGAATCGAACCACCGACACGGGGATTTTCAGTCCCCTGCTCTACCGACTGAG
>ENA-OPVT01000480-OPVT01000480.1-human-gut-metagenome-genome-assembly--contig:-NODE-480-length-30778-cov-12.418221_pt1 | contig 30778 bp, 20 predicted proteins | sample MGYA00241499_ERZ501990 | MGnify/ENA primary metagenome ERZ501990 (study PRJEB25962, sample SAMEA2042104) | human gut metagenome | biome: human gut; feature: human-associated habitat; material: faeces...
GCGGGTCGTTTCCTCCTTCTTGATTTCATACTCGCGGAACGGGTCGCGCGTGAGCCACTCATTGTTGATGGCGATGAACACCATCGTCCGAAGCGGGCAGACATACAGCCACACGGTATTGGTGCAGCAGTGTTTGTCCGTGCGCAGGAACATTTCAAAATCGGAAATGAAAGCGGGTGTAAGCTCTTTCAGGGCAATGTCCTTCACGTGGTAGCGGATGGTGAGAAACTCTTGCAAGTGCTTGTAAACGATCTTGTACTTGTCAAACGTGCCTTTGGCTTTCATGCCTGCCTCCACCTGCTTGGCATAGTCCTCGTTGTGTTGCCGGAACACCTGCAACAGCGTGTGGTAGCGGTGTTCCAGTCCGAGAAAGGCGTTTTTCACCTTTTCCGCAGTGACGAAGTTGTCACGCTCCATGATTTCCTGATAGTGCTTGTTGATGCGTACGCGCATCTTGTCGAGCATACGGTTCGTTTCGAGTGCAGCCGTGCTTCTGCCCGTGACACGTCCTCCTTTGGTATCCCACAGCTTGGGATCGACGGTCAGTTTGCAGCTGAACTGTGTCTGGCTTCCGTCCACCGTGATACGTCCCATGACGGGTACTGTCCCGTCCTTTTTCACTACCTGACGTTTGAGGTAGTAGATAACTGAAAATGTACTCTTCATCGTCCTTAATTTTTTTAGGTTCAAAATTAGTCGGTGAAGAATCCTTCGTCAGTACGCAAAACACGGAGGAACGGCGCAATCTTTTTCCGTAACCGGATTTGTTGCGTGAGTTGTCAGTAACTCACTATATCACAATGTCTTGTTTTGCCATTCGTACCCATTTTGTTACCTATATGGTATGGTTACGAACAAGTAACGTAGCGACGTCTTGATTTGGCTTTTGCAAGGATTGTGGTGGCGTTGGAGAGAATCGGCAGCTTAAATGAAACCTCTGTAAATCAATTCTATTCCTTCATTCTTCCGTATTCCACTTTTTTGTCGTAACTTTGTACCATAATTGTACCGACGCTTAAAAGTAGATAATGTGACACTTATAAAAATATTGGTATTGAGAATGAGAAATATAAGTAAAAAGTGAATTATGCCAGCAGCAAAATTTGAAATAACACGTCAATGCAAGGTTTGTGGAGAGACCTTTGTGGCTAAAACCATTGAATCGTGGTATTGCTCTCCCAAATGTTCCAAAATTGCATGGAAACGACGCAAGGATGAAGAATTGAGATTGCAAAGGTTGGACGATGTGGTCAAGAAAATACCAAAGTCCAAAGAGTACATCACTGTTCCTGAAGCATACGCTTTGTTTGGCATAAGCAAAGAAACTCTTTACCGCTTGATTCGTAAGGGAACAATTCCAAGTGTGAATGCCGGAGAAAGGCAAACATTATTATCAAAAGAAGAACTGATGAAACTCTATCCTCTCCGAAAGAAGGCTCTCACAAAGCCGAAGCCTATCGCTAAACTGTATAGTCTGGAGCCAAAAGACTGTTATACCATTGGAGAAATCACAGAGAAATTTCTTGTGAATGAAAGTACCGTTTATCTCCATATACGCAAATACTCTATCCCTACCCGGCAGATAGGGAATTTTGTATATGTCCTCAAGAAAGAAATTGATAACTTATATAAAGGTATGAAACGATGAAGAAAGCATTAGTCAATACACGAGTGTCGGTAAAACTCCGCAAGTCTGAATATCGTGATGAATGGTATCTTTATGTGGAATCTTATCCTGTGTTCCAATCCGGTAAAGATACTCCGCAAAGAGTACGTGAATATCTCAATCGTACTATTACGACACCTGTTTGGGATAAGTCACGTAATGCACGGACTAATACCGAAGGTAAAACCACTTATAAGCCAAAGCGAGATCTGAATGGTATTATACAATGTAAGTCTCAATTGGATCAAGAATCATGTATCTATGCCGATAAAGTCAGAAGCCTACGGCAAAAGGAATATGATAATGCGGCTCTTTATGCTGATACCGATGCTGAACAGGCAGAGCAGTTGGAACGCTCCAGAAGTAATTTCATTGAATACTTCGACCATGTGCAGCGAACAAGGCACGCCCATAGTTCTGATTCTATCATTGTCAATTGGAGGCGAGTTCATGAGTTGTTGAAGATATTTGCAAAAAGCGATACCATTCTCTTTTCACAAATAGACTTAAAGATGGTGGAATCGTTTCGTCAATTCATAATGAACGCTCCACAAGGAGGAACTAAACGAGGTACAATATCTCAAAATACAGCTGCAACATATTTTTCAATCTTCAAAGCCGGATTGAAACAAGCATTTATAGATGGCTACCTAACTATTGATATTTCTGCGAAAGTCAAAGGCATTCAGGGAAGAGAGAGCCGAAAAGAATACCTAACAGTAGAAGAATTGAACCGATTGGCACAAACTCCGTGCGACCCATTGTTGAAACGTGCTGCACTCTTTTCAGCCTTAACAGGAATCCGACATTGCGACATTCAAAAATTGAAATGGTCGGAAGTGGAACAATTCAATGGAGGCTATCGGCTGAATTTTACTCAGCAAAAGACAAAAGGAGTTGAGTATATGCCCATTTCAGAACAGGCGTTTAACCTTTGCGGAGAGCAACAGGATGGTGAACTTCTGGTGTTTGCCGGACTTCCTGACCCCTCTTGGATAAGTCGTCCTATCAAGAAATGGGTTGAAGCAGCTGGAATCACCAAGCACATTACCTTCCACTGCTTTAGGCACAGCTACGCTACCCTTCAACTGGCTGGAGGAACGGACATTTATACCGTTAGCAAAATGTTGGGGCATACCAATGTTAGAACAACCCAAGTGTATGCCAAGGTTGTAGATGAAAAAAAGGAGAAAGCCACCGAAACCATTAAACTGGATTTATCTATGTAAAATATAGAATCAGTAATATTCATTTTGTAGGAATAGAATACCTAAAGTTTAATTTATGAAAGAAGATTTGTTATTACCTGCATATCAGAAACTATACGCAGCTCTTGCAAGTTTAGAAAGATTTAGCAAAGGGCAAGATTTATATGATAACATTGCTTGTATTGATAGTTTTCTATCAGAATACCGTAATGTAACTTTTGTCTTGCAAAAATCTTTAGCACATACTGACTATATGTCTTTATATGAGAATCTTCGCGATAAATATCTAAAGAATAACCAATGTTCTTGGTTATTAAAGAAACGTAACGAAGTACTTAAAGAAAAACCTTTTGATTTAGAAAAGAAATTCATTTTAACTATCTATTTGCCATATACATCAGGTGTATTTCATTCCGAATCTTATACCATTGAATATGAAGTTGATTACGTGTCATTAATTGAATCTATCAAGTCCATAATTTCTAATATCCCTGCTATTGAAGTGTTTTTTTCAGTTGAGTTTGTATATAAGGAAATAGATTCAGATATAAATTTATTTAATAGTATAAATGATGGTATAGAATCACTCCTATCTTTACTCTTAGAGTTGGATAAAGAAATTGGAAAGGAAGTGTCTTCAATGCGTAAGACAGTTCAAAATAAAATTGAAAAATTATTTTTTCATCGTATTCCCAAAGATGCTTGGTTTATTGACGACTATGTTTATTATCGAGAAAATAACATGTTTGAGAAAGGTGAACGGTTTGAAATTATCACACCATTTAAAACAGGAATTAAGTATATTGATTTTTGTCAATTGTTTCATATAGAGAATAAAGGAGATTTTATACAAGAAACTTTCGAAGCATTTAAAAAGATGCATATTGTATCTTCTTCTAAGCAAAAAAGGGTTATGCCAACATTCTTAATTCTAAACGAAGATGGGGTTTTATCTATGTTCATGTATGATGCATCTATCAAAACAACAACATATAGAAAAATTAATGAAATTGCATCTGTAATAAGGACAGAAGCAAATATTGCGGCAATTTTCTATGTGGGAGAAATGATTTACTATAACGACCCAAATTTGATGAATTTAGATTATAGACATAGAACTAAACATATTCATTCAGAATTACTCTCCTTTGATCTGATGACAAAAAAAGATTCTGCTCAATATTTGATTAGTAAAGAGGCTGTTATTGAAGAATCAAAGAATTGTTTATTTCCAACTATAACAAAGGTTGAAACGGATGATAACTCGTCGTTTATGTGTCCAATCATGAAAGCATTTTCAGAACTTAAGAAGGAGTAAGAAAGTATTAAATAATCAAATGGGAGTTGAGTGCTATAAGTCTTATAGTTACAATATTGGTACCCATAGCCATCTGCGTAGATTCTACGTAGGTGGCTTTGTTATTTTTGTCTATGACCAAATCTTATGACCGCCTAATGACTTTCTTGTGATTGGGTACATTACCATAAAAATCTACTACTGACGTTCTTCATCATTCGTATTGATAATCAGTGCATATGACTTATGATGCTTATGTTTCTCTGCTGTCTTTTTATGTGGAACAGTCCACCATAAAATCAGTATGATAAATCACGATTACTTTGCCGAAAAATCAAACATAAAATCAGATAGCAGTATGAGTGAAAAGAACATTACTTTTGAAGATTTGCCCAAGGCAATGTCGTGGATGATGGATAAATTGAATGAACTGGATTCTAAGATTGACGGTCTCAACACCCAAAGTCCGGGTATTCCAACCGAGCAATGGATGAACTTAAAGGAGTTGTGCGATTATATTCCCAGTCATCCGGCAGAGCAAACAGTGTATGGGTGGACAAGTTGCCACCAAATCCCATTTCATAAAAGAGGTAAACGTATCATGTTCCTTAAATCAGAGATTGATACGTGGCTTCGAGATGGCAAGGTAAAGTCCGAAAAAGACTTGGAAGACGAAGCTGCCCAATTCATAAAGTCTAAAAGAAACAACCAATTCTAATGGATTCACTCGATTTATGCAATGCAATCAGAATGGAATTTGGAGGGATACTTGAAGACAAGATTCCTTTGAATGCTTTTCCTGCTAAAATTCAGGATATGGTATTGGCATTGGCACGACAAGAGAATTATTCCATTGAATATATGATGGCTTCTCTTTTGGCGGCAGTTTCAACAGCCATCGGTAATGCTGTCAATATCCGTATTCGTGGTGGCTGGATAAGTAATCCTGCTCTCTATATGATATTGGTTGGTCGCCCCGGAATGGGAAAGACTCCACCTTTGGATTTTGCATTTCGCCCAATTCACAAGCATGATGCCAAAGTTATCAAACAATTCAAGTCTGATATGGAGCAGTATAATAATATAGTAGAGAGTAACAAAGGGAAAAAGGAAGATTGCGCTTCATTACCCGAAAAACCGATTTTGCGCAGAACCATAATATCCGACTTTACCCCAGAGGCTTTAATGCGTGCGCTTGATGACAACCAGCGTGGCATTGTGGTATATGTGGATGAAATTATGGGAATGTTCAATGCCGTGAACCAATACAGTAAAGGGCAGCTTATTGAGCAACTTTTGACTGCATTCAGCGGAAAGCCTTTAGATATATCAAGGTGCAGTATGCCCATACCTATTCATATAGAACATCCTTTTATAAATATGGTGGGTACTATGCAGACTACCCGAATGCACGAACTTATAGACAAAGGCTATAAGGACAATGGGTTGATTGATAGAATAATTTTTGTTTATCCATCTTCACAGGAAATATCAGATTGGCAGGATGAAGAAAACACCTTTACCACTTTTGATAACTACTCGTCTATGTGGGAAAATATCATCAACAAAGTGATGAGTTTACCTTTTATAGTAAATGAGGATGGCGAAATAGTTCCTGACATTTTGGACTTTTCTTCGGAAGCAAAAGCCTATTTTACCAACTGGCGCAATGATGCCATTCATGCAGTTAATCAAATCCAAGATGACGGATTGGTGGATAGCAGAATAATGAAAGCTCCGATGATTACAGCACGATTGGCTTTGGTTATGCAAATCTTCCGGTGGGCTTGTGGTGAGGTTCATAAAAATTTTGTGGACATCGATTCAACCAAATCAGCTATTGCATTGAGCGAATACTTTGAAAGTTGTTATGCCGACATTCAGAAATATATGTTGGTAGAGGGCATTGAACCCCAAAAGAAAGAATTACTTGATTGTCTTCCTGCAACATTCACAACTGCCGATGCCATTCAAGCAGGAAAAGAAGTGGGTCTCTCCGAACGCTCTGTAATGTACTCTTTGGTCAGCCTTACCACGAATAAGATAATCAAGAAGATTAAGAGAGGCGAATATGAGAAACTGCAATAACCTATCCCCATTGCACCTTGCAGTTGTTGCAGTTTGCACTTTTATAACAATCATTTTCCTGCAAAACTGCAAGAACTGCAAACTGCACGGATTGCAATTATAAAAAACATCAAGCATGACAGAATACCGATTTACCCTTCAAAAATATAAGCGAGGCTCTAAACTTTCATGTCCTCAGTGCGGAAAGAAACAGTGTTTTGTCCGTTACGTTGATACCCAAGGGGAAGTTTCGTTTCCTGACTATGTAGGCAGATGTGACCATGAGCAATCGTGTAAATACCATTATACGCCTTCTGATTATTTCAAGGATAATCCAACACTGATAGAAAACGGCTCCAATTATAGTTTTGAACATAGTAAACCACAGTCACGTTCATTGCCACCTACTTCCTTTATTGAAAAGGAACTAATGGAGCGAACGCTTACCAATTACACAATGAATCCTTTGTACATTTATCTGGCAGGTATATTGGGCAAGGATGAAACAAAGCGAATACTCCATTTATATCGTGTTGGCACATCAAAGAAATGGGGCGGCTCTACTGTCTACTGGCAGATTGACAGGCAAGGCAACGTGCGAACCGGAAAGATAATGTTGTATGATTCAATAACAGGACATCGGATAAAAGAACCGAGGAGTTATGTGAGTTGGGTACATACCGAGTTGAACCTTTCCGATTACAATCTAAAGCAATGTTTGTTTGGTGAGCATCTGTTGTCTGGCAATCCTGCCAAACCGATTGCTATAGTAGAGAGCGAGAAGTCAGCCTTGATAGCCACTCATTATATGCCAGAATTTATATGGCTGGCTACTGGTGGAATGCACGGCTGCTTCAGGGCAGATGCAGTTGATGTATTAAAAGGTCGGATGGTAATGTTGTGTCCAGACTTAGGAGCAAAAGAGATTTGGCAATCTAAGATGGCTATGCTCTTCTCCGTTTGCTCAAAGGTGATAATAAGCAACACATTGGAACAATGTGCCACGGATGAGCAACGAAAGAAAGGATTGGACATTGCCGATTTCCTCCTGATGGAAGATACGCCGCAAATGATTCTTTCAAAGATGATACAGCGCAATCCGGCTTTACAGACGCTCATTGGTGAATTGGGACTGGAGTTAGTGAATGCGGAACAGATGTGATAAAATGATGGATTGGACAGCTCGCTGTCCCTGAAAAAGGGTTTGTAAAATCCCGTAGCTTATTAGGGCATTTTCACCGCATTCACCCTCCGGGTGGCAGTCAAAAAGCCCATAAGCGGAGGGATGCCCTCTCGACACCCGATTGCCTGTGGCACAATGGACTGGATTTTACAAACCTTAAAAACGAGGTATAACAATATAGATGAATAAGATATGAGTAATACACAATACGCAGTCTGCCACTTGCAACGTGGCAGTGGCAATGATTCGGGTATGTCATGCCATATAGAAAGGAAAGATGCCAAGGGAAAGAAATATGTCCCCGTCAATGCCGATGCAAATAGGACACATCTTAATCAGGAATTGGTCACATTTCCTGTCGGAGTAAAGAACAGGACGGATGCCATACAATTCAGAATAGACCATGCCGGACTGCATCGTAAGGTTGGTAAGAATCAGACGAAAGCTATTCGTATCATCTTGACCGGAACACATGAGCAAATGATGAAGATTGCTGATGATGGCAAGTTGGATAAATGGATTGATGCCAATATGAAATGGCTAAAGGATACATTTGGAAGTGAAAATTTGGTTTCCTGTGTGCTACACATGGATGAGAAAACTCCTCACCTTCACGCCACTATCGTCCCCATTGTAACCACTGAACGACTTCGCAAAAAGCGAGAGGGCGAGAAGAAATATGAGACAAAATCTGGGGCACGCTTATCGGCAGATGATGTGATGCGGCGAGGCAAGTTGCATGAATACCAGAACAGCTATGCTGCTACCATGAAGGAGTTTGGATTAGAACGTGGCATTGTCGGCTCTACGGCAAAACATCTGGTAAACTCAGAATACTACAAACAGCAGATGAACAAGTATGAGGAGGATATTGCCAAATTGCAGGCTGATGTTGAACAAGCAAAGGAGGGCAAGAGTACCGTTTTATCATGGTTCGGTAAAGGTGATTTGGCGAAAGCGAAAAAGGAACTTGCTGGCAAAGACGAACGGATTGCCAAGCTCACGAATCAGATTAAAATACTCATGGCTGAAAAGTCCCAACTGCAAGAAAAACATAAAGCCGAGATTGAGCAACTACGCAATGGCTATCAAAAAGAAATTGACAAGGCCATTCATAGGGCAGAATCAGCAGAACGGAAATCCAAAGAAAAGGATTTTGTTATAGATAAGCAAAATCAGCGTATCGACCAACTTGACCGCAAAGCCAATCCTCATAGATACCAACTATCATCCGGAGCAGAACTAGTACATTACAACATTCCAAACATGAGTAATCCGTCCATCCATATTTGGACGAAAGTTGGCAATGAAGAATATGATACAAGGACTTATATAGAATATTTCAGCGAGATATGGGAACGGTTCAGCAAGGGCGAAGCTACCGCTTATGAACTCATCAATGAAGTCTTTGAGCCACATGAACAGGTCAATGAAGCACAAGCCAATCTTCTTGGAGCAGCCTTTGAACTTGTTATGGGTGGTCAGGCACAAGTCCATGTCGGAACGGGAAGCGGTGGTTCTTCGTCCGAACTTCCGTGGGGCGAGCAGAAAAAACAAGCATACAAACCGAAGGTAGGACGATAGGAATACCATAGATAGGAATACCTGTATTGTGCACAAAACCTTGTTCTATATCATTTTATTTGCAGATTCTTGTTTATCTATGGCATGAGTCTGCATTTATTTCTGTACTTTTGTAGTCAAATATTGGCAATTCAAAATATATCAAACGGCAATGAGCAAAGTTTTTATAAAGTATCTTTTAGAGGGAAATAATCAACCAATAGAAGGTAAAATTGTGTTTGATTCATCTGATCATATTCGTTTTCAAAATGGGCAAGATGTTTCAGGGCACAATTATAATAGTCATCGCAGGCTTATAATAGAAAAGAACATTCAAGGTGGTGAAGGTTATACTATCACTATGTATAATCTAGATGGTGTTCATCCTTTATGGCAAAATAATATTCAGATGGCTCCCAAACGGATGAAGATAGTTAATGTAGATGGCAACATCGTTGATTTGCGTGGATATGGTTACGATAAAAATGCATTGGCAATGGGTGCACCGTTGGAAGCTGCATCGTTTGAGAATTATGGAGTTATGCTTATGATAGAAGGTAATGAAATTGTACGAGCACAACTTAATATGTTTGATAGAAATGTTAGTATAGTATATTTATTATAACTCCCTATAGTTATGGTCGTTTAGACTGCACCGCTAACACACTATTTTGTAAACGAATAAGTTTAGAAAACATCTTTATTCAGACAAATACAGTGTTAATTTTAATTTAGCGAAAAAACACACCTATACCCCAAAACATCCATAAAACAATTTAAGAATAAATGTTTGAAGAAGATATTTTCGGTGAAGATACCGTCTCATTGGTTCTAAGATATAGTGACTACGTCAGGCAATATTTCGATAAAAAATCTAAAGTTGTAACTTTCGACAGGATTAAAGCAGTCTTGACTGACCAAGAGATGAATTGTTTTTTCTCCAAGAAAGACGACAGGAGACACATTATAACCATACCGGTGTCAGACAATGGCTGCAATGGCAAAGTTGAGTTCTATGTCGAATGGCACGAGACAAACAGCTATGAGATAAAAGTTAACAAAGAGTGCAAGTCTCGTTATGCTGCAGAGTCGCCCAATGTCGACCTCAAGTATACAATCGAGCAGCGTTGTAAAATCCTGTTTCTTGAGATGCAAGACCAGTTCAATGATTTTACCGCAATTAGTGAACTTTATAACTTAAAAGAGCGAGTCTCCAGACTGGAGATAGCTCCTGCTACAATTATTGAGAATGAGCGTCAGCTTTGGACAAAGTATATCGAAGCTCAGCGTATGATTGTAAAAAAGCTTCAGGAACCTTTTTGTAGCAGTGGCAAGTTCAGGCTTGAGCCTATTATTGGAGCCAAAGGAGAGGTAACTCGTTATAAGTTGTATGTTCCAATAGAGTATTCCGCTTCTTCAGTTCCTGAAGCTTTTTCCAATTTTATGAAAGATTACGAGGAATCTTTCGGGAGCACTATCATAATAGATAAGGATGGCAATGCACGTCTGACAAAAGAAGAACTTAATCGCGTTGATATAATGATTCAGCGCAAGTTCGATAAAGAAATCGGGCGACAGGAGAAGATTACTTGTTCTGTCAAGATTACGCCTTTGGGAATCTATGATAAGCTTAAGGCTGAATTTGATGAAAGGAGATGGGATGTTAACTTAGATTACGATAGACAAGATAATTTTTTGTGTGTTTCTTGTCGTGACGGCAAGTTTGTAAAGATTCCTCGTGAAATCATTGATAAGTATGGTCTAAAACTTACAGGAGTATTCTGTAAATATATAAAGAACGATGAATACGACAGGCGTTTTGTTGAGATTGAGAAGCAGGCAGTCAAGTTACCGAACATGTACAAAATCAACTTGGTTGCTCAGAAGATGAGAGATGCAGCCTTTGACAGAAAGAAGGAACTGGAAAGGGAGGATTATAAAAGTGTTAGTTTTAGCGTTGGTCAAACTTATACCTTCGATGAGGTAAACAATAATTTTGATGATGACTTTTGGAACGGTCTAAAAACTGAACTTTATGGGTTAGATATTTCAATATCAACTAAAGACAATCTCTTGTTTTTCGATTTTACGAGCTTTGAAAAGCTTCGGGAAAGACTCGACCAACTTTCTGAGAGCAAAATATTCAAGCTTGTAAAGGCGGACATTAACAGTATGTCATTCAAGGTTCGCTTCTTTCAAGCTGAAAAGAAGAACAAACTTGACTCTTTTGAATATAAGAAAGAGAAACTTAAGAGTGTTAAGTTCGTAACTAAAGTCGTGATTAAGAATAAGAGCAAGAATGTGTTTATCGGCAATCTCAGTGGTAGAGAATCAACGGAACACAAACTTGTATTCTCTATTCCTTATCGCTGTAAGGATGACCAGAAAGAGGCAGAAACCATACTGAAGCTCTTTGATGATGAGAATTTCCAGATGGAGTATGTGAAGGCAAATCTGGAGGGTGATGAAGTTAAGCTCTCTTGGCTTGACGAGGCAATAAAAAAACTTGACGAGAAAAGAATTGACTCGCAAGAGCCAAACAAAAAGCCTGTTAATCCTCGTCTTCGTGACTTTATCTTTGACTCTTCAAAAGCGGAACCTACTTATAAGTTAGAAATAGCTGAAGAAAATATCCATGAACTCAGTGAATATAAAGAATTGGAGAGCAGACAGCTTTTGGCTCTCAATCAGTCACAAAAGAATGCTGTATTGAAAGCACTCTATGCAAATGATCTCTGTTTGCTTCAAGGTCCTCCGGGTACAGGTAAGACTACGGTAATCGCAGAGCTTATCTGGCAGCACATACTCAAAGATCCAACGAAAAAACTTCTCCTTACCTCTGAAACCAATCTTGCCGTTGACAATGCGTTAGAAAAGTTGATGGGGTCAAGAAATGTAAACGAAGCGTTGTCTCCTTATCTTAGCATCATTAAACCGTTACGTTTTGGCAAATCTTCTAAATTTGAAGAAGATGGCAAGAAATATTCAGTTGAGCGTATAGAGAAATGGCTTGACGATGAATATGAAGAGGAATTTTTATATGAGAACGAACTTGCAAGTCTCGATAGTGTCACAGAAGAAAGTATTGACAATCAAGAAGATGGCGACATAAATAACAATGCTGTCCAACAATGGATGAGGATGATTGCTCAGCGTGCTCAAGTTTATGCTAAACAGAACCCAAGGTATGCAGAATTAACAAATATGTATAGTACATCTCTTTGTTCTCCTGATGGAATTACTAAACGATACTTTAAGGAAAAGTACTTCAAGCACGCTAATGTTATTGGAAGTACCTGTAGCAGTACAGGTAGTCCATCTTTTGCTGCTGATTATGCTAGTGTATATTCTTCTGCAGTCTATGATAAGTTTGTAGAGAAAGAGGGCTATAAGCAAACAATTTCAGACATTAAAGGATTGATTGTCGCAGCCAACAATAATGACAGCTCTTTTCAGGATACAGCACTGTCTATCATTAAGAGGATAATGAGAGAAAATAATGTAAAAACAGAAGATGAGCTTCGAGAACTTTTAGACAATCCAACGGACAATGTTCGCCACTTCCTTTTCAACTATGATCTCAGGTCTCTTCTTCGACCAAAGCGTCCCAAGAAGTTTGAGACTATCCTTGCGCGATTGGGCTTTGACAGTGAGGATGAGTTCAACCAAATGAAGAATATCTATTTTGACACGGTCATAATGGATGAAGCAAGTAAGGCTACCCCTCCTGATTTGGTACTTCCTTTGTGTTTTGGCAGAAAGAGCATCGTCATAGGAGATCATCGGCAGTTACCTCCAATGCTTAATGAACAGGACTTCAAGGAGGCTCTTTTGAGTCTTAATGATGAGAAAGCAACGGCTTTAGCCAATGACATAGACCGACAGTTTGTTGATACCAGCCAGTTTGCGCGTCTGATTCTCAATCCTAACGTCTCTAAGTCCATTAAGTCTGTATTTACGGAGCAGTACCGTATGCATCCTCAGATAAATGATGCCATTAAGCAGTTTTACAAGAATGACGAAGGCGGTTTGTCTTGTGGTTTGGATTTATCAAAGGTTGATAGTCCAAACCTTGCAGAGCCAGAGAGCCGATACCACGGATTCTATCATCCAGGATTCATCTCTCCGGATGTTCATGTACTCTGGGTAAAAGTTGACGATCCTGAGCAACGTTCTGACTCGAAATCCCTGTACAATGAGAAAGAGGTAGAGGCTGTGAAAAGGGTACTCCGGTATCTTAAGCATTCCGAGGGCTTCGATGAGTACATGCAATATTGGGACGACAATATTCAAAGTGAGGAACGACGAAATCTGGAAAAAGAAATTGGTGTTATAAGTTTTTATGGACAGCAGGTTAAGTACCTCAAAGAAGTAAAGTCCTTTGCAAGGAACAATGGAATAAGGGTTAATCTTAACACTGTTGATAAATTCCAGGGTATGGAACGAAACATCGTAATTGTTTCAACAGTGCGAAGCGATAAGTATAAGACAGTACAGGGAATCGTTCCAAATGATAATCCGGGATTCGCAAAATCTCCTGAACGTCTGAATGTTGCCCTGTCACGTGCAAGAAGACTTCTTATTGTAGTGGGTAATAATGATTTTTTTGACCATGTAAAAGATACTTGTAACGGTAATTTACTTTATCACAATGTAATTGAGGAGATGAAGAAGCATCACGAGATTATAGATTACAAAACCCTTACTAAATATGACAATGAATAATATAAAAGGATATAATACAATAGCAAAGAACAAGAAAGTCAGCGAATTATTTTTAGGTACGCTTGAAGTTTACTGGGATTTTGCTAAGATCGGATATATTGCTGTTTGTACAGAAGCATTACCCCTGACTTTTATGGAAAAAATGGTCTGCGGTATTGCGAACTTAGATGGTAAGGTATGTTTGAGTGAATTGGCTCACATTATGGGCTTAAATATAGAGAACGATGTTCAGAATCTGAAGTTTCAGGACAAGGGCGAGATGGAGATTCTTTTGGAAACGCTTAGGACTCTCAAACAGTTTGGTGTGATTGCGACTCCTGATGACTCCTTTTCTTATGTAGAACTGACCGAAATAGGTAAGGAATACTATGCTAAAGGACGAAAATTAAAACAGGGCGAAACTAAGGGATTCACGATGTATTTTGACCTCACCGCTGGTAAGCACTCACATGCAAAAGTTCTGTTCAGTAAATTGACTGTGGATGGAAGCAAGGAAAAGCAAGATGTGACAGAGATTCCTTATACAGAGGAGAGTTTTGTCAAGCAGTATGCTGAGAGCCAGATACCTCAATACTACAGTGAGAAGACAGGAAATTCATTCACTGATATGTCTGTTTCATCAAGTGAGTTTCTCTACAAAAAAGTAGTACTCGGAGTAATCTATGACTCTTTTACTGAAACCTATCGTTTTGAGGTCATAGACAATGGTGGCATTAACACGGAATATATCATTAATCATGTTAATTCAGAAAATAATCTTCCCCATTATCTTGAACTATTTCTTGCTGGACAACCAATGACTTCTGCATCAAAAGATGACTCTCAAATAAAGTTTGAAGAGGAAATTACCAAGGTGCAGAGTGATGCAGAGTATGCTATATTTAACGGAAAGCCAGAAATGGCATTGCAGTTAGTGGCAGACTATGCAAAGTCGCCTGAATATATGGAGAAACAGAATCTCTTTAACTTTATTCAATCAAATAAAAAGCAGGATGCCATCAATGATGTGTTTATCAACCTTCCTGTACTGACTGAGGATGTAGAAAAAGAAATTCGTTCACTTTTGGAAGACGGCAAGACACGAATAATGCTTTCTTGTGACGATGTTGAAGACTTTAATTCAAGATTCGGTGATAATGTCCTTTCTTTGAATGGAGATGCTAACTCAGATGTCCTTCTTATGCTGGAAGATGTTACATATCGTTGTGAAAACTTAATATTCTCTGTTGGTGATATAAACTTCAGCGTAGAGTTTTTGCGTAAACAAGAGGAAAACAGCGAAGAGGCATTAGAGCAATACCGAAAACTATATGCGAAAAGGTTCATACCTAAAGCGTTAGATAAGTATGAGGATTTGCTTCAGACAGAAGCTACAGACGAAATCATTGGCAGAATAGAAAATTTGAAAGGCGCAGATGAACTCGTTATGTTCTCGGATGCAGATGTAAAGTCAACTGGTAATGATGAAAGACTCGCCAGTTTGCGTGCTATTAGAGACAAACAATTACTGGAACTCGTAGAGAAGTATTCCGTCAACCTGATGGAGGAGTTAGACCATTTTCGTGCCAATACAAAATTAGAGGAGATTATGACATTGGATGCTATGAATAGAGTTCAAAAGTCATTCTCCGATTTTAAAGAAAAGCTTATTCCTGAACAGAGTATAGATGGCGAATTCGGACATACTGATATCGTATTAGCCTTGAATGATTCTATTAAATCTTTTGAGTATCAATTGAATAGCAGGAAATCTTTCCTTAAACAAGAGTTGTTGCAAAAGAACTATGTTATTGACACAAATGTGTTTGTTTTATTTCCAAAGATTATAGACTACATTGGAAAAGGGGATAGAGCGATAGTTTCTTTTAAAGTATTAGAAGAATTGGATAAACTGAAAGTTACACTTAGCGGTAAGAAGAAGCGAAATGTGAGAGAAGCCATAAGAGCGATTAATGATAAAATTCAAATGAAGTCGAAAACATTCTTAATGGAGAAGGCTGACATTAAATTGCTTCCGGAAGATTTCGATAAGACTAACCCGGACAATATGATATTAAGTGTTGCCTTAAAATTCAGAAATCGCAATCCATTCTTGATTACCAATGATTTAAACTTCCAGAATCGTGCGGCATCAATGGGGATACCTTTTAAGGAATTGGCAGACTTGCTTCCGGAAGATGTATATAAGACAATAAACTTGTCAAAGCCTGAGAAAAAAGATGAACAGGAATCGATAAAAGTTCGGAATCATGATTTTCACAACGAAAAATCAACAATGCCTAAGTCTCTTTCTAAAATAATAAGGAAGGCATATGAGGCTTGTAAAAAAGAGTCTGACGAAGTATTGGTGGCCAAGCTTGGTGGCAAGATTAAAGCTGAAAATCCTAATTTCAAGCTAGACACTTATGGTTATACAAAGTTTAAAGACTTGTGTTCAGCATACCCATCAGAGATTGAACTTTACGAGAACTCAAAAGCTGCTCTTTGCATAAGACTGATTCGCTCTGTTAAACAGCGTAAAAGTAATAATTTCACTAACTAATAAAACAATATAATTATGTCAAGATACGAAAGTTCCCGCTTTGTTAAGGATCCTAAAACAATGAACAAAGAGATTCTCAAAGCAGCATGTGACAAATTGGGTTGGACATATCGAATCCAAGGTGAAGACCTCATAGTGACTGATGCAAAACAAAAGGAGAAAGTTTATGGTGAATATGTTTTAAAAGTTTCAGGATCAATGGTGACATACAACAGCTACTATCTGTCCAATGGTGGGCAGTTAGTGGCAGAGTTACAATCAGTTTTCTTCCCCCTTAATGTTGAGTATGCCAAGAAGACCGTAGTAGATGCATTCAAGAAGAAGGGGTTTACTCTAAAGAAATTGTATGACTTCACTCCTACAGTCGAAGAGGTAGATCGTTTTTGTATGGTTGGTTATACAAAGCTTGAAGATGAGAAGGAAAAGCGTTACGAAATAAAATTTTCGATTCTCAATGATGGTACTGTTGTAACTGATTCAAATTATTTGCCAGACGATGTGAACGAGATGGCTCATGCAGCAATGGACGATTTGCAAGAAGCGTTCGGGAACAAACGAATCATGTCTAAAAAACCGGAATATGACATAATGATAGCACGTTTGAAAGAGCATAAAAAGCTAACTAATAAAAACACTCAAACTATTAAATAACATGGAAGAAACATTTAGAGAAATCAAGGATATGCTCAGCGCTGGCTTCCCTCTTCTGTATTTAGTGACTTCTGAATACAGTCGGATAACTCAAAAACTGAGAAAGATTGCATTTGAAGGCGATTACGCTTTCCACACATGGGATTGTGTTGATTTTCTGAGAACCCATAACAAGAACCTTAATAATCGATTGGAAGATATTGTCTTACATCCAGAGTATGAGAGTACACAGGACTGCGAAACTCTTTTGGAATACCTCCACAAAGGAATTGGCAAATCGGAAGATTATTCAAAGGAAATTTTTCTTATAGAGGATTTTCACAAATACTTTGATAGGGAGAAGGTTATCGTCAGCTTACGAAAGCTATCGAATGAGATGAAAATGCTTAATAAACATATCATTTTTTTATCTCCATCATATCAGCTTCCTGATGAAATAGAGAAATATGTTACAGTCATATCCGTCCCACTACCAGATCGAAAAGATTTAGACCGTCGATTTAAGAGCATTTATCCAAATCCTGTCGATGAAGACTTGAAGAAATACATTTTGGATGCAGCGTTGGGATTGACAGACACAGAAGCTGAACTTGCATTTCGTTTGGCTAATCAAGTGGTGGGGCTTAATAATAAGGACGCAGTACAGATCATTGCAAATGAGAAGGAACAAATTATTAAGAAAAGCGGAATTCTTGATTATATTCAAGTTAATCTCGACATGAAAAATAATGTCGGAGGCTTGGATAACCTTAAGCTGTGGCTGAAACAACGAAGCAAATCTTTTGAGCGTAAAGCCAGAGACTTTGGACTTCAAGAGCCAAAAGGTATCATGCTTCTTGGTGTGCCAGGTTGTGGTAAGAGCCTTACTGCTAAATGTGTAGCGACTGAATGGAAACAACCTCTTTTACGATTAGATATCGGTAAAGTGTTTCAAGCAGAAGTAGGTAGCAGTGAAAACAATATACGTCAAGCCATAGCTACAGCAGAAGCTGTGGCTCCTTGTGTTCTTTGGATTGATGAAATAGAAAAGGGACTCAATGTTGGTGGAGAGCGAGATGGAGGTACAAATTCACGTGTCTTCTCTACCATTTTAACATGGATGCAAGAGAAAATCAAGCCTGTTTTTGTCGTAGCAACTGCAAATGACATAAGCCAGTTACCTCCAGAGTTCCTGCGAAAGGGACGTTTTGATGAAATTTTCTTTGTAGATTTGCCGACAAAAGAAGAAAGAAAAGAAATTCTGCGTATTCATCTTTCAAAGAATAACCAGACTAGTATACACGAATTGGATTGCTTGGCAGACGCAACTCGTTTGTTTAATGGAGCAGAAATAGAAGAAGTCGTAAAGGAATCAATGTTTTTGGCCTATATTGATAATCCTACTAATCCGGTTATTAACACTCGCCATCTTGAAATAGCTTGCTCTCAAATTATTCCACTAGCGAAAACTATGTCCGAAAAGATTCGAGGCTTGAGAAGTTGGGCTGATGACAGAGCAAGACGTGCAAGTGGAATTGTCAATCAAGAGCTACTTCCAGAAGTTCAGGAAAGTATAAAAAAGACGAAACGAGAAAAAGATGAAGATACTTTCGGATAATTGGGAGGAGAATTCCTTCTGCATAAGCTGTTAGGTGTATGAAGACGGTGATAATAATATCCTACAGCCAAAATTGTTGTACTGTTCGTGTTCCGAATAGATGAGATTGAGACAAGAAATTTAGGCTGTTTTTAATGGAAATAAAATATGTTTGAACTCGAATTACAACAATATCTCCTTCGCAACTACCCACAAGAGAATGCTCATTGCGAATGGAAGGAATATAAAAATTTGAAGAACTCGTTTTGTGGAGACGAGAAAAACGATGTGATTTCGTATGTATCTGCCATTGCCAATATGGAAGGTGGACATTTGGTGATTGGTGTTCACGACAAGACATTGGAAATTGTTGGAACTGACACTTATAATTACGATAGGCAAAAAGCGATTCTTCGTCTTACTGAACGATGCGCCAATCTTTCCACCGAAGGACTGGACATCGAAGAGTTTATCGCGGATGATACAAATCGTAAAGTTTGGGTAATCCATATTCCTAAACACCTGCCCAAACGTCCTGTATTTGCCCACAACAAAGCATGGCAACGAATCGAAGACTCTCTTGTAGAGATGACTGCTGAGCGTATGTCGGCAATTCTTGATGAACCGATATTTAGTGATAGAGATTGGTCGGCACAAATTGTACCCGATGCGACAATTGATGACCTTGACGAAGTCGCTATCGCCAAAGCTCGCAAGATGTTCAAGAAAGTGCATAACCGTATTCCAGAAGCCGAGGTAAATGCGTGGAGCGTAGAAACATTTTTGAGCAAATGTGGCATAATGAAGAATGGAGGCATTACGCGTGCAGCCATCATTCTTCTCGGCAAATATGAATCTGCTTTTAAGTTACGTCCGGCTGTTGCACAAGTGACTTGGACAAGACGAGATGAAAACAAAGATGTTGTCGACTATGAACATTTCACCGTGCCGTTTATCTTGACCGTTGATGAAATTTTATCAAGGATAGAAAACCTGACAATGCGTGAAATGCCGGGAGGAACGCTTTTCCCCGACACGATGAAACATTACGATGATTACACCATTCGTGAGGCTCTCCACAACTGTATCGCACATCAGGACTACACGATGCAGCAGCGCATAAATTTTGTGGAAAACCCGACTTACCTTTTTTATTCTAATGCAGGTAATTTTATTCCCGGCACATTGGAAAATGCTTTAGCGAATGAAGAACCACAAGCCTATTTCCGCAACGAATGTCTTTGCCGAGCAATGGTCGATTTTAATATGATAGACACCGTGAGTAGGGGTATCAAAAAAATGTTTAATGAGCAATGGCGTCGCCATTTCCCGATGCCCGACTATGACATTGATGCTGAAAACAGGAAAGTGTCGGTACGTATCTACGGCAATGAGATAAATGAGCAATATACCAACTTGCTTAAGACAAACAAATCTCTGACATTATGGGATTGCATTTCCTTAGATTCCATTCAGAAAGGCAGAAGTATTCACGAAGAAATTGCTCAAAATCTATTGAGTAGAGGACTTATTGAGGGAGAAACTCCGAATTATACAATCTCTTTGGGAATTGCTAAAGCTACTCGTCAGTTGCAGGACTACACAAAACAAAAAGGACTTGATAAGGAAAAAATTAAACAGATGGTTTTGCAATATCTCAAGAATGCAGGTTCTGAAGGTGCTAAGCGTGATGGTATTTACGAATATGTTAAAGATGTGCTACCACAAGCTAAGACACGTGAACAGCAATTGAGGTTATTGGGAGATATGCTGAATGCTTTGAGTGTAGATAAACTGATATACACAAAGGGACGAACTTGGTTCTCCAATGAACAATTATAACGGAGATTATAGCGGATTATTCCAATTATAGCGGAAATTATAACGGATTCCGTCATATTATAGCGGATTATGACGCTGATTCATATTAAACTCGTAATTTGAAGAAGTATGTTATTAGGTAACAAGATAAAAGAATTGAGAGATGAACACGGTGTGCTGCAAAGACAATTAGCAGCGTTACTTGAAATAGATACTCCTATGTTCAGTAAAATAGAACGTGGAGATAGACGAGCCAAACGTACACAAGTAATACAATTGGCAGAATATTTCAAGATTGATAAAAACGAACTTCTCACTCTGTGGTTAGCAGACAAAGTCTTGGATGCTATAGATGGCGAGGATGAATTAAAGCAAAACGCTATCAAAGTTGCAGAGGAAAAAATGGGCTAACCCTACAATTATCGGGAACTATATGGTATCATTATCATGTCGTTCCCGATTTTGTATCTTGCCAAGATTTTCTCGTCAATCTCTATCTTATGCCGTCCTGTGGTAGTTCGCAGATTCTTTCTGACTGTATCAAATGTACAGTTAGAGAACCATTCTGCAAATGTAGCCATAACAAAGTTTGTGGTTAAATCGCCACCAATGTTATATTGAAAGGCGATGTTCCAAGCAAAATTTTTCAAAGATATTTGCGTGACAGATGAGTGTTTCTTGATTCGGACTTCGGTCATCGTGAGGACATGGCGGTTAATCACGAAATAACGAACACACTCACAAATTTGAAATATCTCGGCTTCATCAAATCCGAAAGGCTTGAAAGTATCTCGTGTATATTTCAAGATAGCACATAACTTTTCATCGTCTTCCTTTTCTTTTCGCTGCTGATAATGCTGTTGTTCTCTTTGGTATTCGTAATGGAATAATTCCATACGCTTCTTCTGAATATCTTCCATATTTAAAGAAGACGTAGTGGTGCCGATATTTATCGGCTCATTAACCAATGCCACTTTTTTGTGTGATAGCAGTTCGATAATACACCCTGTTGCCCAAACGCAGACATGATATAGAAGTTTCAGAACAACATACCCGGCAACCATGACAAATGGTAGCAAACTCATTCGTATGCCAATTTTATCGCATACTTGAAATGAAACCATTGAAGCCAATAGTACAGCCACGATTTCAATTGTTAAAGAGTGAAATATATGTCTTCTTTGTTTCATATCTATTGTTGTTTATTTCTAATGCAAAGGTACAATAGATTTTCATAAAAAACGATAGACAAATCGTAGGAACGTTTTTACAAACTTTTATATATCAGTGTTTTGTGAAAAGAAAAGCATAACAAGAGAAAATATCGAAGACTATATGAAAACAAGAGAAAACAGAAATCTTAAAAAATCACATAGTTAAACTAGGTTAAAATTTTTCTATGGCGGTTTTTCTGCTTTTGCTAAGGCTGAAATATGAAGTAATTGGAGTAAAGTAATCATATTTGTACCAAGTAGAGTATAATATATTGATATTTAGTAATGATTATCTTTGAGGAAGTCAAATAATAAGTAATTCAAAGTAGTAAAATAAGAAATTACTGAATAGATAAATCATAAATGAGGCATAATTAATAGTAATTGTGTCTCATTTTTTTATTATAGCATATGAATAAAGAATTTATTAGAAAAACAAAGGAAAGTAAACCAGTTGTTGCAATATGTTATGACTTTGATAAGACATTATCACCAGATGACATGCAAGCGCAAGGGTATATACAATCTGTTGGGGATGAAGTCGAATCTTTTTGGAAAGAGTCCAATGGGTTAGCTGAAGAGAATGACATGGATCAAAATTTGGCTTACATGTTTACCATGATTCAGAAAGCGCATGGAAAAGTCATATTTAATAAAAAGGCATTAATGGATTATGGGGCGAAAGTACAATTATTCCCCGGTGTTGAGACTTGGTTTAAGCGCATTAGAGACTATGGCATGGAAAGAGGAGTTATTGTAGAGCATTATATCATTTCATCAGGTCTTAAAGAAATGATAGAAGGTACAAAAGTCGCTAATGAATTTGAAAAAATTTATGCCAGTTCCTTCTATTATGATAAAGATGGTGTTGCTCAATGGCCAGCACAAGTTATTAATTACACGAGCAAGACTCAATTCCTTTTTAGAATAGAAAAAGGGACATTAGATGTGAATGATTCAGGTGTCAATGACTATTTTAAACCAGAGGACATTCGTATTCCTTTCAGAAATATGGTATATATAGGTGATAGTGATACGGATATACCTTGTATGAAACTCATTAATTCTTATTCAGGTCATTCTATTGGAGTTTATAATCCAAAAACAAAAGATAAACGAAAAGTCTATAAAATGATGGAGGATAAGCGCATAAAATATTATACTCCTGCAGACTATACAGAAGGATCTGAATTGGACAAATTAGTCAAAACCATAATTGATACAACTGCATCGAATGAAAAATTGATGGCTGTCCATTACATAAATAAGCAAGAGCAGGTAAGCCATAATGAACAGATAGATAATAAGGAAGACAAAGAAAAAGAGAAACTTATTATGGATTTAGAAAATAGCAACAGTTTTAAACAAACTCATTCAATAATTTCAGAACTTAAGAAAATCAAGAACTGGACTTTAGAAGAAAAGAAGCAATTAAAGATTATAGCGGAGAAGAATAAGCAGATTTCTTATATAATGAAGGATGGTGATGTTGCCTCTTTCTACTCATCTCTTGAATAGACTTAAGATTTTTCTATCAACTGTCCTCCTGATTCAAAATAGCTGACGGCAAAAAGTCGTACCTGACGGAGAACCATGTTTCTCCATATAATCCAATTGAGTAAACATATGCCTTGAATGGGGAAATTAAATTAATTGCCAAACGCTAGTGTTCCGGTTTTAATGTGACACTAGCGCTGTTGTTTCTTTTTCTCTTCTCTCCCTAACCTTTTCTAATCCCGGCATTTTTTTAGCCAATGCACTTTCTCCAGCAGGAAAATAGAGCGGAAAAATTTTCATCAAAAAACTCACAATTTTACTACGGCTTTTATCCATATTGTAAAAAGCAGAGCAGACAAAGTACATTAGTTCTTGCTGACTACATGTTTCTTTGGGCTGTATGTTTATTGAGGGAGCAACTATCAAGTCATGTTCAGCAAATGATAGAGCACTGGCAAGTATAGCTTCCTGTTCTTCTTCAGTAAATACCTTGATTTTTTCTGTTAACCATTCAAGCTCTCCTTGCTGAAGTGCTTGTTGCTTTTCGTTTTGATGTTCCAATAGGATTGCTACATTTTCTTGTTGCTTTTCTGTCAAGGCGTTTTCCAATGCTTGGTTCTTTCGTTTAAGAACATTGAATTTTAGCAAAGCAGCAATGTACATACAGAAATATCCTACTGCAATATCGAATATTAGGACAAGCAGATAATTGTTACTTGAGTTTTGTATGCCACCAGCCATATATTCACTAATAGGGATAACAGCTAATAGCATGATAATGGCTATTGCATAAAGCACTCGGTATCGCGTTTTATGGTTTACCTGTGGCAAAGAGGCAAACAAAAAAGGCGATAATCAAAACGGCTATGATTGCAAAGAGTGGTATGAAAGAGGTCTCCATAGGTTTGTTGTTCTGTTTATGGTTTAACAATAATGCGCCAATAACCAGCCTTGTCTGAACCTTCGTGAACCAAAATTCCCATACCCCTAAGGCTCTTGATATTTTTTTCTATAGCGCGTTTAGTTACACCAATCTTGTTGGCCATATTATCAGCTGTGATTGAAGGATCTGAAATAACGAGGTCGATTATCTTTTGTGCAGTTTTACTGACTTTCTTCTGTGTTTCCGATGTATCTCCGAACTTATCCGCATTTACACCGAACTTTTCGACCGAACTTTCTTTGTTTACAGGATACTTTTCGAGGGTACTATTTACCCTGTTGGCTACTTCTTCCACAGGAATTCTTCCGTTCTCGTCCCAGTTCAGATTATAGAATGTGGTGTAGAAAGAAGTCGCTTCCGTTTGATATTGCGGCTCTTTTCCTTGCAAGAAATTAGGTAACTTCTCTGTAAGCTCTCGCATTTTACGTAAACCGGAACCACGTTTCTCCATATAGTCCAACTGTGTGAACACGTCCGCAATGACGGGATTGCGGCGCATGGACGGAACTTTGTATATGTCTCGGTCTTGAATCCGTGTTCCGTCAAGCATTGCACCCGGTGATACCAATTCTACACGGTCATCGTAAATGTCAATATGCACTTCACCGCCCATCACAGTATAATCTCTATGGATAAGGTGGTTTACCAATCCTTCGAAGATAGCACGGTCGGAATAGTCGGGGAGGTTAAGGCGATAGTTTGGCATCTTCACCCAGCCGCTCATGGTATAGTTTTTGATGAAATCCATACCATATTTTAAGAGCAGCACAAGGTTAGCCCGATGTTCTACGGAACTGATGGCATCATCCTTATAGAGTCCAGTCCAACGGGTGCAGAAAATACGCGATTGAAATACCGTGCAATTATCCACAAACAGCAATCCTGCATTGGTCAGTTTGCCATCAGGAGTTACCAGCCCGAATGATTCCAGATACTTGTCATTCCATTCCTGATGGGTTTGCTCACGGAAAGTATTGGCAAGGATAATGAAAGAATGTTTGCTGGCATCCACTTGGGTAGGCAGTGAATCCCACGTCATGTGCGTGCCTTTCAATACCAACGAAAGAAGTTGTTGTGAATTACACTCCACGCTTTCATTGCCCACTCGTACATATGCGGTACGTGTCCCGTCTTGATAGTAATAATAAGGTGTCAGCGTTCCTGCCTTTACTTTTACTTCAAGCAGGGTATGTCCTTCGTGTTCAATCGGAATAAGTTGTATTTCCGGCACAAGGTCAAGTCTTGCCTTGATGGTTTCGCTGATAAAGTCGGCATCGGCTTATGGATTATTTAAACCTACAATCACTCCGTCGTCGTTCACTCCATAAAATAAACTGTCACCATCCGTATTGGCAAAAGCCGATATGGATTTAAGCCATGACTTTACTTTCTTACGCCTCAGCATTGACTTGAAATCATAAGTTGAACATTCCGCCATCAATGTATTGTTATGTATTTGCATTATTCCCTTATTATTTATATAATATATTAACTCTTATCACAAAGATAGTGATAAATAATAACTTCAAATGCTCTAACTTACAAAGAAAGTATCAAGTCAGCTAAAAGAACAGCCGTTTCTGCTTCATCTTTTGGTGCATCTTTAGGTTTCCATGCCACAACGAACCGTACAGATGCGGATTTCACCTTGTAACCTCTTTGTTCCCATTCGGATAATATGCCCTGCATTTTTGAAGACAATTTTGCCACAGGTTTATCGGTCAATGAACTATACAAAAAGAAATCATCATAAGTCAAAGAATCTCCTCCTCGCAATGCTAAGACCTCTTGTTTCTTTTCTTTGAAGAATCCCAAATTGACATCTTTGTGAGAGAGTTGCAGTACAATTTCTTCAGGCATGTCATATTGCCGCTGGTCCATAAGATATCGGTCTACACTCAAATGATTGAAACAATCACCGTTTGTATGTATGAACAGCCTGTTTTTCGCACGGGTTATTCCTACGTAATACCGACGCATCAGATGGGCATCCTTGACATAATTATCGGATATGAGCATATACACATCGTCAAACTCTCTGCCTTTGGCCTTGTGAATAGTTGATACCACAACGTCGGCTCCTGATACATCACAGAAGTCCTCCACCGACGACTCAAATACAAATTCTTTGAAGTCACTGAAATATTTAGTTTTGTTGGTTTGTTCAAACAGGTCTACACAACGCTTTACATACATCAAGCTTAGACTTCTGTCATAAGTAGAAAAGGTGGTATGCTTGGCTTCTTTCCACAGATCTTCCGTGATTAGCGGTGTTTTTATCCGCTTGTTTATATATCTCAGGAAATATCTCATTTCGGCCATGTTCCAAAAACGTAGGCCGTCCATTGATTGTATCTGTTTACTGTTTATGCCATGTTTCCGCAAAAGAGCCATCAGGATAACGGCCTCTTCATTTGTTTGGGTCAGTACACAAGAAGTTCCTTTATCCCTATGTTGAAGCAAATTTTCGACGAGCGGCTGATACATATATTCCGATTGATAGCGTATTACTTCAACCCAACCCTTTTCTTTTCTCATGGAGATAATTGGTGTACTTTTTATCCTTTTATGTATATTTTTCAAAAATCCGTTGGCAAAATCCACCGGTTGGCGTGCACTGCGGTAATTTTCGGTCATTTCGACAAACGTGCTTCCGCTTTCTTGTGCCAGTCGGTACATATAACCGGAATCGGAACCGCGGAATTCATAGATGTTCTGGTCATCGTCTCCTACTGCTATCACACGCATCTCCTCATTATTAGTCATTAAAGCCTTTACAAGTGCATACTCTTCAGCTCCCATATCCTGAGCCTCATCTATGACTAACACCGTCTTGCCAATCTTATTGGGTTCCACTTCTCCTTGACATATCATCTCGGCTGCCTTTGAAACAACATTTCTTGAATCCTCAAGATTTCCTATCCGTCCCAAAAGGTCGAAACAATAAGAGTGGAATGTTTTTATTTCGACAAAATGTGCTGCATTACCTATCAACTTCATAAGTCTTTGTTTAAATTCCGTAGCGGCTGCCCTTGAGAATGTCAGCATCAGGAGTTGTTCATGTTTCACATCTTCAAGTAGCAGAAGTGAGGCCAGTTTGTGAACCAGTACACGTGTTTTTCCACTACCCGGACCAGCTGCAACTACAATACAACGTGAAAACTTGTCAGAAATGATTTCCATTTGCCGTTTGGACAATTGTCCGAACAATTGCTTATATTTTTGTGGCGTCAAGTTACGTTGTATCTCGCTTACTCTGTCGCCTTTAAAATATTTTGTGACAAACTTCCTATAGTCCATTTGGAAATAGTCTTGAACATATTGCAATGCTGCATGATAATCTTTCACCATCAGATTGGCATATTCGCCCACAATATGCACTTGTTGAATTTTCAGTTTATAAAATTCATTCAGCATCCGGTAGTCATCTTGTTTGTATCTCGACTTATTATCCTTTATTCTTTGGATATTCATGGCATTATAAAGTACCAAAAATCCGCCTTCAAGTTTTAGTGAACCGATTTTTGACAAATACAAAAGCGCTTCTTCCACGTCTTCTAACTGAATGTCGTCAAGTCCTCCGAAAAGAGATTGAGAACTTGATTTTATTTGGTTCAAAAGTTCTACCACAGAAAACTGGATGGCTTTGCCGGGCACGTTTTCCTTTTCCGCATCAGAAGCTAATTGATACAGCCATTCCACGGTAAAGCGACTTATTTCCAATCTCTTCTCAAAGCGTCTTATAGTAGAGTCCAAGTCCGTCTGACGACTTATTTCTATATTATGAATCGCATCCTCTTTCTTACGCGTATATCCTTTGATGGTGAGGAAATAGAGTAGTGTCCGAATATCTTTTTCTTTGGATGTATTGATTCCATCGTTCACAGCATTTTCATTCAGTTGCTTGTATGATATTCGTAAAGTTCCATCGGGAATATGATTAAGGATGTATTGTTCAAGTTTTGCAAAGCGTTCGAGGAGAATTTGTGACTTTCGTTCCGAATCACCTGCATCCTGCAAATAAGCAGATATATCTTTACTGTCTGCCAATATGCCTTCCTGCCGCATACGTTCCACTACGGATATAACTTCTCTTTTGCTCAGCCCCAAAATATCTGCCAGATAGTCAATCCTGGATTCTGCTTCCGAATCCTGAGCCTTAGCAATGTGCTTTTGGGATATCAATGACTTAATGATGCGGACTGACTTTTCTATTTCATCGCTACCAAAGAGCACTGATGCTGATATGCGTTTTCTAGCTTCATCCATGTTTTTTACCGTAATTCCTGTGGCATATACATGAGGCACATTGTTTCCTCTTATCAAGTATCCACTTTGTTCCAAAGTCGCTAATGCGGTTCGTACACGGGTTTCTATGTCAGAGACTGAATCGTCCCATCCTGCTTGTCGAGCAATTTCCAATGCAGAACAATTGACTTTCATACGATGTTTGGTAAGATATTTAACAGCTTTCCATACCTGTTGTATTTCACTAATACTGAGTTTCGTTTGGTTTAGCAATATAAAATGTTTATCCAAGTCATTGTCACTATAAAGCACATAACAACGTGCGCTGAGACTTGGGTCACGACCGGCCCTGCCTGCTTCTTGAACGTAGTTTTCCAGAGAATCGGAAATATCATAATGTATCACGAGACCTACGTCTTTCTTATCGACTCCCATACCAAATGCAGATGTAGCCACAATGATATGTACCTGATCATTCATAAAGGCATCCTGGTTGGCGTTTTTTTCATCTGCTTCCATCTTGCCATTGAAAGGGAGTGTCTTATAACCGTCGCGGGTCAATTTTCCAGCCAGTTCTTTGGTTCGCTTGGTTCGTGATACGTAAACAATTGTCGGACAATCGGATTCTGCAACAAGTTCTCTCAGCTTTAAATACTTGTCATTGTCACTCTCTACATGTATGACGGAATAGTGCAGGTTTGTTCTTGAGGCTGTTGATGCGAACAAGTCTAAATTCAAGTCCAAGGTTTGTTTGAAATAGTCGCAAATATCTTGTATCACTTTTTGCTTTGCCGTGGCTGTAAAGCAGGATACCGGTATCGGATTCTTACATTTTTTCTTTTGCTGGTATTTTCGGATGAATTTACCAATATAGAGATAGTCAACCCTGAAATCATGCCCCCATGAAGAAAAACAATGCGCTTCGTCTATTATAAATCTTACGACATGGCGAGCTATCAATATTCTCTCAATCGTTTTGGAACGAAGCATTTCAGGAGATATATACAACAGTGAAGCTTCTCCATCTTGCACTCTTTGTATTGACAGTGACCTTGTGATAGGATCTAACATTCCATTTATAGTTACAGCATCCGTGATGCCTCTGTCAGCAAGATTGTCTACCTGATCTTTCATCAGAGACTGCAAAGGAGAAATGACAACCGTAAGTCCGTGCACGGAACGTCCCGCCATAAGTGCAGGTAATTGAAAAGTAAGTGATTTACCGCCACCGGTAGGAAATATTGCCAACAGCGATTTGCCTTCCACCGCAGCTTGGGTCGCTCGTTCTTGCAGTGGCTCACCCTCGTATGTTCGGAAACATTCATATCCGAAAAATGTTTTTAGATTATAGAGTATATCCAATTGCGTATGGCAATAGTCGCAACCTTCGTGGCAGGTAGTATGACGCAAGAGTTTTACAATAAATTCCACTTCCGGATAATTGTAAAGTACCCACCCGGGAGTAATGGAACGATAATCAGTGGTATCAATCAAAGCTAATGCGTATGCCAATCCGCATGGATATTGGTTGATGAGCATGTCAAGATCGGCATGTTGACAAATCTTTCCGGCATAAAGTTCTTTAATAAGTTTAGGTATTCCTTCATGAATATACTCCGCACTTACCATGCTAAGAAATCCCTCAAACTCCTTCTTATCCTTCAGCAATGATGCGAATAGAACACGTTTCTTTTTCGACAATAAATTCCAACATGCTATTTCATCCAATAACAGGTCCTTTGCTTTTTTACAATCATTTACCGGATTGTTCATCTGTTCGCAAATCAGTTTGTCATCTTTCACAAGCCTATGGTAAGGACGTTCCGGAAATAGTAAAGGCGAGATGTAAAGTGTATCGACTAAAATCCAGTGGCATGTATCATTTGCGAACAAATACTTGGCATCATGATGAATGATATTGTGGCCACAGATATAATTTATGTCATTTAAAAAAACAAATAGTTCTTCTTTCGAGGTTTTATGAAATGTCGTGTCATCATGTTTGAGTGCTCCTATATCATGAATTTTATGGTCTTTCAAGCCGACTTCAACATCTACCACTGCATAATCGCAAGCACTACATGGTACAGAGGTGGTTTTACTGCCAATGATATTTTTTTTATCCTCAGTTTTCTTAAACCCTAAAAGTTTGCTCCATATTGACATATCTCAATATAATAAATAGTTTTATAACTTGAATTTGTTGTGCCTCTACATAGTTTCATTATTGTTCAGGTATATTACCTCAACATCATTTACAAAGATAAAGATAAAACCAAATAATCTATTAAAAATGCCATTTTCTTTTGATTTTTATACGTTTACATTCCGCTGTTTATAAATAAAAATCAGACTTTGTAAAAGCTGTGATTGCTTATGGATGCTTATTTTCGCCATAGTTTTGGTCAATATGAATACCGATTTGAGCCATGCCTTCACTTCCTTACGCCTCAGCATTGACTTGAAATCATAAGCCAAGCATTTGCTATCAATATATTGCTATGCATTTGCATAATTGGGGCCACTTATTATTCTTGGGGATTTAAATATCATATCACAAACAAAGGGAAGAATAAG
>ENA-OPVT01000481-OPVT01000481.1-human-gut-metagenome-genome-assembly--contig:-NODE-481-length-30749-cov-2.822278_pt1 | contig 30749 bp, 25 predicted proteins | sample MGYA00241499_ERZ501990 | MGnify/ENA primary metagenome ERZ501990 (study PRJEB25962, sample SAMEA2042104) | human gut metagenome | biome: human gut; feature: human-associated habitat; material: faeces...
TGGTGAGCCAGAAGGTATTCACCAGAAGATTGATGCCCAATACCACTGCGATGACCGCTACGCCACCATTCCCCGTCCCCTTGGCTCCGAGGATGCCTTTCACTATACAATGGGCAATCTGCCCAATCCCAAATCCGCCAGCGTACTGCTCAAGCTACTGCAGGCCTATCTGAACGAGCCTACAACCCAGCAGCGCAGCAAACTGTACAATGAACTGAAGGGCATGGCCTTTGCGGAATATTGCGATCCCTTTATTGAAGCCTTAGACCAGAATGATATCAACAGTGTTGCCTTTGATCTGGCGCGACGCTTTTTCTATAACGCTGACGGACGCGAGCAGGTTAAATTCGCCCTGCTGCTTTTCGGCATGTACGGCATGGAAAAAATTTGTCAGCAGGAGCCGAAGCTGTGGCAGGATTTGCTGCGCATAGCACACTGCGAGGAATTTACCTTCGCCTTTTTATATTCCTGCCGCGTAACAAATTTCAACCCGCAAAACGCTATATGGGAGCTTATCCGCTGCACCAGCGGCTGGGGCAAGGTTTTCAGCATTACCGACTGCCACTGCCGTGATGAGGAGGAACGCCTCTGGCTGCTGCAAAACGGTCCCGATATCGACGTAGAATATCCGCCGCTGTCCGTCAAATTCATCAGAGAAACACATTTAGAGGAACAGCTGGCACAGCCGCTTAACTACGCACAGTATAAAAGCGCTGTCATCATCGTGGGCAATTATCTGATTATGCTCAACCACTTCCCGGCAGAGGTAATCGAAGAGCAGTTCAACATCAGCGATATCCATCTGAACAAGCTTCTTACCTGTCTGCTTGAACAGGCGGAAGCACATGTCAGCAAACCGGAGGATGTACTTGATTTAATCAGCTACGTTACGGCGCTGCAGCAGCTTTGCGATGAGCAGAACCATATGCAGCTCACTCTTAATCAATGCCATGAGCAGATTGCCGCCTGCGAAAAAATCATCTACCGCAAGGACTGGCAGCCTGAAATAGAAAATAATTTAATCAAGGATGATAAGCTCGATTACCAGCTGTGCAACCTGGCAGTGGAGCTTGATATAGACATTTGGCCGCGGCTTTTCGATTTTTGGCTGGCGCATCCGGACGAAACACCGCTGTTCCCGTACCTGCTTTCCTACGAAGGCGAGCAGCGCTCCGAGCGTGTACTGCGTCAAATCGAAGCAGATCTGCCCCGCTACTGTGTAGAACAAAACGACCTGCTGGTACCGCTGCGTTATCTCAACACACATCCGGGTGAAAGCGATGCTATTATCTGCGCTGCCCTGGAATCTATCTTCGATTTGCCGCGCGGCATCGCCTGCGGCATTGTCGATGACTGGGGCCAGGAATTCATCACGCCTGCCATCCGCCACTCGCTGTTTAAGGCACGTCAGCTCAGCAACAATGAGGTGGTCACTGCACGTATCGACTGCCTGCTGGCAGGCAAGCATTTCGACATCGGCAAATTTCTCAACAAACGCAAATAAGCAGACTGCTATGCAATGTTATTGCTTAGCTTAGACAGTTATTGCTAAGAAAAGCTTTCTCAACACATAACAAAACCGGTTTCCCTATCGGCTTAAAAGCCTGGGAAACCGGTTTTTTAGTATGCACTTATTTACTTTTAGCCGCAATAGCCATGCGGATGGCCCTTATGCCACTTCCACGCAGTGCCGATAACCTCATCTACACTGCTGTGCTGCGGCTCCCAGCCCAGCTCTTCACGAATTTTAGCCGAAGAAGCAATGAGCACTGCGGGATCACCGGCACGACGCGCCTCCTCCACAACGTGGAAGTCAACGCCGGTAACCTTTTTGGCGCTGTCAATCATCTGGCGTACACTGAAGCCGTTTTCACTGCCCAGATTATACACACGGCTGCTGCCGCCGCTCAAAAGATGTTTGAGTGCCAGCACATGCGCCTTCGCCAAATCGCAGACATGAATATAATCACGCACACAGGTACCATCAGCCGTCGGATAATCGGTACCGAAGATAGAAACCTGCTTGCGCACGCCCTGCGCCGTTTTCAGAATCAGCGGAATCAGATGGCTTTCCGGGCTGTGGTCCTCGCCGATATCGCGCGTCGGAGAAGCACCGGCAGCGTTAAAATAACGCAAAGCTACATAACGCATATCATAGGCATGGTCATAATCCGCCAGCATGCCTTCAATCGCCAGCTTGGTACGGCCGTAAACGTTGGTCGGTGCCAGACGGCTGTCCTCGGTAATAGGTACTGCTTCCGGCTCACCGTAAACAGCTGCGGTAGAAGAAAATACCATGCGGTCCACACCGGCACCACGCATAGCCTCTAAAAGATGCAGGCTGCCTTCAACATTATTAAAATAATATTTCGCCGGGTCGGTCATAGATTCACCTACCAGACTGCTGGCAGCAAAATGAATCACCGCATCAATTTTAAACTGCTCCATAATGTGCTTGGCAAAGCGTACATCATGGATATCGCCTTCTACCAGCTGTACTTCGTCAGGCACTGCTGTCTCATGGCCGGTAGAAAAATTATCATAAACAATAGGAGTAAAGCCGCTCTTTTGCAGCTCCTCCACTACATGGGAGCCAATATAACCTGCTCCGCCGGTAACAAGGATATTCATTAATTATTTGCTCTCCTTTGCAACGATTCCCTGCAGATAGGTCAGGAACTTGTCACGCAGCTCAGGACGCTTCAGCGCCATTTCTACGGTTGCCTCCAGGAAGCCCTGCTTATCGCCCACGTCATAGCGACGGCCTACAAAGTCATAAGCATACATCGGCTGCTTCTTAGCCAATACTTTAAGCGCATCGGTCAGCTGGATTTCATTACCACGGCCAGGCTGAGTTTGCTCCAGAATCGGGAAAATTTCCGGTGTAATTACATAACGGCCCAAAACCGCCAGACGGGAAGGCGCTTCTTCTACCGCAGGCTTTTCTACCATATCGTTTACCTTAACAGTGCGTGCTTCACCAGTCGGTTCACCGGCAACAATGCCATAAGCAGATACCTTCTCCTGCGGCACCTCCTGCACACCTAAAACACTGGCACCGGTTTTATCGTAAACATCGATCAGCTGCTTCAGCGCAGGCACCTGGCTGTCAACAACGTCATCGCCCAGCAGTACGGCAAAGGGCTCGTCGCCAACAAAATGCTTAGCACACAAAATAGCGTGACCAAGTCCGCGTGGTTCCTTCTGGCGGATATAGTGAATGCGAATATCAGAGATTTTGCGTACTAACTCCAGCTCCTTGGTTTTGCCGCTGGCCTCCAGATTCAGCTCCAGCTCAATACTGCGGTCGAAATGGTCTTCAATGGCACGCTTGCTGCGGCCGGTAATAATCAGGATGTCCTCAATGCCGGAAGCAAGAGCCTCTTCGATAATATATTGGATGGTCGGTTTGTCAACAATAGGCAGCATCTCCTTCGGAGTTGCTTTGGTTGCAGGCAGGAAGCGTGTGCCCAGGCCTGCTGCCGGAATAACAGCTTTGCGTACAGGTTTAAACATTTAATCTTATCTCCTTTACAGACTCAAGTGAAATATATGCATAGCAGCAACGCTGCAGGCAGTTCTTTACGAAAAAACACGGATACTCAGGAAAGTTAAGCTTCTTCGCCGCCAATAACTTTCAATAATTCTGCTGTCTTCGCAGCAAGCAGCTCCTTATCACCCTTAGTTTCTACGTTCAGGCGCATTACAGGCTCCGTATTGGATACACGCACATTAAAGCGCCAGTTATCATAAGCAACGCTCAGGCCGTCCAGGTGATCCTGCTCGCCGTCAGCATATTTTTTGCCCAGCTCTGCCAGTACTGCTGCGGAATCAGCAACCTTGCGGTTTATTTCACCGCTGCAGGGATACATAGCAACGCGCTCGCCTACCAGCTCGCTGAGCTTTTTACCGCTGCGGCACATCAGCTCAGTTACCAAAAGCCAAGGAATCATGCCGCTGTCGCAGCAGGAGAAATCGCGGAAATAATGATGCGCACTCATCTCGCCGCCGTACAGCACGTCATTGTTGCGCATGCATTCCTTCATAAAGGCATGGCCGCTCTTGCAGCGCACAGGCACACCGCCGTCACGCTGCAAAATAGCTTCCGTATTCCAGGTCAGGCGCGGGTCGAACATAATCTTCGCACCCGGCTCCTTGTGCAGGAAAACCTCCGCCAGCAGGCCGACAATGTAATAGCCTTCGATAAAATCTGCCTTCTCGTCAAAAAGGAAGCAGCGGTCGAAATCACCATCCCAGGCAATACCCAGATCAGCACCACTCTCGCGCACAACCTTGGCCGTAGCCTCACGATTTGGCAGCAGCAGCGGGTTAGGCACACCGTTCGGGAAGGTGCCGTCAGGCGTTTCGTTCAGCGTAATAAATTCAAACGGCAGATGCTTCGCCAGCTCCTTCAGAATCGGACCGGCACCGCCGTTGCCGGGGTTAGCAACAATCTTCATCGGTTTGAGCACACTCGTATCAACGTAAGTCAGTAAATGCTCAATATAAGCAGGCATAATATCCAGCTGCTCCAAGGCACCCATAGTCTTGCCTGCTACCACCTGATGTGCAAACGGCTTTGTAGTAGCAACCATCTCACCAATTTCCTTCAGACCGGTATCGCTGGAAACAGGACGCGCATCACGACGCACCAGCTTCATGCCATTGTATTCCTTAGGATTATGGCTGGCAGTAACCATAATACCGCCATCTGCTTTCAGATGCGCGGTAGCAAAATAAATCATTTCTGTACCACACTGGCCGATATCAATAACCTTGGTACCGCCATGGCGCAGTCCCTCTGTCAGCGCATCCACCAATGCTCTGCCGCTCAGGCGGATATCATGTCCGACAACAACAGTTTCCGCAGCGAACATTGCTGAAAAAATGCGTCCCATACGGTAAGCCATTTCCTCGTTAACTTCTGTGGGATAAACGCCGCGTACATCGTAAGCCTTGAAAGCCTTATTTGTAACTTGCATTTCTCTATTCTCCTTTTTTATAGTGTATTTAGCAAAATTTCATTGTTCAAGAACCATTTTATATTATTCTTCATGGACGAAAAAAATCCTGCCTGCATCGCAGACAGGATTTGAACGCTATAGCTTTGCTCCGCTCGAACGGATAACTTCTTCCGCTGCCTCGCCCAGATACCAACGGATAACGGAAAAGAACGGCAGCGTCACGCCATTATAATCAGGCACCAGACAGATGGTCGCCAGCATTTCCAGAACTTCATCCAGCTCACGGCCCTTACTAAGCTCATCACTTATCTGGTCCTCCAGCGTATGGATTACCTCACGACGCATGCGCATCAGCCGCGGCGCGTTCAAGTTCAGCTCGCGGATAGTGCTGCGCGCCTTACCCTGCAAATCTTTGGGGCAGGTGTCTTCGTCTACGTACATCCGCCCGCTATGCTCCGCATAACGGAACAGACGGATTTTTCCGGGAATCTTCAGCGGATTGAGGATATACTTTGTAATTTCACGCCCACCCTTGGGTACATCGCAGCTGCGGTCACGCTTCTGGCTGGAATAGCGCCACTCGGGATCAGGCACATAAGGCTGACTGCCGCCGTGGCACACGCCCAACAGATTGCGCCAATCCAGATGATAGTTGTGCCCATGCTCCTGCGTGGCGTTTTTCGGATAAAAATGCTCCACGCGGAAGTCATCAACCTCGCCTTCCTCCTCCGCCAGCTTAATACCGACCTCGCAGTAGGCGCAAAGGCCGTGTTGGTCACGCAAAATTGCTTCCCGCACCTGTTTATAGCCCTTGCGGCAGCGACGGCGGAAATGCTCCCAGGTTTCCTCGGGATTATGCATCCTGTACTGCCTGAGAAGCTCCGGTTCTTCCTTGCTTTTATAAACACGTTTCATGAGCGCCTCCTGCGGAACTGACGCATACGGATATCCATATCCGCACGCAGCAGAGCAGGCTCCTTGCCCTTGGACCATTTATCCAGCTTTTTGCGCAGCTCCAGCGCTTCCGGCGTATCCCAGGCATCCTCGCTCACCAGCTGCAGATAACGCTTTAAATCCTGCACAATCGGCAGGGATTGCGGACGCGGGCTCACATTCTGAATATCCTGCAGCAGCTGATAGCTGTTGGCACCCAAGGAAAAATCTACGTGGCGCACGCCTTCGAACTGCTTACCCCAGGCCAGCACACGGATGCTTTCAGCCGGTACACTGCTCAGCACCTGCGCACTATGCGTAGTCACCACAAACTGAACCATCGGGAAGGTTTTCTGTAAATCCAGCAGTACCGTCTGCTGCCACAGCGGGTGCAGATGCATTTCTACCTCATCAATCAATACAAGCCCCGGAGTCTTGGTTACCGCATCCTCACGCAGCTGCGGATTCAGACGCGCCATGCGATAGGCCAGGTCAGCCACCATGCTGATAATACTGCGGAAGCCATCGCTCAATTCATCTACCACCATTTCACCCATATCGGGATGACTGACAACAAAGCATTTCAGGCGGTAATTATAGTACAGATCACGCAGGCCGGTACTTTCCAGACACACGTCGACAGCGTTCTGAATCGCATTCTTCAGCATCACATTGCGCTTCACCTCGGCGCTGTACTGCTGCTCTGACTGCGCACACTTAGTAACATACTCAAACCATTTCCCGAAGGTGCTGTAGGAAGAAGACGGCTCCAGACATTCCTCGTAGCCTACATTGCGTTCCATCAGTGACTTATGAAAATTTGTCATCAGCTTGCTGTCTACCCAAATGCGCTGAGTACCGTAATAGGCCAGCACCGGCAGCAGCCTGTTGCCGTTCTCCTTAGCATCGTGTGCCAATGCGCAACCACGTTCGCACAGCTCATCAGCATCATCCTCAGGCACATTACCCTCCAGCAGGCGGCGGGTACAGGTAAGCTTTTTGCCGTAAACCTCACCCTCCAGCTTAATTTCTACCGGATAATGGCATTCCATACCATCAATATGACGCATATCCTTTTTATAAACAGGCACACGTCGCACATCCTGGTGAGTAATTTGCCTGCCGCTGGCATCAAAGCTGCGCAGATAGGGCTCCAGAGCAATTGCCAGCGCATCAAAAATCGCCGTCTTGCCCTTGCCGTTTTCACCTACAATAACTGTCAGCCTAGGTTCAAAATCAATATCAAGCTCATCGTAACAACGGAAATTCTTCAGCCTTAATCTTTCTATCTGCATAATCTGACCTCCGTTTCTGTATCTCTGCTTACATTATAGCATTATTTGCATCCCATACTAAGATTTTTTACAGTTTTATTATGATTTTTTTGTGGCAGGGTGTATAATAAATAAACATCATCAGCAATTACTTGGTATTTGCCAACAATTACGCAACCGAAAGGAAAAACTGTTTATGAATATATTTCTTCTGCTTACAATCGCCATGCTCATGATTATCCTCATGCTGCGTCGTCACATTCCCATCGGCCCCTGTATGCTCACCAGCGGTATTTTTATCTGGCTGATGAAAGCACCGGAGCTGCTGTATCTGTTGCAGGCATTACGCGAAACATTAACAATGCCGCGCACCTATGATATTCTTTTTGCCCTCTATTTTGTCATGTGCCTGGAAATTGAGCTGCGCACCAGCGGTGCACTAGCCGGTATGGTGCAGGCGCTGCAACGCATCTTTTCCAGCGCTAAGGTAACCCTGGCCGTGATGCCTGCCTTCTTAGGACTGCTGCCGTCATTGGGCGGCGCGCGCTTTTCTGCACCTATTGTAGAGGAGGCCAGCAAAAATCTGCCTATCGAACAGGAGCATAAAGCTGCCATCAATTTCTGGTTCCGCCATATCTTTGAATTTTCCAGCCCGATTATCCCCGGTATGATAATGGCCTGCAACATTGCCGGTGTCAGCTACAGTGAATTCATCCTGCATCTGGCCTGGCTTACCGTACTGGCCTTCTCCGCAGGCTGGTTTGTTCTCATCCGCCCCATCAAAGCGGAAAACAGCCATACCGAAAAAATTAATAATGATAGTCAGGGTACACAGGATTTATGGTTGGCGCTCTCGCCTGTCATTATTACTTTTATTCTCGTAGTATTCTGCGGCTTTAATGCCTCCGCCGGCATGGGATTGGTAACAGCCTGCCTTTTTCTGGTCCTGCGCTTTACTAAACGCGAGGTCGGCCTCAAGGATGTTGTTATCGGTGCGCTGGACATCAAAATGTTTCTCAATGTGCTCTGCATCCTCTACTTCATTCAGATTTTGACCGTCACCCACGTGCTGCAGGAAATCGTCGCAGCTTTCCAAAGCTCTCCGTTGCCGGTGCCTGTTATCATCGCCTGCGTCAGCTTCATCATCGGCGTGCTTACAGGTATGTCGCAAGGACACGTGGCCATCGTTATGCCCATTGTCGCTGCTATGCAGACAGGCAGCCTGAACCTGGCCAGCGTTGCCATGGCCTTCGGTATTGCCGGACAGATGCTCACACCGACGCATATGTGTCTTGTTATCACCGTCGATTATTTTAAAGCCAACTTTTTCAAAACGCTTAAGCCAGTCCTGCTTTGCGAAATCATCATTCTGACTCTCTTTACAGCTTATACATATTTCACATGGTAAACTTTCAGTGCTTAATCAGCAGCAAGCAGTGTTCGGATTAGTCCTCAAAACACTGTCCGCCGCAGATTAAGCACTTTATTTTTATTCTTTGCTTGCAGTAGCACAAAGATTAAGTGTATAATAATGTTATCTATTCTTAAATTTTGGAGGGGTGTTTGTGAATTATACAGAAATGGTAGTATTCATTATCTACCTGCTATTCATGCTGTCAATCGGTATCTGGTTCTTCTATAAAAATCGTCAGGGTGGTGAAAAGACCTACTTTCTCGGCGGCCGTCAGATGGGACCGTGGGTAACCGCACTTTCTGCCGGTGCTTCTGATATGAGCGCTTGGGTGCTCATGGGCTTGCCCACTTCTATATATGCTCTCGGCCTCGGTCAGGCCTGGATCAGTATCGGCCTGCTCACCGGCTATTCCTTAAGCTGGATTTTTCAGGCACCGCGCCTGCGCCGTTTTTCCATTGTGGCCAACGATGCCATCACTATTCCGCAGTACCTCAGCAACCGCTTTTTATCTAAGTCCCACGTGTTGCAGGTAATCTGTGCAATCGTTTTCCTTATTGCCTACACTATTTATTCCGCTTCCAGCATCAAGGCTTGCGGTACTCTGTTCAACACTGTTATCGGTATCGACCAGACCTATACAATGTATGTGGCAGCCTTTATCATCATCGGCTACACCTTCTTAGGCGGTTTTTCCGCTGTTTGCTGGACCGACTTCTATCAAGGCCTGATGATTTTAGGCTCTCTGCTGATTGCACCTATCTTCGCAGTTTCCTTGATCAATCCGCAGGCTGTTGCCGGCATTCCGCCCGATTACTGGAATCCGGTTGCCAAAACCTCTGATATTATCTCCGGCTTCGGCTGGGGTCTGGGCTACTTCGGTATGCCGCATATCATCATCCGCTTCATGTCCCTCAAATCCCAAAAGGAAATGAAGAAATCCGCTGTTATCGCTATCAGCTGGACCGCCCTCATCTGCTTCTTCGCTACCATGGTAGGCGTTGTCGGCCGTATGTATCTGGGCATGGATGAAAACATCAACCAAAACTCTCTGGTATTCATCGCCATGGTTCGCAGCATTTTCCCGGCTCTGATGAGCGGTATCCTGCTCTCCGGCGTATTGGCAGCTTCCATGAGTACTGCTTCCAGTCAGCTGCTCGCTTCCGCTTCTGCCTTTGCCAGCGACGTTTACAAGCCTGTAATCCGCAAATACCAGTCCGGTGACAAGGAAATGCTTTGGGCAGGACGTATCGTCGTGCTCGTTATCTCCTTCGTTGCTCTGCTTATTGCCGATTCTCCGCGTGCAGGCAGCATTATGGAGCTTGTTGCCAACGCCTGGGGCGTATTCGGTGCAGCCTTCGGTTCTGCTATCATGCTCAGCCTTTTCTGGCGCGGCTTCACCTTCCAGGGTGCGGTAGCCTGCATCATCGTCGGTGCTGTTGTCGATATCGGCTGGTACCTGACTATGGCAGCCTCCACCGGCATCTACGAAATTATCCCCGGCTTTTTTGCCAGCCTTGTAGCAGGCGTCATTGTTTCCCTGCTCAGCGGCGGTCCTTCCAAGGATGTTGCTGAACTTTATGATAAAGCCAACAACTACGTTGAAGAATAATTGTAAAGCTTAAAAAAATCAGCCAAATAAGAAAGTCCGATTTGTCAGCACAGACGAATCGGACTTTTTATATTCTCAGCAAAAATTCAAGCTAATTTTACTCAACGAAGCAAAAGCATAGCATTTTCACTGCACTCATATTATAATAAAAGTGAGCACTAAACTATCAACAAGCATTTGCTGAATACATTATGTGAGGAGGTTCTGCTATGCGTACTTTTCTGATACTGGCCTTTTGGTACTGGTTCTATAATCAGCTCTTCTTCCTGCTGGCTGCCATGGGCTTTTTTGTAATACATTTTCTTGTTGCTGTCATCGGCTTCGGCGGTATGGATACCCTTGCCAGCGGCATTCTGCTAATACTTTATGCATTAATCCTCTACAAGCTCTTCGGGCTCTTTCTCTGGCGCAGCAGGCTGCAGCAATATAATCCCGGCAACACACAGCTGCTTTGCGCCTCACTGTTGCCGCTGATTCTAGGCAGCGTAATGCTCACCGCCAGCTTCGCCATAGCAGACGGCAAAATCTATAACACCATGACCGCTATGCCTGTGCTTGCGGCGATCAACCTCAGCCTGTCCTATCTGCCGCTCGCCAAAAGCGTCTGGACTATGCTTATTTTAGGCAGCATCTTCAACATCTTCACCATCACCTGCTTCTGGCGCTACTGCCGCAAATATCTGCAGCAGGAAATTCCCTGGCTGAAGCTGTTCACAATAATAGCTATCTGTCTGGCAGTCTGCACCATCATTATTTACAGCATAACCATTATGTATCTGCCTGATGATAAAGTAGGAGGATGAGATAGTCAAAATTTTATCATCATTAATCCAAACATCTTATGAAATTTTTGCAAATATACCTCTAGCCATATTTTCTATGATATAATAAGTCTAACATACAAATTTAATACTGTTGTCGTTCTCTTAGGAGTATTGTAGTACCAACTGCAATACTCCTTTTTTAATAGCATCATCAATACGTATTGTTTTTATACGTGTTAAATGATACAATTATGAAAGGAGCAATATCATGAAATGTAAAGAACTGGAAAAGCTACTGAAAAAAGCCGGTTGGACATTATATTCTACCAGAGGCTCCCACTTTTATTACGTACATCCACGCCAACCTAATAAAGTAACTGTTCCTAACCATAAGGGAGATATTCCCATAGGCACAGTTAAAGCTATTTTCAAACAAGCCGGTTTAGATTTTCAGAAAGGGTGATTTTATGTTATCAATGTATCCTGCATGCTTTTATAAAGAAAAAGACGGACAATACACCATAATTTTTCCTGACCTTAACCACCTCGCAACCTGTGGTACGGATTTACAAGATGCTATGAAAATGGCAACAGACTGCCTTGCCGGCTTTCTTTACGAAGCAAAACTCAGCAATAAGGCTGCGCCTACACCTTCTGAATTAAACACTATTGACGTTAACGAAGAATATAGCGATTACGCAGAAGCCTTTGTTAATATAGTAAGTGTTGATGTAGAAGCATATGCCAAAGAGCACTTTAGCAAAGCAGTCAAAAAAACTCTCACCATCCCCAAATGGTTAAATGATGCGGCGATTGCCAAAAAGCTGAACTTCTCCAAAATTTTACAGGATGCTCTCAAGCACGAGCTCAATATCGGATAAAGCAAAAATCACAACCGGTTATATTATTAACCGATTGTGATTTTTTATTATAGCTTCAATATTTACTTACCGGCAATCTTACAGTAGCATTCCGGTCTGCGATCGCGGAACAGTCCCCAGCTCAGTCTGTCCTCAGCCAAGGCTGCCAAATCATACTCCGCATAAAGAATTTCTTCCTGATCACGCGATGCATCCTGCACAAGCGCACCTGTACCGTCGGTCATGAAGGAAGAGCCGTAGAACAGCAAGGAGGACTGTTGGCCTGCATTGCCTTCGCAGGGCTCCACAGTTTCCAAACCGATGCGGTTTGCGGCTACCACAGGCATCAGGTTAGCTGCGCTATGGCCTTGCATAACACGGCGCCAATGCGGCATGCTGTCGCAGTCTAAGATAGGCTCGGAGCCAATCGCCGTAGGATAGAACAAAAGCTCTGCTCCGTTCAGCGCCAGGCAGCGTGCTGTCTCAGGGAACCATTGGTCCCAGCAGATACCGATACCGACACGACCATACTTGGTATTGAAAACCGTAAAGCCGCTGTTACCGGGTTTAAAGTAAAATTTTTCCTGATAAAAATGATCGTCAGGAATATGTGTTTTGCGATAAACGCCTAAAATCTCACCGTCAGCATCAATGCAGGCGATGGAATTATATAATTCATTGACATCACGCTCAAAGAAGCTGATAGGCAGAACGATATTCAGCTCCTTCGCCAAACGCTTGCCCATCTGCACCGCAGGATTTTCTTCCGTAGGCAGTGCATACTGATAGAAATCATAGCGGCGCTGCTGGCAGAAATACGGACGCTCCCACAGCTCCGGCAGCAGAATAATCTGCGCGCCGTTCGCTGCAGCTTCACGCACCAGTGCTTCAGCGTGCTGCAAATTTTCTTCTACGGTCGGCGCACAGCGCATCTGCACTGCTGCCACCTTTACCTTGCTCATAAGCACACTCCCTTCGGAATTTGCTGTGTAATGCAGTGAATATTGCCGCCACCGGTCAAAATTGCCCGCGCCGGTATCTGCACTACCTTACGCTCCGGACAGAGCTTGGCAAGAATTTCCGCCGCCAACGCATCGCTGGCCGCATTCTCACCGCCAAAGGCAGGCACTACAACACTGTCATTACTGAAATAAAAGTTTACATACGAAGCCGCCAGACGTTCACCGGCTTCGCGCATATCCTCACCCTCGACAAAGTCGAAGCCTGCAACCTCTTCCTCCGTGATGCACACAGGCACCGCAGGAACAGGCAGCTTATGCACGATGATTTTGCGTCCCTTGGCATCCGTCAGCTGCTCCAAAGCATCCAGGCTTGCCTTGCTCAAAGCATACTGCGGATCAGCTTCGTTATCTGTCCACGCCAGCACCACCTCACCGGGGCGGATAAAGGCACAGACATTATCTACATGCTCGTTTGTTTCATCGTTATAAATACCGCGCGGAATCCACAAAACCTTTTCCACGCCCAGGTAAGTCTTAAGCTTTTGCTCAATCTGCTCTTTGGAAAGGTCGGGATTGCGTCCTGCGCTCAGCAGGCAGGCCTCCGTTACGAGTGCCGTGCCCTCGCCGTCACAGTGAATAGAACCGCCCTCCAGCACGAAGGGAACAGCATCATACAGGGCAGCACCATAATGCTCGGCAAACTTTTCCGCAAAAGCATCGTCCTGCTCATAATCGGGATACAAGCCGTCTACCTCGCCGCCCCATGCATTGAAGCGCCAGTTCACACCGCGCAGCTCACGTCCCTGTGCGCCGTCGCACACAACAAAAGTCGGGCCGATGTCACGCGCCCAGCTGTCGTCCGTTTCCATAGCAACCAGCTCAACATTGGCGACACCTGCAAGATATTCCTGCGCCACAGCAAAATGCTTAGCACCGCAGATAACATAAACCTTTTCGCTCGCCGCAATCGCCTTAATCACAGCCGTAAACGCTTCGCAGGCCGCCACTGCGCCAAAGCTCCAGGAGCCCGGACGCTGCGGCCAAACGATAATGCAGCCGTCATGCGGTTCGTATTCGCCAGGCATGTGAAAGCCGTCGGCAGCGGGAGTAAAGTTTTTCTCTAACATCATGACAAACGTCCTTTAAAATCTTCATAACCGAAACGGCGTACAAGCTCTGTAGTACCGTCCTTGTGCAGCAGCACAATATCAGGCAGCGGAATGCCGTTAAAGGTATTATTTTTAACCATGGAATAAATCGCCATATCCTCAAAAATCAGCTTATCGCCAACCTTGATTTCCTTGTCAAAGCTGTAATCGCCAATCACGTCACCGGCCAGACAAGTCATTGAGGATAAACGGTATTTATATTGCTTTTCGTCAGCCTCATAGCCGCCGCGCAGAGGCGGACGGTAAGGCATCTCCAGCACGTCAGGCATATGGCAGGCAGCCGAGGCATCAAGGATAAGAATATCCAGACCGTTATGCACAATATCCAACACCTCTGTCACGAGATAGCCGGCATTGAGCGCCACAGCCTCGCCGGGCTCCAGATATACCTCAACATGATAGGTATTACGAATATATTTTACTAAATCAATCAGCGCTTCCACATCATAATCACTGCGCGTAATATGATGCCCGCCGCCCAGATTCAACCATTTAAGCTGCTTAAAGTACTTGCTGAACTTCGCTTCGAAGGCCTTCCAGGTAGTCAGCAGGTCATCAGCGTTCTGCTCACACAGCGTATGGAAATGCAGGCCTTCGATTTCTGGCGGCAAATCCTCCGGAAAGTTCGCCAGCGTTACGCCCAAACGTGAGCCATAAGCACAGGGATCATAAATTGCATGCTCACCCTCCTGCGTAGAGCATTCCGGGTTCACACGAATACCCACGCTCACACCGGCCTGAGAGCAGACAGCCTTATGCTTTTCAAACTGCGCAAAGCTGTTGAAAATGATATGGTCGCAGATTTGCACCATCTCCTGCATATCCTGCTCCTTAAAAGCAGGTGCGAAAACATGGTTCTCCTTGCCCATCTCCTCATGACCGAGGCGCGCTTCATAAATGCCGCTTGCCGTCGTGCCTGCCAAATATTCGCCCATCAGCGGATACAGGCAGAACATAGAAAAGCATTTCTGTGCCAGCAGAATATGCGCACCGCTTTCATGCTGCACACGCTGCAAAAGACGCAGATTATTCAGCAGCTTAGCCTCATCAACCACATAGCAGGGAGTCGGCAGCGCCTTCAGCGCCGCCTCCTCACGCTCTGCGCGCAAATTCTTCTGCAAATCAGCCAGACGGGAAGCACCCTCAGCCTTGTCGACAACATATGCCGGCATTACAGTTTTCTTGGCGTCCGTCATCTTATTCTACCGTAGCCGGGTTTTCGTCAACAACCCAAGGCAGGCCGAACTTATTCAGCATATCCATGTACGGATCCGGATCGAATTCTTCCACATTGAATACGCCTTTGCCCTGCCATTGCTTAGTAATAACCAGAGCAGTACCGATCATTGCAGGAACGCCGGTGGTGTAGCTGATAGCCTGAGAGCCGACCTCTTTGTAGCATTCCTGATGGTCGCAGACATTATAAATATAAATGGTCTTTTTCTTGCCATCTTTGGTACCGGTGAAGATACAGCCGATGTTGGTTTTGCCTACGGTGCGAGGACCGAGGGAAGCAGGATCCGGCAACAGTGCTTTAAGGAACTGAATAGGCACGATTTCCTTGCCTTCATAGTTAATCGGCTTGGTAGACAGCATGCCAACGTTCTCCAGGCACTTCATGTGTGTCAGATAGCTTTGACCGAAGGTCATGAAGAAGCGGATGCGTTTTACGCCGGGAATATTCTTCGCCAAAGATTCAATTTCCTCATGGTGCAGCAGATACATATCCTTCATGCCAACCTCAGGGAAATCATACTCGCGTTTGATAGCCATAGCCGGGATTTCTACCCAATGGCCGTTTTCCCAATAGGAGCCGGGAGCAGAAACCTCACGCAGGTTAATTTCGGGGTTGAAGTTGGTAGCAAACGGATAACCGTGGTCGCCGCCGTTGCAGTCCAGAATATCAATAGTTTCGATTTCATCAAAATAATGCTTCAGTGCATAAGCAGAGAAAACACTGGTAACACCGGGGTCAAAGCCGGTGCCGAGCAGAGCCATGATGCCGGCCTGCTCAAATTTTTCTTTATAAGCCCATTGCCAGGAATAATCGAAGTAAGCAGAGAAGCCCTCTTCCTTGCAGCGCTTGTCATAAACTGCACGCCATGCAGGATCGTCAATGTTTTCCGGCTCATAGTTAGCGGTATCGATGTAATCAACCTTGCATTCCAGGCAGGCATCCATAATAGTCAGGTCCTGATAAGGCAGAGCAACATTCAGCACTGCGTCTGGCTGGTAAGCCTTAATCAGCTGTACAAGCTGTTCCTTGCTGTCAGCGTCAACCTGTGCTGTAGTAATCACAGTAGAGGTCGTGGGCTGCAGCTTTTCCTTAACTGCATCACATTTGGACTTCGTACGGCTGGCAATACAAAGCTCGGTGAAAACATCACTGTTTTGGCAGCATTTTGCGATAGCTACGCCAGCAACACCGCCGCAGCCGATTACTAATAATTTACTCATAATTCAAATCATCTCCTGTTCGTAAATTAAATAATATAATATGGAAAATAAAAGCTAATTTCAAAGCCTCTCCTTGGGGAGAGGTGCCGAGTAAAGCGAGCGGAGAGAGGTTTGATGCAATAAAGTTCCACCCCTCTCAGTCGCCTGCGGCGACAGCTCCCCCCAAGGGGAGCCTTCTCTTTCTCTACTCCCAGTACGTCTAGGAGTTACAACAACGCAGATTGCGCCTTATAGTATACACCTTTCTCATAGACGCACGAGAGTGTATTAGATGCTAGGCGCGGTGACGACGGCGTACTATCAGTACGTCTAGGAGCCGCAACGACGCAGATGATGCACTATCGTGCGTCTAATCATGCGTCTACCTTTCTTCTTCCTCCAGCATATCTTCAACATACTTCGGCAGCATAAACGCTCCCTTATGCAGATGCTCGGAATAATACCATGTTTTAATACCACGCTCCAGCCACTTCTTGGCATCAAAATCCTTCAGCGGATGATACTTCTTGGAAGCGAAGCCGAACAGCCAGTAACCAGAAGGACAGGTCGGAATATGCGCCTGATATACACGGCTGATGGGAAAGCTGTGGCTTGCCTTGCGGTGCATGGCGCGACAGGTTTCCTCATCCTCATCGTAGAAGGGACTGCCATGCTGATAAACCATGATGCCGTCCTCTTTGAGTGCGCGGAAACAGTTACCGTAGAATTCCTTGGTAAACAGGCCCGCTGCATGACCTAAGGGATCAATGGCATCGCTGATAATCAGATCGTATTCATCAACCTTGGTACGCAAAAAGCGCAGGCCGTTAGCGTTGAAAACTGTTACACGCGGGTCGTCAAGACCACAGGCGTTATCGGGAAAATAGTCGCGGCAGACATCGATAAAAACATGGTCCGTTTCTACTACGTCGATTTCCTCTATTTCATCATAATGCGTCAGCTCGCGCGCTACACCGCCGTCGCCGCCGCCGATTACCAGTACCTTGCGCACATGCGGATGCACTGCCATAGGCACATGAACAATCATTTCGTCATAAACAAATTCGTCCTTTTCTGAAAAGACTATGGTACCGTCACAGCTGATAAAGCGGCCGAATTCCTTAGATTCAAAAACGTCTATTCTTTGGAAATCCGTATCCGCACCGAAAAGCTGCTTTTCGATTTTGATATCCAGCTTCACATCTTCTGTATGATAGTCAGAAAACCATAGCTCCATTTAATCACGTCCTTTATACTAATACATTGATATTATTAACATCCGGATCTTCAGGTCCCTGCATGGAGCAACCCTTTTCCTTAGCGTAAATAATATAATCGATAATATCCTTGGTAATAACCTCACCCGGCGCCAAAATAGGAATTCCCGGCGGGTAGCACATTACAAACTCACTGCAGATGCGTCCTGCAGTTTCGCGTATAGGCAAAGATTCGTCCTTGGCATAAAAAGCCTTCTGCGGCGAAACAACAACCTTAGGCGCGATATATTCTGTATTGAGCATTTGCGACGGATCCTTGGAATACAGGCGCTTGATATCCGCCAAAGCACCTACAAGACGTTCAATATCCTGAATACGATCACCGATAGAAATATAAGCAAGAATATTGGCGATATCACCGAACTCAATCTGGATATCATATTCATCGCGCAGCAAATCATAAACCTCGATGCCTGCAAGACCGATATCACGCGTATAGACCGAAAGCTTGGTAACATCAAAATCATAAATACTGCTGCCGTTTTTCAGCTCGCGTCCGTAAGCATAAAAGCCACCGATAGAATTAATTTCCTCGCGGGCATACTCCGCCATCTCCTGCACCTTGCCGAAGGATGCCTCGCCGCGCATATACAGGTTACGGCGGGAAATGTCCAGGCTGGAAAGCAGAAGATACGAAGCACTGGTAGTCTGCGTCAGATTAATAATCTGGCTTACATACTCCCAGTTAACATTCGGGCCCGTCAGCAAAAGGCTGCTCTGCGTCAGGCTGCCGCCTGATTTGTGCATGGAAACAGATGCCATGTCAGCACCGGCCGCCATCGCATTAACAGGCATATTTTTTCCGAAATAAAAATGTGTACCGTGCGCCTCGTCTACCAGGCAGAGCATGTTATGCTCATGCGCCAGCTTGACGATAGAACGCAAATCCGAACAGATACCATAATAAGTAGGATTGTTTACGAGCACTGCCGTAGCATCGGGATTTGCCTTAATCGCCTTAGCTACCTCGCCGATCTCCATCCCCAGAGAAATTCCCAGCTTACTGTCAACCTGCGGATTGATATAAACGGGGATCGCGCCATTAAGCACCAGCGCGTTAATCACACTTTTGTGTACATTGCGCGGCAGGATAATTTTATCGCCTGCCTTACAGGAGGACAACACCATGCTTTGCACGGACGAGGTCGTACCCCCTACCATAAAGAATGCGTGTGCCGCACCGAAAGCCTCTGCGGCCAGCTCCTCTGCGTCACGGATTACCGAAACAGGATGGCAGAGATTATCAAGAGGCTTCATGGAATTGACATCCAGGTTTACGCATTTTTCTCCCAGCAGCTCTCGAAGCTCCGGGTTGCCACGACCACGCTTATGACCTGGTACATCAAATGGTACAACGCGTTTTTTACGAAAACGCTCCAGTGCCTCGTACACCGGAGCAGAAGTTTGTGATAAATTTCCCATTTTCTTCTCCAAAGCATAAAAAAATAAAAGGACAGATGATATTTTCTTCTGTCCCTTTATCGTAACATTTTTAACCTGTTTCAGCAAGAGTTTTAAGAGTAACTAAGCAAAATCTTAGCCAATTCAGTTTATCTCATCATTAGCGAATTTTACAAAATCATTAATTCCCAATCCCGGAGCTACCATCGGGAGCACCATATTTTTAGGATTAATGCAAACCTCTATAAGATAAGGCTTCCTGTATTCCCACGCCTTGGTCACTGCCTGAGCCAAAGCCTCCGGTGTATCCGCATGCTCACCTTCAATTCCGAAGGCAGCAGCATATTTTACAAAGTCAACATAGCCCGGCAGCTCGCAGGACGTAAAGCGTTTGGCAAACTGCACCGTCTGCAGCTGGCGTATCATTCCCAGTCCGCTGTTATTGAACACTATAGCGATAACAGGCACATTATTGCTTGCAATAGTAAAAAGCTCGCTGCCAGTCATCTTAAAGCCACCGTCACCGCTTATACTGATGACACGGCTCTGCGGACGCGCCAGCTGTGCGCCTAACGCAGCAGGCAGACCGAATCCCATCGTTCCCAATCCGCCGCTTGTCAGCCACTGGCGGGCAAACTGTATCTTCAAATGCTGCGCTGCCCACATCTGATGCTGGCCTACGTCCGTAGTAATAATATAATCCTTGTCCTTGAGCACCGGATTCAATGCTTTAAAAAACTTGGGCGCCTCCTCATTTCCAAAATCATCGTCCATCCCCGGCCAGGAGTTTATTTTGTCCCACCACGAGCTCAAATCGTGCGGCTGCGCTGCCTTTTCCAACGCATTCAGCGTTGCCACCATATCGCCGGTGATGCCTATGCCCGAATCAATATTTTTATCTACCTCAGCAGGGTCGATATCCAAATGGATAATAAGCTTGTTGGCACTATAGCTGCTGCGCTCGCCTGTAACGCGGTCATTAAAGCGGCTGCCAACAGCCAAAATCAGGTCGGCTTCCTTAACGGCATTATTGGCACGTTCATGTCCATGCAGGCCTGTCATTCCCAAAAACAGCTGTCTGTAGGCACTAATCGCACCAATCCCCATCAACGTGCTGACAACCGGAATATGCAGCTTTTCACACAAATGCATGGCATCATATTCTGCATTGGCATTGATAACGCCACCGCCGACCAGCATTACCGGACGCTGTGCCTTATTGATAGCCGCTGCAGCCGCTGCCACACGTTCAGCATCAGGCTCCAACGGCTGCAACTCCGCCAAACGGGCTTCCTCAAAATCTATCAGCGCCGTTTGCACATCGCGCGGCACGTCTACCAACACCGGTCCCGGGCGTCCTTCACGCGCCAGCTGGAAGGCAAGTCGCAATGTCTGCGCCAGGTTTTCCGGCTTTTTAACTAAAAAATTATGCTTGGTAATAGGCATTGTAATACCGGTGATATCTACCTCCTGGAACGCGTCATGGCCGATAAGCGCCCTGTTTACCTGACCTGTAATGGCCACCACCGGTACGGAATCCAAAAATGCCGTTGCCAGGCCTGTGACCAGGTTGGTTGCACCGGGACCTGATGTAGCTATACACACGCCACCTTACCTGAAGCACGCGCAAAGCCGTCTGCCGCATGCGCAGCACCCTGCTCATGCGCCGTTAATATATGTTGTATCGGACTTTGCCGTAATGCATCATAAAAAGGGAGAATCGCACCCCCGGGATATCCGAAAACCGTTGTTACCCCTTCTTCTGCCAGTATTCTGCACATAATCTCTGCGCCGCTTAACTGCATACGCTCACTTCCTTCCGCAAATCTATCTCTTATATTGCCGCATGACCATCATCCAGCAGCGGCCATTCAAAACGTGATTTCTCCACAGCCAGTGACGTATCACCGCGCTCTAAAGCAACAAGGCCGGTCTGTACCATTTCGGTTACGCCGTATGGACGCATGACATCAACAAAAGCGCGTAGCTTTCCTTCATCACCTGTAGCAACAAATATCAGTGACTCACCGGTTACATCCACAGCATGCGCACGGAACACTTCCGCCAGCTGCAACAGCTCCGGACGCTTATTTCCGGCCTTTACCTTAACCAGAATCATGCTGCGGGTAGCACTGGATTTAGGAGGCAGTACCTTGACACGCTCTACCTCAACCAGCTTCGCCAGCTGTTTGGTAACCTGGATAATGGTCGGCTCGCCAGCCTCCATCGTAACTGTCATACGTGAGAACTCCGGGTTTTGCGTCGTGCCTACAGCCAAGCTGTCAATATTGAAGCCACGGCGTGAAAACATACCTGCTACACGCATCAGTACGCCAGGCTGATTACGTACAACAATCGATAAAATCTGCTCCATATCTTTCCCTCCTGCAATAACATGTCTACAGCTCTGATGCTCTTACAAATCTGTCAGGCTTGCCTGCATCATCTAATCAGTGTTTTTTTATTATTTCAGCAAGCAGTTTTTTTGTCAACAGAAAGTGTAATATTTATAAATTATTTTTCGATTGCAGCTTATTAGTGTAAATACTATTACAGATTTCAGTGTACAAAAAAGCCCACGCAGCTATTGCCACGTGAGCAGTAAAACCTCCAACAGCATTCTTTTGTTTAACAGTTGAAGCAAATAATCAAAAAGCTCACGTGACCATTCCACGTGAGCCTGATTTATAAGGTTGGTGCGAGTGACAGGAATCGAACCTGCACGCCGAAAGGCGCTAGATCCTAAGTCTAGTGCGTCTGCCAGTTCCGCCACACTCGCATATAGAATATTATATCATAACAAGAACATCTATGGCAACTGTCCATGTAAACAAAAAGCCGTCCTTCTTTCGAAGAACGGCCTTAAATTCGTGGTGATCCACCCGAGACTCGAACTCGGGACACCCTGATTAAAAGTCAGGTGCTCTACCAACTGAGCTAGTGAATCATTTGTCGCCATAAATTAGCAACATTAATAGTATACAGACTAACACAAGGAAAGTCAAGTACTTTTTAAAATATTTTTGCTGTTTTTTCAGCAGCCTAAGCTTACAGCAGCTCTTTCAGAACGATGGTCTGCTCGCGGTTAGGACCAACGGAGATAATGCCCAGCTCAACACCGGATACCTCGCTGATTTTAGCCAGATATTTCTTAGCATTTTCCGGCAGCTCGTCATAGTTGCGGATGCCGCTGATATCGGTCATCCAGCCGTCGAACTCTTCGAAAATCGGCTCAACCTTAGCCAGAACGTTCAGGCTTGCAGGAATGCGTTTGAGAACCTCATCGCCAATCTTGTAGCCAACGCACATTTTAATCTTCGGCATATTGTCGAGGATGTCCAGACGGGTAATTGCCAGATAATCCAGGCTGTTCAGGCGTGCGCTGTAACGCAACATGAAAGCATCCAGCCAGCCGCAGCGACGCGGACGACCGGTTACGGTGCCGTATTCATGGCCGGTTTCGCGGATTTGGTTGCCGGGGCCGTCGGTATCCAGCAGCTCGGTGATGAAGGGACCTTCACCAACGCGGGTGGTATAAGCCTTAACTACGCCGACAACATGGTCGATGAAGCGGGGACCTACGCCGCTGCCGGTGCAGGCATTACCTGCAGTCGGGTTGGAGCTGGTAACATACGGATAGGTACCATGGTCGATATCGAGGAAGGTAGCCTGTGCGCCTTCAAACAGAACGTTTTTGCCGGCGCTGAACAGCTCATCCATAACAACGCCGGTATCGGCAACGTACGGACGCAGCTCTTCTGCATAAGCCAGATATTCCTTCAGTACGGTATCATAGTCAAACGGTTCTGCACCGTAAATTTTGGTGATAATAGCATTTTTTGCTTCCAGATTAACCTTCAGCTTATCAGCAAAGGTTTCGGGCTCCATCAAATCGCAGATACGGATGCCTACGCGAGCAACCTTATCCATGTAGCAGGGGCCGATGCCGCCTTTGGTGGTGCCGATTTTGTGATTGCCCAGTGCTTCCTCCTGCAGCTCATCAAGACGTTGATGATACGGCAGAACAACGTGTGCACGGTCAGAGATAACCAGATTGCTGCAATCAATGCCCTTTTCCTTCATGCCGGCGATTTCAGCCAGCACAACGCCGGGGTTGATTACAACGCCGTTGCCCAGAACGTTAGTCTTATCATTAAACAGTACGCCGGAGGGCAGCAGACGCAGCTTATAATTAATGTTGTTAACTACAACGGTATGGCCTGCATTGGAGCCGCCGCTGTAACGAACTACAGCGTCAGCCTTTTGCGCCAAATAGTCAACAATTTTACCTTTACCCTCATCGCCCCATTGGGCACCTAAAACTACAACAGATGACATTAGCAGTCACTCCTTATCAAAATTATAAACCAAATCTAGCAAAAATCTCGTCAACGTGGCGCAGCATCGGTTTCGGATCGAAGCAATGCTCAACCTCTTCGTCGGTCAGATATTTCTTGATATCCGGGTCAGCTTCAACGTTGGTCTTGAAGTCAGCGCCTTGCAGCCAACGTGCCATAGCGTTGCGTTGTACCCATTTGTAAGCGTCCTCACGCAGTACACCTTTGGTAACCAGAGCAATCAGCAGGTTTTGGCTGAAAATCAGACCGCCGGTTTTGTTCATGTTGGCAATCATTGCATCGGGATATACCAGCAGCTTGTCTATGATGTTGGAGAATTTACGCAGCATATGGTCCAGAGCAATAGTTGCGTCCGGCAGAATAACGCGTTCTACAGAAGAATGGGAGATATCGCGTTCATGCCACAGGGTTACATCCTCCAGAGCTGCTACTGCATAGCCGCGCAGCAGGCGAGCCATACCGGAAACCTTTTCACAGGTGATAGGATTACGTTTGTGCGGCATAGCGGAAGAACCCTTTTGGCCGGGTGCAAAATATTCTTCAGCTTCACGGATATCGGTACGCTGCAGGTTACGGATTTCGGTTGCCATCTTATCCAGAGAGGAACCGATGATTGCCAGAGTAGTCATGAAATGTGCATGACGGTCGCGTTGGATAACCTGGGTTGCCAGGCGTACCGGAGTGAGCTCCAGCTTTTCGCAGACATATTTTTCTACAAACGGATCGATGTTGGAGTAAGTGCCTACAGCACCGGACAGCTTGCCGACTGCCATCATTTCACGCGCTTGTTTCAGACGTTCAATGTCACGCTCGATTTCAGCGGACCACAGCAGGAATTTCATACCGAAGGTCATCGGTTCTGCGTGGATACCGTGAGTACGGCCGATCATAACGGTATATTTGAATTCAGCGGCACGACGGCGCAGAATTTCATGGAAGTTTACCAGATGACGCATAATCAGATCTGCGGATTGCACGGTCATGTAGCACAGTGCAGTATCCTTTACGTCGCTGGAGGTCAGGCCTTTGTGAATGTATTTGGACGCATCGCCTACATACTCAGCCACATTAGTCAGGAAAGCAATAACATCATGGTTGGTAACTGCTTCAATTTCCTTAATGCGGTCCAGACGGAAGTCAGCCTTCGTCTGAATATCCTTCAGCGCTTCGTCAGGCACAATGCCCAGTTTGTTCATAGCCTCGCAAGCCAGAATTTCTACCTTCAGCATGGTACGGAATTCATTTTCGAGTGTCCAGATATTACCCATTTCAGGATGAGTATAACGATCAATCATTTTTGTATGCCTCCCAAGACAATTTTATTCATGAAAAAACATCTGAAAGCCACAGATATTACCTTCAGATTCTTCACTACACTTTGTTGCATAAATATCATATCATTTTCCGCGTCTTATCGCAAGCTTTATGAACATTTTTTGTTGATTTTAGGTAAAATATTCGGTTTTTCTTCGCAGTTTTCTTGTAAGCTTTTTTACACTTATCAGAAAAAATCTTTTGCCAAGAGAATAAATTTCACGCTTTTAACCCCCATCAGGCAATGCTCCATGCAATACTCAAAAAGTCCCGAGATGTTAAAATCCCGGGACTTTTATTATGTCGCTGTATTCTATTCTCAGCTTTCGCGCTTCGTAAAGCCGACAAACTTGGTGAACTGCTTTTGGAAGAACAGATTAACGGTATCTACCGGACCATTACGATGCTTAGCAATAATCAGCTCGGTATGCTTGTTTTCCGTTTCCGGATTGTAGTAATCCTCGCGGTACAAAAATGCTACGATATCCGCATCCTGCTCCAGAGAACCGGATTCACGCAGGTCACTGAGCATAGGACGCTTAACCTGACGCGATTCAACACTACGGCTCAGCTGTGACAGCGCCAGCACCGGCACATTCAGCTCACGCGCCAAGGCCTTCAGTGAGCGGGAAATTTCCGAAACCTCCTGCTGACGGTCGCCGGAATAATTGCGCTTGCCGCTGCCCTGCATCAGCTGCAGGTAATCGACTACAATCAAATCCAGACCATGTTCTGCCTTCAAGCGGCGCGCACGGCTGCGCATATCCATCGCCGTAATGCCCGCCGTATCATCAATATAGATTTTCGCACGGCTCATCGTATCGCAGGCATCCCAAAGGTGCGTCCAGTCCTCGTCATGCATCTCGCCTACGCGCAGACGCTGGCTGTCGATGCCCGCTTCGGCGCAAAGCATACGGTTAACCAGCTGCTCCTTGCTCATTTCCAGGCTGAAGAAGGCTACACTGCGCGGTTCGCCGCCGATGACTTTGTGCGCACGTAGCGCTACGTTCTGCACAATGTTCAGCGCCAACGCAGTTTTACCCATGGAAGGACGCGCTGCCAGAATAATAAAATCGGAAGGATGCAGACCGCTCGTCAGCTTGTCCAAATCCGCAAAGCCTGCCGGCAGACCTGTAAGACCGCCCTTGTTCTGCAGCAGACTTTCGATACTCTGCACGCTGTCCATCAATACGTCGTTAATTGCTGTAAAATCCGTCTTTTTCTTGCGGTTGGAAATTTCCAGAATGCGGCTTTCCGCTGTATCCAGCAGCGTACCGACATCCTCATTAGCCTCATAGCCCATAGCCGCAATTTCGGTAGAAACGCGCACAAGCTGACGCAGAACCGATTTTTCGGCAACAATATCCGCATGGTATTTGACGTTGGCCGCCGTCAGCACCACGTTCGCCAGACTGGTGATGTAGGCAATGCCGCCGATGTCCTCCAGTTTATTGTCACGCTTGAGGATTTCCGTAACAGTAACCATATCTACTGCTTCATTTTTATTATAAAGCTCCAGCATCGCACTAAAGATAACGCGATGCGCTTCGCGGTAAAAATCATCCGCCGACAGCACTTCAGTCGCCTTGGCAATAGCTTCTTTATCAATAAGCATCGCGCCAAGCACAGCCTGCTCCGCTTCTATATTTTGCGGTGGCACTCTTTCTTCAATCACTCGCTTCTACCTCCTGTCAGTAATCTTTTCATTCATATTATTATACATTATTTGCTACAAAGCTGAAAGCTTTTTATTTGAACAGTATCAATGCTAAAACAAAAACAACCTCCCGCAAGCAATAGCCTAAGGGAGATTGTTCGTATAGTTTTTCCTATTAAAAGCTACAGCGCCACCTCAGCAAACTCTGTGCCCTCCTGCTCCAGCTCTATCTGCTGATTAAGGTTCTCTGTCAGCCAGGCCTCGGCCTCTGCCTTTTGCTCCGCGCGCATTTTGAGGATAACCTTGGCGCGCAGGTCATACTGCACATCGGCAATCTCAAAAAGCTGCTGCTGATAAAGCACGTTCAGAATGCGTCCGACACTGTTCACATCATATAAAAAGCTGTAATAGCCCAGCAAAATTTTCTGCGCCAGGCCAGCTTCCTTCACCGCGCCTGCCACGCTGCCGCTGTAAGCGCGCACAAGTCCGCCCGCACCCAGCTTAATGCCTCCGAAGTAACGCGTCACCACTGCTGCCGTTTCCGTCAGTCCGTTCTTACGCAGCACCTCCAGCATAGGAATACCGGCAGTACCGCTCGGCTCGCCATCGTCACTGGAGCGCTGTGCCAGGTCATCCACGATATAGGCGGAGCAGTTGTGCGTTGCATCCCAGAACTCTTTTTTTACGGCCTTAATGAACTCCTGGGCCTCTGCTTCGCTGTGCACCTTTTTCAGCGAGCAGATAAAACGTGATTTTTCAATCACAATTTCTTTGCGGTAATCTCTGCTTATAGTATACAAGTAGCGTACCTCCGTCCGTATTTTTCGCAATTTATATTAACATTATAACACAATTCTGCTGTTTTTAAAATTTTTTACCGTTTTTTACAGCAAACTCTTTATTTCCTCTTCTGTCTTTGTTATAATAGTGGACATTACAGACAAAGGAGAGAGCATTGCTGCTACTCTCTAAAATTATTATTTTTTTATTAAGGGAAAGAGGTAATTTCATAATGAAACAATTTTGTGCTTTAATCGGCAAATTCTTTGGCATCATCGCCATCGTTTTTCTGGTTCTCGGCCTCACAATGCCGCAGAACTTTTTGTGGGTATTAGGCAAGGTGCACGGCATCAGCGTCCTGAGCTGTATGCTCGGCATCGTAATGTTCGGCATGGGCACCACACTGAACCTGAAGGACTTCGCACTGGTACTGAAACGCCCGCTCGATATTCTCATCGGTTGCTGCGCTCAGTATTTCGTAATGCCCTTTCTGGCATACCTGCTGTCCGTTGCCTTTAATCTGGACCCGGCACTGACCACCGGCGTTGTACTGGTAGGCACCTGCCCCGGCGGTACCTCCTCCAACGTAATCACCTTTATGTCCAAGGGCGACGTTGCACTTTCCGTAACCATGACCAGTGTTTCCACTGTACTTTCTCCGATTCTGACTCCGTTCATCACCTACATGATTATCGGCGAAAAAATTAACTTTGACCCGGTCGGTATGTTCTGGAGCATCGTTCAAATCGTTATTCTGCCTATCTGCTTAGGTCTGGCTGTTAAATCCTTCCTGCCCAAGCTCGCCGAAGCAGCCACCGACTATCTGCCGGCTGTATCCTCCATTGCAATTTCTCTGATTATCGCCGGTGTTATCGGTGGTAGCCGTGACCTGATTTTGAAGGCTCCCGGCCTGATTCTGCTGGTAGTTATCCTGCATAACTGCTGCGGTTACGCTCTTGGCTTTGCCATCGCCCGCTTCACCGGCCTCAGCTGGAAAAAGGCTGTTGCCCTGTCCATCGAAGTTGGTATGCAAAACTCCGGTCTGGCAACCGGCCTGGCAAAAGCACACTTCGCTGCTCTGCCTGCCGCAACCGTTCCCGGTGCAGTTTTCTCCGCATGGCACAATATTTCCGGTGCACTCCTTGCGTGGGCTTACCAAAACTACCTGAATCCGAAATTTGACCCGGACTACGCTAAGGAAGAAGCTGTAGAAGCAGAAGCTGCCAAGGCTTAAATTAAATTTGACCTGAATATTATTAATAACCTTATGACCGGTACTTCGGTACTGCGTCATAAGGTTATTTTTGTGCTATAATATTAGTTACAAAAATTCGAAGAAAAGAGTTATATTTATGGACGATAAAGAACAAAAATTCAAAACCTACCGTTCGCTCAGCGACATGCACCGCTTCCGCCTGCGCCTGTTTGCGGAGGGTATCCTCACCGGTATCTTCGCCGGCATAGTCATCAGCTTCTTCCGCTTCGCCCTCTCGGAGATGGAATACCTGCGCGGAGCGCTCTACAACCGCCTGACACGTTGATTCTGATCTGCGGAATCTTGTTGGTCAGATCGATTCGCCATGCTCATCGCCATCGCCTTCATCCTGCACAAGCTCAACTGCATCGAGCCTATGGCGGCAGGCAGCGGTATTCCGCAGGTCAAAGGAGCAATTTTAGGCCTGATGAAAATGCGTTGGCTGCACATTCTCTGGGTTAAGCTCACCGCCGGCATTATAGGCATCGGCGCCGGTCTTTCCCTGGGACGCGAAGGCCCTTCCATCCAGCTTGGCGCAGTAGCTGCGCAGGGCGTCAGCCGCCTCATGGGACGCACCCGCATGGAGGAACGCTATCTGCTGACCAGCGGTGCTAGCGCCGGTCTGGCGGCAGCCTTCAACGCTCCGCTCGCCGGTGTAATCTTTGCTTTGGAAGAGCTGCACCGCAATTTTTCCATCATGGTTCTGCTGCCCTCCATGGCAGCAGCCTTCACTGCGACGATTATTTCCCGAGCTATTTTCGGTCGTGCGACAATTTTTGATATCCCCGACTTACAACTGCTTCCCATCAGCTATTACGGCATCGTCATTTTAGTTGCTCTCGCCAGCGGTCTGGCAGGTGTCATTTTTAACTGGGGACTGCTGAACATCGGCCGCTTTTACAGCCTGCCCTGCTTCAAGCGCCCTGTACAGAAGATTGCCTTTGCCCTTATCTGCGCCGGTATTCTGGGTTACTTCCTGCCTGAGGTTTTGGGCGGCGGCAACGATCTTATCAACCATTTGGCCAAAGCACCTGTATCATTGCAGCTTTTGCTGATTTTTCTTGCAGGCAAGCTGATTTTTACGCTCATCAGCTACGGTTGCGGCGTTCCCGGCGGTTTCTTTCTGCCGATGCTCGTTATCGGCGCTCTCTGCGGCAGCATTTGTGCTCAGATTCTGATTATGCTTGGCTGGATTGAGCCTGCTTACGCCACCAACATCATGGTTGTTGCTATGGCGGCGCTTTTTGCTTCTTCCGTACGCGCGCCTATCACAGGCACCGTACTGATTATGGAAATGACCGCCAGCTACCAGCAGCTGCTTTCGCTGGCAATTGCTGCCATGGTAGCCTTCGTCATTGCGGAGCTGTGCCACAGCAAGCCTATCTACGAGGAGCTGATGCAGCGCATGCTGCGCAAAAAAGCACCGGAGCCGGCTGTGCTGGAGCAGCGCAATGTTATCGAGCTGGCAGTTTGCAGCGGCAGCAGTGTCAGCGGCAAGCTTATCAAGGATATTCCCTGGCCTCCCAATACACTCTTAGTAGACGTCAAGCGCGGTGAATCACAACTCATCCCGGCAGGTGACACTCGCCTGCTCAGCGGCGATTTCATCTATATTCTTACTGCTACCGAGCACGTGGAAGAGCTGACGAAAATGGTAGAAGAATAATTATATACCGTACATAAAAACAGAGAGTCTGCTAAAATAGCAGACTCTCTTATCTTTGCCTTGATTACAGGCCAAGCATTACATCAATAATTTCTTTATCGGTTTCTACCATGCCCTGGCTGGCAATTTTACCAACTGCAGCAATAGTTTCATCGGCAGTATTTTGGACAATGCCGTCACCGCCGGCAAAGTTACGCTCTGCCACGGACATATCAACGCCCATTAAACCGCCTTCAACAGCCATAGCAATTTTAGCTGCGCAGGAGGATTTAGCACCGTCGCAGATAATACCGCTGTTGATAGCCAGAGCATTTTCTACAGCATGCTCAATCTGGTCATCGGTGCAGTCATACAGGAAAGCGATTGCCGCACCTGCACCGCAGCCGGCACTGATAGCACCGCAGTATGCGGACAGCTTACCGATACCCTGCTTCAGGTAGATGGTAACCAGGTCGCTCAGCAGTACTGCGCGCAGCATTTTTTCTTCTCCTGCAGCCAGTGCATGTGCATAAACAACAACAGGTACAGAAGCGGTGATACCCTGGTTGCCGCTGCCGGAGGTAATTACTACCGGAAGCTCACAGCCGTTCATACGCGCGTCGCTGCCTGCAGCAGCGCTGGCACGTGCGCGGATACGCAGGCTGTCCGGGTCACGG
>ENA-OPVT01000503-OPVT01000503.1-human-gut-metagenome-genome-assembly--contig:-NODE-503-length-29789-cov-1.914912_pt1 | contig 29789 bp, 44 predicted proteins | sample MGYA00241499_ERZ501990 | MGnify/ENA primary metagenome ERZ501990 (study PRJEB25962, sample SAMEA2042104) | human gut metagenome | biome: human gut; feature: human-associated habitat; material: faeces...
CAGCAAGCATAGCTAATTTTACATTGACACCTTTTAAATTGTCTTTAGTTCTTTTACTAGCTTTATTCATAATACTCAACCTCCTAAAAATTATTTTTTAATCTCGTAATTTTGATTATATGGAACTTTTAAAGCATTTGACTGTAGATAGCTCATCTACTTTTTTAATAAAATCTTGCTTTTCTAATAAAATATTAGCTTGAGATGCTTTTAATTGTGCTTCAACTCCATAAACTGTATTTATAAAAATAGCTCCTGACATTCTTAATTCTCTTAAATCTGTTTCTGTCATACTAACAATATCATTATCATTAAAAGCCCAATTTATTTGATGTTCTTCTGCAATAACTTTAAATGTCTGCATGTCATCAAGAGCTGAAACAGCATTACCTAAGAGAGCTAAATCTTTTTCTCTACATTTTTGTTGATGTCCATTAAAATTAAATCCATTTTGTAAAATTTCAGATTTATATTTATTAATTAAATCAAAATAAAACTCTTTTAACTCTTCAACTGTTGCCCCTTCTCCCCAAACGTGAGCTGTTTTATCCCACTTCTTTTTTAATAGCCCCTCTGGACAAGGTACTACAATTATTTTACCTTGCTCAATATACTCACCATCTGCTAGAAGTTCACATTTGTTATCAATCAGTATAAGCTCTTCTCTAGTTTTTTCTCTTAAAGCTCCATCACTTACAACAGGGTTGTTATACTTATCTTGTGTTGCATAAAAACTAGATTTCCATTCAGGATAAAAAAGTACAGGGTTATTTTTAAAGTCTTCATAGCTAGTTGCATACGGTTGTGCTATTAATTCTAATTTGTCATTATAGATATATATAATCTCACTCATTTGAGCCTCCTTGTGTTATTTTATTTTTCATTTCTCATAATTTTGTAGTTGTGTAAATTTTTGAATTTCATCAGTTATTAGAAAGTTTAATTTAAAAAGAATCTTTGAAATTACTAAGTTTTTAAATTTTAAAAAGAATTAGTGTAGTCTCAAATTTTTTTAAACTAATTTTTTTGAAATTTAAAGAAAGTTAGTAAAATCAATACTCTTTAATTTTAGATTCTTAATCATTCTTAGTGAAATTCAAAAATTACAACATTAAATTAGTCCTTTTTCTCTTCTTATTTGAAGTATTTTTTGTCTATTTTCTATTCCTGTTTTAGCTTTTATATAATGCTCTTGTGTTGTTTTTGTATCACTATGATGAGCAAATTCAGCAGCAGTATTAATGTCACTCCAATTTTTTAAAAGATTAATAGCTGTCTTTCTAAGAGTGTGAGGATATAGTTTGTCATACCCTATAAGTTCTCCTATTTTCTTTATTCTATTCCTAATAGTTGATTGAGCCATTTGTCTATACTCTCCTGCTTCCTTTGTTACAAATAAAAAGTCTACATCTATCTTCAATTCCTTTCTTTTCTCTAACCATTCTATTAAAACTTTTTCAGTATTATCTAAATAGATAACATCTACCATCTTATTTCCTTTTTCCCTTACTCCAGTAAAATATCCTGCTTTCAAATCTAATTGACTCAGTGTTAAATTTTGAATAGCTGAGATTCTACAAGCACTTTCTAAAAATAGTTCCCATAAAAGCCTTGATTGAATATCAAAGCTCTTATAATTATGTTGCATTAAAATTCTTGCTTTTATAATATCTTCAATAGTTAGAAAATAACTTTCTCTCCTTTTATCAAATGCTCCTTTTCTTAATCTATCTAACTTATGCATAAATGGATGATGTGAGATTAAATCTCTTTTTACACACCAAATATAAAAGCTAGATATAGCAGTTAATTTGTTATTAATAGTTTGATTATTATTTCCAGCCTCTCTACAATAATTTATATATCTCTCTAAAATTGATACACAATTTTTAATAGTACTATCGCTTAATAAAAGTCTGTTCCCTTCGTATTTTTGCAAGTATCTCATGTAATGTTGCATATTACTCTTATAAACTCTGTAAGTAGTATTTAAAGTCTCATAGTTTCGAGCCTTGTTACTTTCTAAATACATTTCATATACTTCCATATTTGCTTTGTTATAATTTACCATTTTGTTCCTCCTGTACATAAAATTTATGTACAGTATAGCAAATCAGTAATTTCAGAATTTACATATGATTTATGGTAAATTTCCAGATTTTGAAAACAAGAAAAGTATAAAGCTAAAAAAGAATATTAACTTTGTGCTATTTTCAGCTAGTGCATTAGGGGATGATGGTTCTACGGATAAAACTATTACATATTATCTTCAAGCTAAAAATAAAAATTTTAATCTTTTTGATATTACTACTTTAACTTTTGATGGTAGTGATACAGAGTATTACTACTATCATATTCCAAAGAATTCATCAAACTATAATAATCCACTTTTAATAATTCCTATTTTTTAAATTTTGAAATTTCAGAATTTAGACACCTTATATAAAATAAAGAAAATTTTTAGTGGTAAAACTCAACAAACTATAAATTTAGGAGATTTAACAGGTATAACCACTTTGCTAATACAAGTTCAAGCTAATGATTTCAGTAGATTGTATATGCTTGAAGTAAATTCAACAACAAATTTAATAAATGATGTTATTGGTAGCTCTTTTGCTATTAATTTAGAACTTAAAGAAAATAAAATTGTATGGAACTATAATTATGCAGATAATTCTTATATATTATCTGTTTATGGTATTAGAGCTTAATAACCTATCGCAATCCAAGAAAATGGATTCCCACTTGCTACAAAAGCACATGATTCTTTTTTTCTTGATTTTAGAACTTGATATCCATATCCATTTACTGTATCAGAAGAAGTATGTATATGAGCTGATGTAGCATAATTCATTGTTGTAAAAGGTTTTAAAAAAGTTACAGTATAATTTCCTGAGCGTCCTGTGTCTTCAAAGCCATAATTTACAATTATATCCCCAATCATAAAATATCCCTTGTTTGTTGTATGTTGAGTTTTACTTAAATTCTGAAATTTCGCCAATAAATCATTGTTAGAAATAGCTTCATATTTACTTGCATCAGCGTAATTTAATGTATTTGTTACAGTACATTTATATGTTTTTTTAGTAGTGCTATCATAGTAAGCTGTTCCCTCAGTTTTAGTATTAGAATTATTTAAACTTCCTCCATAAGGGATTCCTAAAGTTTCAGCTAGTTTTACACCTTCTAACATTTCATTTGCTCCAGTTCCAAATACTGGAAATTCTTCAATTTGTTCTTTCGAATGAGTATGGTTAGTTGTTGCTTTCTTTTTTAATTCACCATTATAAAAAGTCATAAGAGCAGCTACAAGGGCATCAATGCCCTCATAACTTACTAATTCCTTTCCTGTCATTTGCTTTAATATTGATTTTACATTTTCATCTAAGCCAGCTAATTCTCTTATTTCTTTTAGTTTTTCTTGAAAATTCATAGAATATCATCTCCTACGCTTTGTATTTATTAATAATAGCTTGTGCTTCTTCTGTTGTTAAATATACAAATTTTCCTTCAAGTGCATTTGCTTTAGCTAAAGCATCATCAGCTGTTGATTTTGCCGTATTTGCAGTATTTTGAGCTGCCACTGCTTTTCCATCTGCTGTTGCTGCTGCCTCTTTAGCTGCATTAGCCGTATTTAAAGCAGTTGTAATATTAGTTTTTTCAGTAGCCGTAACAAATTTATGTGTTTCATCTTCTGTAATCATAGCAGCTGGGTGAGAAGCAGGATGTTCATAATTTTGCAATCCATCTAACTTCTTTTTGTCCTCTTTTGACATCAGACCATCTTGAGTTTGTGTAGCTTTTCCTGGCATCATAAGTTCTCCAGCAGTCTGCCATTTATTTACTGTTTCAGCTTCATATATTAAAAGAGTATTTTTGTTATTGTAAGTAGGTTCTTGAGTAACAATTACAAAATATCCTTCTTTTGGCTCAGGAATATCTTTTGCAAGTTCTGCAAGTGTTGTATGAACACCTTTCCAAGCTAAGCCACTAGCAAAAGCATTTACTGCCGCATTTAACTGTTCTGTAGTTACTTTCTTATCCCATTCAGCTTGTTTTGTTTTAGTAGGAACTGATTTAGTTGCTCCATCTGTTATAGCATCAGCATCGTGTACATGGTTTAATTCAGCCTTTGTTTTAATTACTGCTGTTAATTCTTTTACTAAAAGTTCATAAGCTACCTCATCTATTAATTTTCCGTTTGCTACTCTCATCATTAACTCTTTATCTGTCATTTTTCATCACTCCTATTTTAAATATTTATCAATTATTCTTTGGGCTTCAGTTTCTGTAAGTGTCAAAATTTCTCCTGAACCTTTTTCAAGTACTCCATCAAATCCAATATTATAAAGTGTTACTGTTTTTTCATTTTCTAAAACTACCTTTATTGTTTGCCCTACATATGCAAGAGGACTTGCTTTTGCATAATTCTGTGCCTCTTCAAGAGAATAAAACACCTCAAATCTTTCAATAGGAGCTCCTACTTGTCTACTTATTCCTAAAGGTAACTCCATAAATGGTGCATTTTTATTTATTGTACTCATATATTTCTACCTCCCAATTAACCTAAAGTAATCTCTAAAATAGCTTGTTGTTCAAATGCTACTGCTGGTTCAAATACAAAAGCATTATATGGCTTAGCGGTATATCCATTTGCTCCTTCAACATTTACAGTTTGTTTAACAAAAGCAGATGTAATATCAGCATTCATAGCACTCTTATTAATTACCTTAGTAACTCCTTTAACAGTAGCTAGACAAGCAACAACAACTCTTTTTGAACCTGCTGGAACTGTTAATGTTAATGTTTGTGCTCTATATGCTCCAGTAGAATTTGTTAATTTTCTAATTTCAGTACTATTTAATGTAGGTTTCTCTGCTGAAGCTCCATGGAAGTATTTTCTAAATCCTGTATATGCAGATGTTTGCTGTGTTTTACTTCCAGCTGCTATTTTTACAACAGGGCTAGAAGGATTTTTCAAGTTAGTTACTGCTTGAACTCCTTCATTATGAGCTACAGTCACTTTATATGCTAATGAACTAACTACATTTGCTTCAGTTCCATCTCCAATAATAAATCCATTTCCACCATTATTATCAGTTCCACTTGCTGTAGTGGCTACACTCTCTTTATTAAAGTTTATAGGCTGTGCAACTCTATCTACTTTAAATGATTGAGCAACTACTCCTGTGGTTGGCCCATAAGTATATGATCCTGGAGACAGATTAGCAGTTCCAAAAGATGCCTCTGCTATTTTAGTTCCAACCTCTACAGCTTTAGCTCCACTTAAAGAGAATCCACTTACAGCTGGTTGAGCAGTAATCTTAGGTTGTTCCTCTTTAGATACCATTCCTTGTAAAAAAGCTGTTACTGATAACCCTTTAGCTGGAATTGTAGAAGTTCCATTTTGAGCTTTTGTATAGTTTCCTATTTGTGACCAGTTTCCAGCACCTATAAAATCTTCTCTAAGAATAACTTTATCAGCATCTACATTACCTGTTATTGCTTCCCAAGCTGTTCCACTATAAATATATGATGATTGTTCATATACTTTTTTATCTACAACTGTTGTTATTAAGAAAACATCTCCAGCTTTAGCTACTTGTCCAGCATTATCAGTAAAATATTTTTTAATTATATCAGCATCAGCAGTAGTTAAATCTGTTTTTTCAGTTTTAAATATAGTTGTAGGCTCAAGTTGTGTACTTCCAATAAGCTCAAACTTATTATCTATCCACATATATTCAAGCTTAATATTCTTATCTTTTCCCTTAGGATCAGTTACAAAGTATAGAACATATTCTTTACCTGTTTCTGGAAGATCTTCTATTACTTGAACAGTAAATTTGCTAGCTTGTCCTAATAGATTATTTACTTCCTCTTTTGTATATGTTGTTTCTTGAAGGGCTTTTTTCTTTAACTCTTCAAATACAACTTTAACAAGCTCTTCATAAGCAACTTCATCAACTATTTTTCCAGTTGAAAGCTTTTGTAAAAATTCCATTTGATCTTTTGTCATATTTTCTCTTCTCCTTTTCTATTTTTATATTTTTCAATTATCTTTCTAGCATCATCTAAAGACATTACATCAATAGTTAGATTTTCTTTTAAACTATCTGCATACTCTTTTAATTCACCTTTTGAGTTTAGTAAAATCTCATATAGTTCATCTACAACATCTTGTACATACTGTTTTTCATCGCTTGGAAGTAATGGCTCTAATAACTCCCAGTCTTTTTTCTCAACTACATGAAAATATATCTCTTGAATGCTTCCAAGTATCTTAGTTTTATCTTGACTTCTTAAAATTAATCTACAAAAGACTTTTCCAAATCTCTGTAAAACCTCATCAGGTATTTTAATATCAATGCTTGTACCTTCAATATCTTTTTCAACTATATAAGGCTCTGTTGGGGTACTAGAATTACAAAATGTAGCTCTAATATTTCCTTGAAAATCTTTATTAAGACTTCTTAAAACTATTTTAAGATTTCCAATACCAAAATCACCTTGTAAGAAAAAGATAGGGGAGAAATTAGCATTTCTTAAAATATCCCAACTTACAAGCATCTCCTTCATTAAGCACCAGCCCCTTTATATTTCTCAACAATAGGTGGCAAACTTTCTGGCGAAGCTACTAAACCATTTAATATTCCGTCTTCTGTAATAGTTAAATTATTTCCAACTTTGATTCTTCCTAGTTCTGTTGGAGTTGCTATTTTATTTAGTTCAGTTTCTAAATCCTTTACAATTTTATCTAAGTATTCTTTTGTAATCCATGTTCCTGTTCCGTCCCAGTTTATAATAGGACTGTCTATATTAGTAACTTCCATCTTTATATCTATTTCAAAGTTTATAGGGACATCTGTTTTTCTAGGAATATACTGAGCATTATCTTCATTACAATACCAATAAAGCTTATTTTCTCCATTATCATTAACAAATACCCCTATCTCTTTTAAATAGTACCCATCTTCTACTTTTTCATTAGTAACTTGAATAGTTATATCTACAGCATTTTCAACCTGTGATTTAGCTAGAATTTTAGCCTCTTGTTTAGGTGAAAATAAATCATTAGTATCTGCTGGATCTTTATCTTGAGGAACAATTCCATTCCCTATAACTACTTTTACAAATTCAACAGGTAGATTATTTGCAATTCTAGTAGCTAAATAGTTTGCTCCTACTTTTGTTAAACCTCTATAAGCCATTTTTACACCCCTTTCTTTAGTTTATATACAATTCCAGAACCTATCCAGTATTTACCAGTAGGCACTGTATTAATTGGGTCAGCTCTTATTTTTTTCTTCATTCTATATATCAAAGAATTTCTAAAATAGTATTTACCTTTTATTTTTTTTAATACATTTATTAAGTTTAAAATAAGATTTGCTGGAATCAATTTTCTAAGTTCATAATAAAGCTCATATTCTCTATTAGAAAAATATGTTTCTGCTGTTAATCTCACATCTAATCTATATTCATTATTAAAAAGTACTGGAGTTGCTTTGATTGACGTATCTAAAAAATAGGCATCTAAGTATCCTACCAGCCATTTCCATGTATATGGAATTGTGGCATTCCATTTAGTATATACTTTAATCTGCCTATCTTTTAATGTATCTTTAGCTTTAGGATATATTTTCATCATCTTTTCAAATAATGAAATTCCATAAATATCTGTATGAAAAATAAAATTATTTTTAAAAGCTTGTTTTAAGTGTTGCCATTCATCTTGCAAAATAATATTTTCACTTTTCATAATCTCTTCTATTTCTCTATAGTTTTGAATAAATAAAGGTAAATAAGAGATTAAATCTACCTTTTTAGGCTTCTCCATCAACATAATGTCCATCACCCCAAACAGGTATTTCATTAGATGCTATCTCTAAGTTCTTTTCATAACCATTTATTTTAGTTACCTTTATATCTATAATATTGGGATTAACTGCTAAAATTCTACTTTCAATTTGAGATATTCTAATTACTATATTATTAGATTTTGCCCATTGCTTTCTTAATTCTAAAAGATATTGTTTTAAACTATTATCAATATCATTTTTTATATTTTCTATTCCTATTCCACTAAGAGTAAGCTCTGTAGCAATATAAATAGTTTCCTTTGATGCTGTTTCAACTGTTACTATATGTCCTATAGGAGCAATTCCTTTTCCAGTATAATCTTTTGTTGGATCTATAGTTTGTTGAACTTTATCAATTAAAGATGAACTAGCCACATCAAATTCAGAATTTAAAATGGTAAGTTTTACTGTCCCACCACCATTCCATACAGGAGTAACTTTAACAGCCCCAACCCCAGATATAGAAAGAGTTTTTTCTTCATAGTCCTTTATATTACCCCCAAAGGCTTGGCTATCAAAAGAATTAAGATATCTCTCTCTTAAACTCTCTGTATCCTCTTCCTCTTCTCCAGGAATCAATGTCTCTATCAGTTTAGCTACTTTTAATCCTGGTAAATATCCAATGGGAATAAGTTGACCGAAGTTAGAGTTAGGAGCAGTTCCTAGAGTTTCACATTCTAATTCATACTCATAAAAACTATTTTTTTGTATAAATTTTATAACTTTATAGTTATATAGTTCTAAACTAAATCTATGACCTATAGGTATTTCGATATCAAATTGTCCTTTATAAACTCCAGCACTTGCAGGCTTAGGAAAGATCCCTCTTTCTCTACATCTTTCTATAAGATAGATTCTACTAGCAGTACTTCCAAAGGTTTCTTTATAGTAGGCATTTAACTCTTGATACACCATGGCAGTTTCTAAAGCATTTGGAGCTAAACTATCCCATACTATCGATCCTTCTCTTTTATCTATGTCTGAAGGTACATTTTTTAATTTCTCATCCATTAAATTTTCAAAAGTTTTTTCCTCAAACATTATTTAATTTCACCTCCTTAGTTATATTTACCTCTCCAAAAATTGTATCAGTAGTAAATTTTACTAAAACAGTTTCAAACTTAGGATTTTCAAATTCAAAATTATAAACATTAGTTATTCTAGTATCCTGTAAAAGAGCTTCTTTTATTCTTCTTTCAAGTTCTACACAACAATAAGGTATAGGCTTTCCAAACAAGTCTTTTAACTCAATTCCATAGTTCCAACTATATATAAGATATTGATATCGTTCTGTTAATAAGATTTTATATATAGCTTGCTCCATAGCTTTTCTCTCATCTGTTTTCCCTCTTATTCTATCTCCATCAAGTTGCATAGCATAAGTTTTAGTTGAACTTTCTACAAATTCATATTCTGTACTAATATCATTATCTCTATCAGGTAGCATTATATCCACTCCCCTTTAACATCGATAGGATCTTCAATTCTATCTAAAACAACAAACCTTTGCCCCCCTGTTAATTTTAATAAAATAACTTTTTCACCCTCAACTAACTTATGATGTATAATTATTTTCTTTCTCCCTTTATACTCATGTTCATGATCAATAGGAATAGGAGCTTGGCTAACATTAGGATGTCCATGATTAGTGTCCCAACCACCAAAAATACTATCTGTACTATGTTGAACAGTTATATCTACAGCATAATCTCTAACTAGATGAGTTAGAATGAGATCATTTTCCAAATAATCAGTTGAATTATCTCCTCTAATCTTTAAAGGATTGATACTTGTAACAGTTCCAGTTATTACTTCCATAGGCTCACTATTGGCAACAGCCTCTAATGAGATTTTTTTAATCAATCTAACTAAGTCACTATACATTTATAACCCCTCCTATTAAATCTAAGTTCATTAGATGCTCTTGGAAGTTAAATATGTGAGTTACTCTATTTATTATCATAGTATTATCTATTTCTACATCTCCCAAATTCAACTTAATATAAAGAGAAAACCCAGCTCTACACTTTACATTTCCTAAAACATTTTTTAATGAAAATGATCTAGTTTTTTTATTATACAGGGCTATTAAAGCTTCAGCTTTTATTTTGGGGTTTTCAGTTTCATCAAAAGACTCAACTAATTGTAATACTCCCCATCTATTTTGATTCTCTGTACTTTGAGTAACATATAGCTCCCTTGAACCTACTTTTTCATCTTCTCTATATACAACAATCTTGTTATATGTTTTTTTATCTATGGAAGAAACATAAGAAAAATCTTCACTACTATTTTCATCAAGTAATATTTCAAGTTTTAAAGTTTCTATATCTTTTAATGTTATTTTTCCAAAGTTATCATAAAGAACATAGATCTTTTTTATATTTTGCATAGTTATAGATAGGGCAGTGTTAATAATATCCAATAGAGTTTTATTAACTTCTATCCTTCTAGGGATAACAAACTTAGTATTTTCTAGCTCTCCTACTCTCAATCTATAATCTTCAGCTAGCATTCTTATTACCTCATCTGCTCTCTTATTTAGATACTGATGTATACCTTTGTTCTTTAAATATCTAAGCTGATCATAAGCAGTAAGCTTAATTACATCACTTTTATCTCTACGAATTGTAAAAATAAAGCCATAAAAAATAGGAGTCCCGTTATAATAGAACTCCACTTTATCTCCTTCTTCTGGATAAATAACGCCTTCATTTAAAATAGAAAACTCTAATTTACCAGCAGTTCCATATCTCTCTGTTGTCCATTGTACTCCTTCAAGAACTTTTGGAAGAAGAGCACCCCCTTTTTTCTCATTCAAATCTTGCTTTGATATAATTATTTTTATATTTGCATTATTCAAGCCTAATCACTCTCCCAATCTCTAAATCGACAGCATTTGGAAGATTGTTGATTTTCATTAAATTTTCCCATTTCTTTTCATCTCCTAGCTGTTTTTTAGCTATTAACAACAGGGTATCATCTTTTTTGACTGTGTAGGTCTTAGGAATAGATCTATTTGAGCTTCTAACCTTAGATAATGCAAATTTAGTAACTCCTCCTACTGTAGTTATTTTTTTCAATAACTTTCCAGTTTGATTTTGATATTCCTTTAAAGAGATTGAAATATTGATATCCTCTCCTAAACTTTCAGCATCTTCTATAATATGAAAATCTTCTAAAGACACTGTTAAATTAGTATTGTAAATACTAGCTAATGTTCTATTATTTCTAAGTACTATAAATTGAACTGGTCTTTTTAACTTTTTCATACTCTCAAGCATAGATATATAATATTGTATTGGAAGAAAGCCACCTAAATATTTAGCAAAAGGGTATTTTCTCCCAGGAATCATCACAGTAAAAGTTATACTTTTCAATCCCCCATCTTTTAAAAGATTTATCTCTCCCTCATTTATCAAAGTTAAGGTTTTATTCTGATTCTTAGTTTTAATATCTACTTTTGCAGGAGCTATAGGGAATAAAATCCCACCTAAATAAAAAGAATACATAAATATCACCTACCTTTAATAATTTCCTTCAGCCACTGTTGCTGCTGACTCTACAAGTTTATTAGTAAGCATTCCAGCTACCTCATCTATATCTAAACTATTAGATATATTATTATTATTGCTTACTTCAACCTTCATAGATGCTGTAGTATATCTATTAATAACTTCTTGTTCTGCTAAATCTCTCATATACTTTAATTCTTCCTTAGTTAAATCTAAAGAAGTATTAGTTTTAGCAGTATTTCCAGATATCTGGCTTAAATAACTGTTAGTTTGGTCCATCATTCCACTATTTAACCCTAAATTACTTGTTAAACTTAAAGAATTACTTAAATTTTCTCCTGTTTTATATCCTTTAGTTACTGCTTCTCCAGTATCTTTAAGTTTCATATAATCCAATTTTCCACCTGTAGCAGTTTTAAAATCCCTATAACCCTCTACTGTAGTAGCCTTAAATTTTACTTGTAAATTGCTTTCAATCTCTGATAATTTATCACTTATTCCTGTATCTATAATTTTATCTATAACACTCATAGTTGATTTAACCATATTTACTATACTGATACAAAAATTATAGAATAATCGTTTCATCCCTATAATTGGGTGATGTAATATATTAGCCAAAAACTCAGCAAAACTTATAAACATATTTACTGATGTAGCTATCATATTGTATATATGAGCCCCTATTCCATATATAGCTCCTGTTATTATTCCAGTAGCTGATATAGTTGCCCCAGTAAATTTATTAAAAGCTGCCACTCCTAAATAAAGAGCTCCTACTGTTAACATAATTCCAGCCACTATCCAAGTAATAGGACAAGCTAACATGGCAGCATTTAATCCCCATTGAGCAGCTGTAGATGTAATCAATGCAGTATTATTAACTCCATGCAAAGTATTTTGAGCTATTAATGCTAAGTTATATGCAAGAGTTGCTCCTTTTGCTATTGTAGTTTTTACTGCTATAACTCCTAAAGCTATATTATATGCAGTTATTCCAGCTACTACAGTACCTAAAACTGGAGCTATTAAACTCCAATTATCATATATAGCAGCACCCATTCCAGCTATCAACTCTATACTACTAGATAATACAGAGGTTAATTTTCCTATTAAAACAACAGACATATTTACAAATTGTTTTACTCTATCACTATTAACAATACCATTTATCTGTTTAGCGATAGGCTGGAATCCTTGAATAGCTGCATTCTTAACTCTAGTTATAACATCTGTAAAAGTCATAGGTATACTCTCAAATTGACTATTTATCTCTTGTGACGCTGAAAACATTGCATTTTTAATAACATCTGATGTTATTTTTCCTTCTGAACTCATTTCCCTTAAAGTTCCAATAGATACTCCCAAACTCTTACTAATTGCTTGAGCTAAAATAGGAGCATTTTCCATAATACTTCTAAATTCATCTCCTTGTAATCGCCCACTAGCTAAAGCTTGAGTAAGTTGATACATTCCTGCTGATTGTTCTTGTTGACTTGCTCCACCTATTTTAAAAGATTTTGCCATCAGTTCTGAAAAAAGGATTGCTTCTTGATTACTTTTAAAAGCATTTGGTGCTAATATTCCCAATTTAGAAACTACTTGAGAAACATCTAAAAAATTCCCTCTTGAGCTCTGTGCTGATTGATATATCATCTTTTGAAGCTCTTCTGTTGATTGATTCCCGTCATTCATTAAATTTAATCTTGCTGTATTTTGTGTCATTGTATCTGATAAATTAATCCCAGCTTTTACTGTTTGAATTCCTAAATATGCTGCTGCTACCCTTTTTATCTTCTTAAAAAGATTATCTGAAGCAGTAGAGGCACTTCTTAATGAATTATTAAAATTTTCTTGAGCAACAGTGTTGCTATTTATCTCATTTTCTATCTGCTCTTGATATCTTAAAAGATCAGCAGATGCATTATTAAGAATACTTTGAGATGCTTTTAATGCTGAAGTATCAATATTAATATTAGTATTATTTACTTTATTTAGTGTCGAAATCATTGTATTTACAGTTCCTATAACACTCATCAAAGGTTGTGTCATCCCATTAAGTAAATTTATACTAGCATTTATCTCTGCCACTATATCACCTCCCTAATTTTTTGCATTAAAAAACCCCAGATGATTAATCTGAGGTTCATTGTTCTATTTGTTTAATAATTTTTCTTTTAAAGCTTCTTGTAAAACTTGTGAAAAATTTATATTTTTATTCTTTGCTAAAATATCTAAATAACTAGGAATTGTTAATGTTTTCTTAACATAGGCTATTTTTACTAAAGATTTTTCATATTCATAGTTTAAACTTATATAAACTAATTCTTGCTTATCCTCTAGCAACTCTTTTACTTTGTTTATCTTACTAGGAGCAGGGAATTCTTTTTTCTCATTTTCTAACTCTTCTAGCAATAAAACTAAATACTCTTTTCCCATCTCCACAGCTTCTTCAAAAGTATCTCCATAAGTATTATAAAACTTTTTTTCAAAATCAGGAAAGCCAATGTAAAAAACATTATCTTCATATGTTATAATTGCTGGGTAAGTTAAATTCACAAAATCACACTCCTTTTAAAGTTGAGGTCTTTTGAGCTCATTCAACCACCTCGATACAATTATAACACGTATTTTATACGTAGTCAATCACTTTCTTTTTAATCTTCTATTTTCTTTTTTATCATTTTCAATTTTTACTAAGATACAAGCATCAATAAAAGCTCTTTCTCTTTCATCAAGATTCAAATATATACTAGGTAATATTCTAAGTTTGTGCAGGCAATAGTAAGCTATATTAGCCTCACTATCACCTGCATTTATTAGTTTTTTGCCTCTTCTACCTTATCTTGATAAGTTTCTCTAAAACCATTAACTTCTTGAACTTTATTCATAAGTTTAGTGAACTCACCACTTGATAACATTTGTTTTACTAATTCAGTTTCATCTTTAACTCCATAACTGTCTTGAAGTTCAGCATTTTTAAAATCTGGATAAGTAACACAAGTTGTTACTAATAAAGCTAAATATCTATTTGAATCAAATTTTTCAACACCATCTTTAGATATTGTGCAATTAGCTCTTAATTGTGAATCTAATTTGGCATTAATAGCTCTTATTTTAAATTTTTCTAGTTCTCCTGTCTCTTCATTAACAAATCTGTCTGACACAGCATATTCAACTGTTCCTATATTTTTTGTATTTCCTTTTAAAAAAGCTTTTAAACCCATCTATTTTCCTCCTAAGCCATAAATCCATCTAAAGGTTTAAATGATTCTTGTAATTCAAAATCATCAAAAGTAAAATCAAAATCTTCATCCAAATAATCTGCATCTGCATCAAATTTAGCAAGAATTCCACCATCTATATTACAATCTTTAAATACTACTGTCTGTCTTCCTACTGCTGAAGTAGGATCTTCATTAGTAACTTGCATTGTAAAATAAGTATCTACACCCTCATTTTTATATTTCTCCAATAGTTGTCTCATAACAGATTGATTAAAATGACAAGTCATAGATCCTGAACCTTTCCATCCAGTAGATTTATTTCCTTTTCCAGTTTTCCCTAAAATTGGCACTTCTACTTTATTTTTTTCAAAGGTAGCTTCAAATGATATAGCTTGCATAAAGTTATATCTTTGCCCATCTATAGTTACATAACATTCAGCTTCAGAACCACTTACAGCATCTTTTCCGTGCATTGTTACTCTTTTCATCTAGCATCCTCCTTATCTTACTTCTACAACCATATATAGCTTTTCCATAACTGCTACAGGTTTTACAAAATCTTCTACTAATACAGATACTTTATCTGCTCCTTCTCTTACTGTAACTTCTTTAGGATTGAAATCTTCTATGGCTTCTATTCTTTCTAATTCTTGATGATGGGCTGTTATATCTGTCCATAAAGCTACTCTTCCAGAATTGCTGTTTCTTACTTTTCCCAAGTATCTTTTATTAAATAGTCCTGCTATATCCATAGCAATTTGATCTATTATTCTTACTACTTGGTTTCTATAGAAATCTTCATTTTTATAAATATCCCAAGATGTAAAGCTATTAATATCAGATAATACAACTATTTCATCATCAACTTGATGGAACATAAATTTACCAGCTTCCATCCCTTTAGTTAATTCTGTTTGTGTATAATCAGCTTTTATATTAAAGCTACCATCATATTTTTTATTAGTTAAAGATTTATTAATAGCACAACCTGCATTTGCTCCTACCACCCAGTAAACAGCTGAAGCTTTATTAATCTCTTCTCCTACACATTCATTGGCTACACTTATAACCCCTTCATAGTCAGCAGCTATATCAAAAAGAACACATTGATATTTAATACCAACTTCATCTCTCATTCTCTTAGTATGTTCTATATAAAGCTTTTTAGTAGTTTCATCTTCAACAGCTGCACCTATAGAGTTAAATCTATATTTTTCAGATTTTTCTAAGAATGTTTGATGTGCTAACCCATCAACCTTTTCTCCATTAGTTCCATTTGCTAAAGGTTTTCCAGAGGTAACTTCTAAAGTTCCACCTTTTTTCCAATGAACATAGTCATTTTCTTTTAGTTCTGTTATAAGTTTTACAGTTTGCATATCCATTAAATTATTATCAAGATATGTAGAAACATCAAATTTAGACTCTCCATCTGGATTGTTAGCTATAACTATTCTTATATCATTTCCTCTAGTTCCTGGATATTTAGCTTCTGCTAAATCATTAGATGCCTTAACAGCTCCATTACCGTTTAATCTGTAACAATAAACTGTTTTAGCATTTTGAAATATATCTCTTAAAGCATCAAGTTTTTTATTTGTGTAATCATAACCAAATATTTTCATTGAATTAGTTTGAAAATCTGAGTTCTCTACTGTGAATATATCTCCAACTGGTCCCCAATCAAGTTCAAACCCCATACAAGCATATCCTCTGTCTGCAATGTTTACATATGCTGCTGCCGCACTAACAAAGTTAACATATGTTCCAGGTAATACTTTATTTTGAGTTAACCAAGTTCCTCCTCCATATGCCATTTATTTCACCTCTTCTTTTAAATAATTATCAATAATTTTATCAATTTCTTCAAAAGTATATTTTATCTTTTCATCTAATAAAACTTTTAAAAGATCTTTATACCTTGAATATTTCTTACTCATAAGTAAAGAAGTTTTAGTATACTTCTTCGTCTCTTGGCTCTTTTCCATCTTCTTCTCCTTTTCTACTTATCTTTATAACTTCCATAAATGGAGGCTCTTCTACTACTGCATAAGCAAAGAAATTATAATCAACAAAGAAGTTTAAAACTCCATCTACTATCTTATAATTCCTATCTTTTCCTCTTAAAGTTGTCTTTTCTTCAGTTCCAAGCTGCTCAATATACTCTAAAGCTCCCATCATTCTATCTGCAACTCTATACATCTCTTCATTAGCATTTCTTTTACTTTTAGGAAAGTACTGTATAACAAAAGATTGACTAAATTTATATCTTCTATTTAAAACTTTACTTTCAGCAGCTTTAATTGTAGAGATTAAAAAACAGGGCTCTTTAAAGTCCTGTTCAATACTCTCATCATAAATAGTCACACTATCTTGGAACTCTAAATTAAGTGCCTTCGCTATTCCTGCTACAATACCATTAATCATCCTAATTTCTCCTTAAATATAGCTTTTAGTTTTCTATTTATAATAGATTCTAAATCTTCGTTTATCTCTTTAGTTGATATAGTTAACATAAAGTGACCTTGTACCCAACCTTTTTTTAACTTCTTACCTAACTGAGGAACAAATCTTCCTGGTCTCTGTCTATGCCCATATTCAACATAAGTAGCATACTCAGAGGAGTTTATAACTTCAACTGTATAATTATTCCCCTCTTTCACTACCTCTTTAACAGTCCAGTTTCTTCTTAGATTTCCACCTACATATCCACTCCAGTATTTTTCAAGAATATCCCCCTCTTTGGTTAAATAGGATCTATTTCCTCTACTTGTTTTAACTTTAATTGTTTTTTTTACTCCTTTACCAAAAGGTTTAACTCCTACTGGAGTTCTTCTGATCACTTTACTTAATAATCTTGCTGCTATTTCCTTAGTAAGAGATATACAAATCCCATCTATCTCTTTTTGAAGAGTTTCTAACTGCTTTGAAAATTGTTTCAACTCTTTTAAATCAATTTTTACAGCTCTTGCCATTAAGCATACTCCTTAATCAAAGTTAAAACTATTTCCTGATGTGAATCGTATAAAGTTGATGCTCCAGAGTGTTTATATTCTAAGATTTTTCCATTTCTAGTAACAACTATTTTAGATCCCTCTTTAACATTGTGTTCTGGAGCAATAAAAAGTTTAATTTCTTGTGATATTTCAGCTGGACCATTAGTTTGAGCTGCTGGAGCTAAACTTTTAAATGATATTCTACAAGGTTCGTTTTCAAGTACTAGAACATCATCACTAGCCTTTGTAATCCCTGTTTCTAGATCTTTTATATACCCATTCTCATAAATGTTACACCTATCATCATAAAACCTTTCTATAGCTTTTCTATAGGCTCTTTTAGCTCTTTCACTTACCATACTAATCTCCTGTATTTTAAAAGTTCAAAATCTCTGCTAAACAATAGCATATTGATAAGACTGTCTATCTTTTTATCAGTAGAAGTTTCAGAAAAAGATACTGTTGTATCTCCCTCTTTTATTTGACTTACTGCTAAAGTTTCAAAATTTTCTGGAAGTTCTCCAAGAGTATTTTTTAATTTTAAATACTCTCCTACAGCTTTATCTATCCAAATTTCTTTTAGTGAAATGGGGAAAGTATCTTCAGTATAATTTTGATTGGTAATATTATTTATACTGTTGAGAGCTTTTTGAATTAAAAAGGCTATAATATCTGTATCCTCTGCTGAAATTTCAAATTTAAACATCTTTAATCTTAAAACTACTAGATCTTCTACCCCCATTTTTCCCTCCTATTATCCTCTTGAAATGATTCTAGCAATAGGAATTGATTTATGATCAATATATTTTTTAGTACTTGAAGATTTATTGTTTACTAATTCCCAGTTAGCACCATTTTTTAATTCAGCATCTGTAGGTGATAGAGATTGTTGAGATTTTTTAGTATAAGAGATTCCATAAGGAGCAAATACTTTTCTTTGTCTTGAATATAAGATTGTTTGTCCTCCTTTAGTCTTAGCATCTCTTGCCATTTCAGCTGGAACTTTAGCCCCTATATTTACATAGTCAATAGCTCCATCTCCTAATAAGTAAGAAGTATAAATAGTTTCATTTTGAATATGTTGTACATACTCATTTTCCTTGATATCTGAAATATCTGTTTCTACACTTGCTTTTGCAACTTCTCCTAATCCTGATCCTGCTGTTGTTACTTTTAAAGCTCCTACATCAGTAGAATTACATCTAACATATAAAGATTCTATTGCTTTAGTTGGCATTGAGTCATCAATTAATACTAATCTTCCATTCCAAGAAGCTAAACTTAGTTCTCTTTCTACACCATTACCATCATTAAATTTTAAGTAAGTTAATAATTTTAAGTTCTCTAAGTTAGTAGCTACTGCTGAGTGCATAACTATTAAAGAGAATTTAGATTTATTAGCTCCACAAGCTTTTTGAGTTGCTGTATTTAAAGTTGTAGCATTTACATAACCTTTAGCGAATGCACCTTTACTAATATCATAAGTATGTTCATTAACAAATTCTAAGTTTTCTTTTCCTGAAGACATTGCAAATATCCCTTCAAGAACAGCAAGTAATGTATCTTGATCTATTGCAGCCCAATACTCTGAAACTTGTGCAGCTACATTATCCATGAAATCTACTCCACCAGTTATATCTGTTGAAAAGTCATCTTCTAACCATGCCTTAGATCTTCCAATTACGACTACACTTCTCTCAAATGTGTCAGTTGATTCTGCTGTAATATCTGTTTTACCATCATAGTTAAGAGCTGCTCCACCAATTAGTCCAAAGAATGGAATAGTTGCATAAGCTGTCCCTGTCTGTGAACTAAATACTTCACTTATTTGTGCATTTCCTTTTAATGCTTTAGATTTTAAAAGCTCATTTTTCTTCAGATTTGGCACTCTATCTACATATTTACCAAATGCTTCTCCATTGAAAGTTTTTTCATTAAACTTTGCCATTTTTTCATCATCTCCTATTTTTTATTATTCTAATGTTGCCCCTGGATTTTCTGCTAAATACTTTTCCATTTGAGAATATGTCATCTCACTAAAGTTTATTTTCTTTTCAGGATTCCCAGCTGGATTAGTCCCCTTTGGTACTTTTACTGCTTCAAATAAAAAAGATGAGTCCTCAGCAGTTTTTAAAGCTTTTATTTGCTCATCTAGTCCTGCTATCTTCCCATCTTCTCCTAGTATTGCTTTTTCTAAATTTAATAATGCTTTTACAGCTTTATTATTTTTAGATCCTGCACCCATCAAAGCAATGTCTATAGCATTATCAAGTTTAATCTTAGCTATTGAATCTGCATACTCTTTCTCTTTAGCTTTGTTGGCAACTTGCATACTCTCAATCTGTTTCTTTAGCTCTTCATTATCTCCTACATTTTTCTTCACCTCCTCCAGCTGCTTAGTTAAAGTTTTGTTACCTTCATTTAATTGTTTTTTCTCTGTTTCAAGTTCTGTGAATTTAGCTTTTTCTACATAGCCTTCTAGTTCTTTTTTTGACTCTCCAGCTATTTTAACTGCTAACTCTTCAGTAACTCCTAAAGCTATTAATTGTTCTTTTGTCATTGCTTTTCCTCCTTATTTTTTAAAATAATAAGAGCAAGGTATTCCATGTGCATGTTGCCCATACCCTGCTCCTAAATTTGCATATTCATCTGTTTTACTCTCTTTTACTTTTCTTTTTTTTTATTCATTCCTTTTCTTTCTCTGATAGTTCCAGCTATAAATCCTGCAAAAGCTCCTATCAAAAATCCTACAAATACAAATCCTGCTGGTGTCATTTATTTTCCCTCCTTTCTAATTTTTTGCATTAAAAAACCCCAGATGATTAATCTGAGGTTAATAGAATTTTTTATTAACATGTTACACAATTCTCATTTTGATAATATATTTTATTAGCTACTTGATTATTAAAATCATTTCTCATAAAATTTTTAATAGCTTTTAATAAATTTTTATTTTTTCTATAGCATTTTTTTATCACAAATATTATGATTTTAAAAAGAGTTACTAAAATAAAAATAGGAGATGTCATGAATAAATAATCAAAGACTACTCTATTCATTTCAGCTATTTTATTTTCTAATTCTCTATTTAATTTTTTATCTGTGCTCTTTTTTAAAAATTCCTCTTTTTTTAAAGAAAATCTAGTTACCTTAATTATAGTTGGATATTTAAATTTAAACCATAATGAAAAAATGAGAGTTTCCAAATAACTTATTCTATGTGCAAATCTTATCAAAGCGTTTATATTATTTTCTAATTCTCTATAAAATTCATCATTAAAACTGAAATTTTCATTTTCCAAAGCTAATAAAAAAACCTCATGCCTAATCTTAAATAATTTGTATCTAAAATGAGAAAGTGCTAATTTTTTCAATTGGTACATAAGAAAGATTAAAACTATTACTCCTGCATAATTCATTAGAATTAAGTTCATTCTACATCCTCCAATCTAGTTTCTCCATTAGGTCTTAAAGAACTTGTACCTAAATTTGGATCTAACTTTCTTTTTAATTCTTTATTTTCTCTACTCAGTCTTTCTATATGAAGTCCTTTACTTCGTTTCTCAGCTAGAGCCCAACTTGTAGAAACAAAAGTTGCTAAAGGCCAAATAAAAGATAATTCTATTCCTATATTGGCTATTGTTTCTTTCCCTGCAAGATTTAGACATAAAACTTCTACTATTCTATAAATAAAAAATGCTATTCCTACATGTGTAGCTCCTTTTATTACAACTTTTAACAGATCTGTAACTTCAGCAAATTTACTGACATTAGCAGATATTTCTAGTGCCCTGTTTTTTGAAACAGGTACATAATTTCCTTTATTTCTTCTTACCATTTCTTTTCATTTTTTCCTTTTTTATAAATTATATTTTTATATTAGTAATATAATTTATAAAAAAATAAAAGTCAAGTAAAAAAGCACCTAGTCGCCTAAGTGCTAATCTTTTATTCCATGTTCTTTTTTTAATTCTTTTATTTTTTCATCATATTCTTCTTTAGTTATAGCTCCAAAATGCAATCTTATATCTTGCCAATTTTTAGCAACTTGAAAGTTTTCAGGTGTAGGGACATAATTTTCATCTTCCACAAATGTTATTTCACTAATATGTCCTTCATAATGTTTTCTTTTTTTCCACCATTCTATTCCAGGATCTTTACCAATTTTATATTCCTTTTTATCCATCTACTTCCTCCAAATGAATACATATTTTTTGTTCTTCATCCAAGTATATATCTAAAATTTTAAATTTACAACCTCTTTCATATATAACTTCAGCTTCTTTTAAACCAAAATTACTAATATCCCTGCCTTTTGTTGAAGTTATATATAATCTTACAATACTTTCTGGATTATATATTTCATCTTTTGAAGTCGATGTATATGCTGGGAATGTTACAAATTTTTTCTCTGGGCTATAATTTTCTAAAAAATCATTTAATTCATTTTCTTTTAAATCAATACTTCTGATAACTTTACCTTTATAATAAGGCATTTTCTTTAAGGCACTATCTAAATTTTTAACCCATTCTTTTTCCTCTTCATTAAGTTCAAATTCTTGTCTTAATTTATCATTAAGAACATACATTTTAGGACTTTTATAATCCATTATTGCTTTCTCTTCTTCAAAAGTAAGTTTATTATCTTTCACATATTTATTAAACCACTCTTTATACTTCATATCAGCTGGTACATATTCAATTTTACCCTCTTTATTTCTCATAGCTCTCATTGATTTAGTATCATCAGCAAAATATGGAGCTGTTACAGTTCTGCAATTAGGGTGAAAAGGATTAGCAGTTACCCCAACTTCATATTCTTTTATGCCAAAAACTTTTCCATCCATCTCTTGGCATATTGGAGATGTATGGGTATCTAAAGTTGCTACAATCTCATATTGATCTACACCTAAATCTCTATAACATTTCTCTTGAGCCTTAGCTGCATAGGCTGCTGATTCAGTCATTACTAATCTTCCAGCTACTGATTTTCTTACATTGAATTCTTTAGCTATATCTGAAACTATTTGGTATGGAGAACTTCCCCTAATAAAACTCTGAGTAAGTCCATTGTGGAGAGTATTTATAAGTTTATTTTTATCTTCCCAGATTCTTTCAAAAAAGTTTTTACCATCAACTGCCCAAGGTTTATGTATAATCTGATTAATTTTATTAGTATCTAAACTATAAACAGAACTTCCTAAACCTATTCCTTTTTGAATTTCATAAGCTGCATGATAATAAGTATCTCCATATGTTCTAATTAAATAATCTTGCATCTGTTTATCTCTAGTTCCATATAAAGTCTCTATCTGATTTTGAATTTGGATTTTAAGAGCCTCAAGTCTTGAAATATGAACTCTAGCTGAAGCATTTTCTAGCTCTTTAACCCAAATAGGAGAAATAGAATTAGTTTCTCCAGCTTTTATATACTCATTTATTCCCCATTTGAATTCTGCAAGTTCTTTCTTTGATAATAATTTTTTAGCTTCTAAAAGACTAATATTGTTATTTTTAGCTATTCTCATATACCAATTATTTATATCTTTTTCTATATTACTCAAAGCTTGATCATATTGCTTTTCAATAGTTTTTACATAAGCTCTAGTATCTTTATTTCTCCTTTGCTCCTCTTTGATAAATCTATCTTGCCAATAACTACTCTTTTTCATCTATACCACCAGAGCCATTTCTATTTTTAAAAGCTCTGTCATACTCTTCTGTTTCTTCTTCTTTTTGTTTTTTAATCTTTTTAATTTCTTCAAGAGTATTTTTAACCCAAGGATGTTGAGAAATAATAGTTTCATCTGATATAATCCCAATGCTTTTAGCACAATTTTCAATAGTTTGGCTTTCATTAACTAGAATATCTTTATTGAATATAATCTCTATATTTTCATTTTCAAAGTCCCCTAGTCCTAAATGGCTAATGTGAGCATTAACAAAGTTCAATAGTCTATTTAATCCACTACGGAACTCCACTTCCATTCCACTTGCATCTAAATCAATATCTGCATACATAGATTGAATGTTCATTTCATTAGGATTATTCCCTAATCTATCATCTTTGGCATTAAATCCTCTACCATTTTCAATTAAAGCATCTTTAAAAATCTTAATTATATCCTTGTAATTCTCTGAGTTAAGTTCAACTGTAAGTTTTTCAACCCCTCCATCATCTCTAACCTTTACAGCTCCAAAAGTAGAAAGATTCTTTCTAAACTCTCCTAAGTTCTGTCCATCATAATTTTTTAAAATTAAGATGCAGTTTCTAGGGTTTTCATCTAAATTATTTTCAAAGTTAGAAATAGCTTTATTAATTCCATCTTGTAGATTCTTAACTCTTAAAATCAAAGGTTTTTCAAGCAAGTTATATTTAAAAGGAATAATTGGAAGTCTATCCCAGTTGAATTGTTCTTCTCCTATATTAAAATAGTTATAATGCCCTTCATATTTTAAAGAACCCCACGAATATTTATATCTATCTATTCCAGCTAGACTATAAACATCTACTACCTCAACATCTTCTAGCATTGAACCTGTCCATCTTTGAACTGTATAGATTCTAATAGCAAAGTCAAGCTCAGTATGTCCCTCATCCTTCCAAATAGGTAAAATCTGACAAGGCTCAAATCTCTTAAATAAAAAATCCCCATTCTCATTGTAATAGGGATATAACCAAGCTATTCCACCATTCATAGCATCTTCAGCAACATTTTTAAATATCTTTTGAAACTCTAAATCAAATATTTTTTCTAGTTGCTCTTGATATAATGTGTTCTCAGTCTTGAAAGTAATAGGTTTTCCTAGTAAATAGTTTACCTTTTGATCTACTAGCTTTTCATATTGATTATCTACTCTTTTGTTGTTTGGAAGATTATCAACTGCTTCAAGCCTTCCACCTTCTCCTATAACTTCTCTTTTAGCCCAAAGGATATCATGCTGACCTAGATAATATCTTTCTCCAGTAATCATATCTAGCCTTTTCTTACTATGCAGAAACTGTTCTACTATATATTCTAAGTATCTAATATCCTTTTTGTCTGGTATCTCTGTTCTGTCTCTATATAGTTTATTTCTAATCCATTTAAACACTGTATCACCTCCTCATTAATCAAAACTAAATGTATCTCCTTCAATAAATCCTTCTAATGCATATCTCATAGCATCCATTAAGTGGTTAAAATCATCTATAGGTTTATTTATAGGTTTATCAAATTTATCTTTATCCCAAGTATAGTTACTTATTTCAGCTAAAAAGTTAGTACAGCTTGGATGGATTATAATTTTAAATCCTTGGATAAATTGAATACCATTATTTATACTATCTTTTCCTTTTCTTGCTGGAATAACTCTATATAATCCATAGTCATATAACTCATCTATACTCTTTGGTTCTGCACTATCAGCTACTATTTTTTCTTTAGCTTTTCCCATACTAGTAATCTCATCAGCAATCATTCTATTAGTTAAAGCTTTTTTATATAGTTCATCAAAAACATAGATCTCTTTTCTACTTAATGAAATTAGCCCACAAAAAAGAGCAGTAGGGTCGTTGGTATAACCAAAGTCTAACCCAAAACTGCTCTCTATATCTGGTATGTTATTTAAAATTTCTTGCACATCAAATTCTTTCTCTTCCCAGTTTTCATATATAAGACCTTCTGATATTCCCCATTCTCCTAATCCTGCTACTCTATATCTTCTAGGATTTTCAGCTTTCATTCTCTCAAATAATCTCAAGTCTGATTCATCTAAAAATTCATTACAAAGATAATTAGTAGTTTTAGCTAGGATATCATCACAAGGTTCCGCATCAAAAAATCTTTTTTTTATCCAGTGTCCTTCATTCCAAGGATTAAGTGTTAAAGTTATTTGCTTGAATAAATTTCCATTTACTTGTCCTCTGATAGATTCATCTAGCATATTAAAATCAGATTCTTTTGTTATCTCATAAGATTCCTCTATCCAGCACCAACATAAACTACCTACATCAACTGTTATGGAAGTTAATTTCATAGGCTCATCTAATCCTCTAAATAATACTTTTTGCCCAGTAGGTTTATAAATAAGTTCTAAAGGACTTTCCTTATAATCCCAGTAATCATCAACCTGTAATTGTCTAATTGCCCATCTCAAATCTGTATATGCACTATCTTTTAAAGTTCTAAATACTTTTCTTATTACAAGTAGATTAGCTCCAGGATATTTCATAAGTCTATAGATAAAATTTAAAGCTGTTGTTTTACTTTTTTTAGATGCTCTGGAACCTTTACATACTCTGTATCTTCCAGTAAAATTCCAATAATCTTTATATCCTTTTCCAATGAGTTTGGGCAGGCTTACTTTCTTAATCTTCAATTTCATCCTCTCCTACTATCATTACTGGAACTATTCCTTCTACTTGAACTTTATCAGTAAATAATCTATGTCTTTTTCCAATAAGTTCAGCAGCTTTTATTCTATCCTTTAGCCCTATTTTCTTTTTTACTACTCTAGCTTCAGAACAATAATCCCCAATACTTTCTACAACTACTACTTCCTCATCTAATTCTCCTCTCATAGCTAAGGTTAATAATTGCATCACTTCAGTAGCTGAAGCCACTCTTTTTTCCTCTAATTCTTTTAATTTTTTATCAATATAGTTTTTTATACCAACATTTTCCAACAATTTATGTGCTTGAGCCTTTGCATAGTTCTTACTATATCCAGCTTTAATTGCTGATTGATACAGATTTCCTGTTTCAATAAAGTAGTCTGCAAACCTTCTTTGTTTTTCAGATATTGAAGCCATACCATTATCACCTCCTTATTTTTGAATAATAAAAAAAGGAACTATTTTATCAGTTCCTAAAATAAAATATTTATTTTTTATATTTTTCTTTTAATAATTTTTCTTTTTCTTTCCACTTTTCAGTTAATATTTCTAAGCGTTCTTTATTAGAAGTATCCATTAAAGTCATTTCATCTTGAAATCCTAATCCAACTTTAGTATCAATTAATTTTAAATGATGGTAATTTAGATATCCAGTACATCTTTTTAAAATAGCTTTTCCTTTATTGGTTAATTCTTCATATGGATATTTAAGATTTAATATAAATTTCTCATAATCAAGGTTTTTGTTTTTAATATCCCAACAGATTAAGATGAATTGCCCTGTATAGAATCTAAAAATATAAGCTAGATTAATTGCAGTAAAATTTTCTTTTTCTAGGTTTGAAATAAACTGACCAGTTAAATAATCTCTATATCCCATAAAATTAGAAATAAAAAATGGTGAATCTCCCCATTCTATTTTTTTATTTCCATTCATCCATAAAGGTATTGGAGATGTATTTATAGCTAAACCACCTAAAATACTAATATTTTCTAAAGGAGTTGATAATTTTTCATTAAGCAAATAATCTTTTATTTCATCAGAAAAAAAATCAACATTTTGATTTCTAGCCCTTAAGTCATTATATGCATATTTTAAAAATATTTTTTGTAAAAGAGAGTAATTATATTCTATTTCTATACTTTCATTTTCACTATATTCTTTTGTAAAATATTTTTCTATAAAATTTTTGGCATAATTATCTATATATGAAATTCGTTTACCATTACATTCAATACAAACATCCTTAATCATAGGTTCAGCTAAATACATACTTCCTTTCTCTTCGTTTATTGTTAAATAACATTCTGGAAATAAATTTAAAACACTTTTTGAAATTATGTGTTCTTTTGTTCCTTTTGCTTCTACTCCACAATATGCACACTTCATATATTTCCCCCCTTATATAATATTTTTTATATTATAACAAATAAAAAAGTGGGAATTCAAGTAAAAAAGAGATAGCTCTTACGTCTACCCCTTATAGATATCTTTTATTTTAGAGAGCCAGTTTTTCTGACTCTCTGTCCTCTCATGAAAAGAAACATTTTATAGGATTTTTCTCGCTCCACATTTTATACTATATCACATTTAAAAATCTCATACAATATCATTTAGTCTCATTTCATCTCATTTATTTTGTCAAAATTTTTAAGGGCTCTACTATGTATTCTATGTACTTGTGCCAAGCAAAACCCCATCTTTTCCGCTATTTGTTCCCATGTTAAACATGTTATGTACCTATATCTTAACAAAGCTCTCTCCATTACATCCTCAACCTCGTCTATCATATGTGATAATTTCTCCATGGAATCATAAAGTACCTCTAGTTCTCTTTCTTCCTCGGCTATTTTATTAAGTCTATTTATTAAGCTTTCATCACTTGGAAGTGGCCCACCTTGAACTTTTTCAGATATTCTAATAGCTTTTAACCCATCTAGTGTTGCTCTCATATCATCTAAAACAGCTTTTTTACTGTCTATTTCTAATCTTATTTTATATCCTTTTTTTAAGTAAAGTTTCTTATTCATCTAGCACCTCTTCGTATATAATCATAGCTGAATAATAAATTCTATAATCAAGTACAGCAGCAGTGTATTTAATATCAATTATTTTTATAAAATCATTTTGCTTTAAAAAATCATTAATTGCTTTTTCTAATGCATAACAATTATCATCCTGAATAATTTCAACTCTCATTTTAATCACTCTCCTCTGCATCTCTTTTAGTAATCAAAGTAGTTTCACCAATTATGTCAAACTCCCGTGAATTTGCAAATATATAAGCATTTTCCACTTTATCATTTTTTATGAAGCTAACATTTATTAAAAAACTTCCATTACTCTTATTTTCAACAATGTATCCAAAGTGTCCACACCATTTATGCTGTTCATTGAATTGTATTACATATGCCATTAGTCAATCACCTTATTTTCCTTAATATACCACTCAATGTATACCTTAGCCTTTTCAAAATCCTCTACACCATTCTTTTTATTAGCCCTAGTTAAGTACTTCAAAGCATTTCCATGGCAAAAAGCTTTAAACCCTTCTCTTCCTAGGATAGCCTTTATAACATCTATTGACTCTATGTCTAATCCATCAAGCTTATAGTGTTTTGGACTCTTAACATTATCAATCATTTTCCACCTCTATAAAAATAACATTTTTTTCATCTTCCCTATCTTCCCAACAACATTCTGGAATAAAATTTTCCTTCATCATTTTTCCACAATCTCTCCAGTTCCCATCAAAAAAGCAATTATCACACAGATTTTCATCATCAGTTTCTACAATCATAAATTTCCTGCAACCTAATTCAAATGTTCTTCCTGCCTCTAAATTTACAAATTCTTCTCTAGTCATTTTTCTTCCCTCCTATTGACTCTATTATTTTTCTTCTTTAAAACTTATAATTTTCCCAATATTAGACTTTTCATATTCCTCTTTTGTTACCTCTATTTCTCTTTCTTTTTCTACTACATAAGAAACTTTTAAAACATATTTTTCAGGAATAACCCTAATATTAGTTACAAGCATTGACGTTTTTCCAAAAAAACGAAACGTTTTTTCAGTTTCTGTTTTTGCTGGAGTATATTCTTTAGTGATTATTTTTCCAGTTCTTTCTATATATTCAGTTTCTCCACAAGCTGACAAAATTAAAATACAGATACTTATCATTAATAAATTTTTCACCATTTAAACCACTCCTTTAAAATACCTAAAATTCCTTTAATAGGATGTCCATTTATGCTTCCACCTACCAATATTATTGATATTAAAATTCCATAAAATACAGATGCTCCAAGTTTTATTAAGAAATCTATTAAAAAATTTTTCATCTTTTCTCCTCCAAACATGCCTTCAACATCATATAAGCATCAGCACTATCATCACTGTCAGCTTTAACTCCTGTAAATTCAAAAAACTTTTTCATCATAAATTCTTTTTGCTCTTTCCTGTGAAGTGGTACACCCTCAAATCTATTCTTCCAAAGCACAGCAGGAACTAACAACAGATCAATCCCTAGCCTTTTTATATGAAATGTCAGCATCCCTCTAATTTCACTTAACATACTTAATACACTTGAATTAAGTCCCAAATAAACATCTTCCAATATCACTACATCAACCATACCTTTTTCCAGGATCTCCTGTACCGGGGTTTTAGAGGTACAAACGAACTCGCATAAAGCCATATCTTCCGGGACAACCTCGTACATTCCGAGTTGTTCCATCTTGTCCAAATCCTCTGCCAGTACGGCTTTCAGCAGGTAAACGGGAAGAATGTCCATGGGAAGGACTTTCTCGTATT
>ENA-OPVT01000516-OPVT01000516.1-human-gut-metagenome-genome-assembly--contig:-NODE-516-length-29249-cov-2.718401_pt1 | contig 29249 bp, 18 predicted proteins | sample MGYA00241499_ERZ501990 | MGnify/ENA primary metagenome ERZ501990 (study PRJEB25962, sample SAMEA2042104) | human gut metagenome | biome: human gut; feature: human-associated habitat; material: faeces...
CGCAGGCCACGGGTCGTAACCTTCAAGCGTAAAGTCCTCGTACTTGAAATCGAAGATGCTCTTCACCTCAGGGTTGATCTTCATTACGGGGAGCTTGCGCGGCTCACGGGAAAGCTGGAGATCCACCTGCTCGAAGTGATTCAGATAGATATGCGTATCTCCCGTGGTATGGATGAACTCACCCGGCTGGAGTCCGCAAACCTGCGCAATCATCATTGTCAGGAGCGCATAAGACGCGATATTGAACGGAACTCCTAAAAAAGTGTCGGCACTGCGCTGATACAGCTGGCAGGACAGTTTGCCTTCCGCAACGTAAAACTGGAAAAGGCAATGACACGGCGGAAGCGCCATCTTGTCCACCTCGCCCGGATTCCACGCTGAGACGATCATCCTGCGGGAATCAGGATTGTTCCGGATCTGGTCAATGACTTGTGACAGCTGGTCAATGCTTCTTCCGTCAGGAGCCGGCCAACTTCTCCACTGATGCCCATAGACAGGTCCCAAATCGCCGTTTTCGTCCGCCCACTCGTCCCAGATGGACACGCCGTGGTCCTTCAGATACTTGATATTCGTATCTCCGGCAATGAACCACAACAGCTCATATATGATGGACTTGAGGTGAACCTTCTTGGTAGTCAGCAGCGGAAACCCTTCCGATAGGTCGAAACGCATCTGGTATCCGAACACGCTCTGTGTGCCGACTCCCGTGCGGTCGTGTTTTACCACGCCATCCTTTCTGATATGGCGCAACAGGTCAAGATACTGTCTCATAAGCAGTTACTTTCTTACGGAAAAAGCAAAGACAATCGCCTGGCCATATACCTCACCCGGTCTGAGAACCGTAGAAGGATAATCGCTTTCATTAGGAGAATCAGGATAATGCTGACATTCGATAGCGACTGCATCATAATCATGATAGATATGACCATTCTTGCCCGCAGGACATCCCTCAAGCCAGTTTCCTGTGTAAACCTGCACGCCCGGCTGGGTGGTCAGCACCTCGAGCACTCTTCCGCTTTCCGGAGAATACAGCTCTGCAGCTGCCTGAATCTGGTCAGGCTCAGCTCCGTCAATCACGAAGCAGTTGTCATAACCCTTGCCATATTTCAATGCCGGGAAATCCGCACGGATATCCTGTCCGATAGGCTTGGCCGTCACGAAATCCATAGGCGTCCCTGCAACATCAGCCGGCTCACCGAGTGGTATCAACGTCTCGTCAGTCGGAAGGAACTCTGACGCATTGAGCTTCAGAATGTGATTCAGCACAGTGCCTGAGCCTTCCCCGTTGAGATTGAAGTATGAATGGTTCGTAAGATTGAGCACAGTAGGAGCATCTGTCTCGGCGGTAAAGGTCAATGTGAGTTCATTTTCTTCTGACCACGTGTATCGTGCCACGACCTTGAGATTTCCCGGATAACCGGCCTCTCCATCCTCTGAGAAGTACATGAATTCGACAGCATCGTCCTCTGTCCGGCTCTCCCACACCTGGTTCTGGAAGCCCTCAGGGCCTCCATGAAGATGATTGCAGGCATTGTTTATCGGCAATGTATATTCTTTTCCGTCCAGTGTGAAATGTCCTTTCGCAATTCTGTTGGCGTACCTTCCCGGGCATTTTCCGGCACATGGTCCGTCTCCGAAATACGACATAGGATCATCATATCCGATCACGACATCAGCAAGTTTTCCGTCCTTGTCAGGAACATTGACAGAAACTATTCCGGCACCGACGCTCGACAGTGAAACGGATGCGCCTGATTCATTGGTAATTGTGTAAAGGACAATCTCCTTTCCGTCAGGAGTCTTTCCCCAAATTCTGCTTTTAATCTTCATATTCAGAAATCATTAAAAAGGACGTGATATTTGCACACGTCTTTCAAATTTATAATTATTTCCGCTCTTGAGCAAATATAAGTAATCTATAAAATTTCTTAACTTTGCATGTAGTTTAATCAGTACCACAGCTAAGTCAACCACACGTACGTAGAATATGAACAAGAACATATGCATAGATAAGACATCACAGATACCCGTATATAAGCAGATTGTGATGATAATCAGTTCGATGATTGATTCAGGTGAACTTAAGCAGGGGAAAATGTTGCCTTCAATGAACGAGTTGGCGGAGGAATACGAAATCTCTAAGGAAACGGTAAAGAAAGCATATACGATACTTAGGGACAAGGGACTCGTGGAGCCACGTCAAGGTAAGGGATTCTTTATCAAAAATGATGGAGAGACGCACAAATTGAAGGTCCTGGCGATATTCGACAAACTCAGCACATACAAGCAGATACTCTTCAACTCGATGACGGAAAGGCTCGACAATCATGCCGAGATTACGATTCTCCTGCACGAGCAGAATGTGGAGACGATGGAATATTTCCTCAACGAGAACCTTGACAACTTCGACTACTATGTCATTGCACCGCACTTTCCACAGGATGCCGCAACCCAGGAAAAGGTGCGCACTCTGCTGAAAAAAGTACCGAACAGGAAACTCATCATGACGGACAATTGGATAAAGAGCATTCCGGGGAACTACGGAGCTGTTTACCAGGACTGGGAGAACGACATCATACAGGGACTCGGAGAGGGGCTCGACATGTTCAAGAACTACAACAGGCTCAATGTCATAACTCTTCCGTCCAGCCTATATGCCCGTACGATTCGGACCGGAGTGGAAAAGTTCTGCAAGGACAATGAAATCCGCGTAACCTACTCGGATGTCGTGATTTCTGAAAACGTCTGCAAGGGAGAAGCATACCTTCTGCTGAGCGGCCAGTATGATTTCGGGCTGATAGAACTGGCGAGACTCGCAAAGAAGAAAGGACTCGCAGTAGGAAAAGACATTGCGATAATTTCCTACAACGAATCCCCTATCAGCGAGATAATCCTCAACGGACTCACCACAGTTTCTACGGATTTTATCCAAATGGGGCAGCTCATCGGAGACATGATTCTAAAGCGGCAACTCAAGAAAGTCCACTGCGACTTCAGGATGACCCGCCGGGAATCTTTCTAGATTTCCAGTAAGGGAGCTTGTCAAATAGCCTTTTACTGCTCTACAGCGATGCCCGGAACGGGAAAAGCGGCAGACCGGCCGAATTGAAGATGGTGCCGACATGCCAGCCGCTGTAGCAGTAGCGTGCCGCCGTAGGAGAGGCAACTTCTGAAGAAGAGAACTCCAGAATGCCGCCGGACAGTATGCGGACATTGGCCGGAACGAAATTCTTTCCGTCACCGGATATTTCTGCATACGGAACGTTATTATCCACGACATGAAGCCCTGAAGCGTCGGATATGCTCACCAACAGTTTCCCGCCTTCAGATCTCATTGATGAAAATGCCGGTCCCATAGGATTTACCTTCTTATCGCCATATTCATTGTATAAAGCCCACAACGCAAAACGCTCAGCAGGCATCATCTTGTTCGGAAAGTGGATGGTGTTTTCACTGCCGGCATCGCTCAGTCCGATGATTCCACAGTTCGGTATAGCCTTGGAGGCTGTCATCTGGGCATTCCGCAGAAGTTCAGAACCGCTGTTCGTAATCGGGCGGTTGTTTACCCACGGAGCCAACTGCGCGAAATAGAACGGAATCCGCGCCGAGCTGTCACCTTTGCGCGCTCTCCAGTCGGAGACCATGACCTGAAGCAGATGAGAGTATGACCAGTAGTAGTTACAATTGCTTTCTCCCTGAAACCAGAGGAATCCTCTGAAGCCATAGTCCATCACAGGAAGCAGCATCGCATTCCAGCAGTTGGACGGAGCACTCGCACTATTCTCCCCCTCCGACAGTTTATCAGAATCCATATACTCGTTTTTCGCGAGCTTTGTGAAGGACTCAGGCGGCATCCAACCCTCAATGCGCGATCCGCCATAGGCGCAGCCGATTATTCCGACCGGCATACCCAGAGCCTTGTGGATTCGCCTCCCGAAAAAGAAAGCTATAGCCTCGAAGTCCTTGGCATTGTCCCGCGAGGAACTCTTCCACGACGATTCACCTGTATCATACCGCGGCACTCGGGAGACATCGCGAGGAACCTTGAAATAGCGGAACTGCGGATAATCTGAGTCGGAAAGTTCTTTTTCCGAATCCTGCACTGGCTCCGAAGCAGAAAAGCCTTTCATCGGATGCTCCATATTGGACTGTCCGCTGCAAAGCCAGACCTCTCCGACAAGAACATCCCGGATAATCTTCTCTCCCTTACTGCTGTCGGTAATCTTTATCGTATAGGACTTGTTCGATCCTTTCGGTGTCTTTATCTTGACAATCCATCTTCCGTCGCTTCCAGTGATTGTCTCAAAACTGCGGTCGGACCAGGAAGGAGAGACAGCAACCTTTACCCCTCTGTCGTCAGTTCCGTAAATCGCCACTTCAGATTCCTGCTGAAGGACCATGCCGTCACTCATTATGTAAGGAAGAGCAAGCGCAGACTCCACTGTCTCGTTTTTGCCTGGAGATTCAGGCTCATGGGAGGCGGCAACACCACAGGACAATGCCAGGCGCACCACGCAAACCGATGTCAAAAATATATTCTGTATAGTCATAATCCAAGGCCTTTTTATTCAGACTGTCCATATCTGATTGTGTACATATTGTAGCCGATCTCGCGCAATGCCTCAATCGTCTCCGGATAAGGGGTATCGCAGCAGTCGGTAAGTCCAACCTGGAAATCCTCCCCGTCAAAACGCCCGGTACAAGGCTGGTCAGAGAACTGATGCCAGTTGGTGCCTATGATGCATGGGTTCTTCAGGCATGAACGCACGAAGTCCTTGTAGGCGCGGGCCCGGTTCTTCTGACTGAATGTGGCAACCTGACCTGTATGGAACAGTCCTCTGTCAAGTGCACCGAAATGGAACTCTCCATACATGACCGGAAGATCAATGCCCTTCGGCAAGGAGAAAGTCTCACGGGTATAGGTGTAGTTGTTGTAACTCATCACATCCACATAGTCAGCCGCTATCCTCACCACAAACTCCGGAGCCCCTGCAAAACGACAGCCCATGTAAAGCTTGTTCGGGGCGACTTGCTTAAATACATCGCGTACAGTCTTGAAATACTGTCTGACTATCAAAGACGACAGTTCTGCAAGATCTGCATCCGCACCTGACGGCAAAGGCTTGCGGTTGGACACAAGTGCGTTCCAATCCGGGAATGCCGAGCCCCAGGCTTTGTTGAGGGCCTCCACACTTCTATATTTAGCCATGAGATGATCTATCAGCACCTGCTTGCTCGCCTGCTTCGCAGATGCCTTCAGGGCAAGACCAGCAAGCATTGTCGGACCTCCCCAGTTGATTTCATTGTCCACATAAAATCCCTGGCACCACGAATCCTCCAGCTGTGTCCGCTTAGCCTCAAGATGAGCACGCACGCACATAGGAAAGAGATTGTCGAACGGGTCAATGAAAGGCCACCATCCGCCTGAACCTTCAAGGACAGGCCATTTCGGATAACCGGCGACAGGAGCGCCCAAATCTACTCTCTCGTTATAGACGGTCCTGTCCATAGCGCATATCGCCGTATCAGACGAATTTGCCATCGTGTTCATTCCCCAGCTGCGCAGCCTCCGATGGGCGAGGTCAGCAAAAACGGCCTTGTATTCCTCACCGTATTTGCGGAAAGCATTCGCCGAAGAGAAATCATAGGTTTCTCTGATGCCTCGTGCCGTATAATATGGATACAGCAGATTGTCATGAGTAAAATAGAACTGATAAAATGGATTCTCCTCATTGTCAGGAAGGCCTGTGAAATAGAACTTTCTGCCGTCCAGAGGAGTCACGGCCGAAGAAGTGGTGACGCGCACGACTCCGTGCGACCAGTAGAGATAGCCCTCGGGATCAATCATCCACCACTTTCCGTCAATCTTCTTCACGTAGAACTGTCCGGTAGCCTCATATCGTGGTCCTTTCTTCCATCCTCCATAAATATCCCAGTCATCAGGTCCGGGATGCTCTGCAAGATCCTTTTCTTCCGCACGCCTCGCACGCTGGAGATCCTTGTCCGAGTGAACTTTGCCGGGCCAGTCGATATATTTGTACTGACCATAGGTGTCAACGAACGGAAAGAATGCTGCTGAGTCCAGTTGCATTGACTTCGGCGCGATGCGTTTTCCGCGAATCAGTTCCACATCGGAAATAGTGAACTTCACCCCGGGAAGAAGATTTACTCCGGCGAGGACAATGGTATGAATATCAGAAAGGTCAATGTCATACGAGAACAGTCCGAGTTCCCGTGAATATGGGGTTCCGTGCATCAGGCGGAACGCCCCGTTTACTTCAGGACAAGGCATATCCGGGCTCAACGGGAATTCCACTGTCATCTTGGATCCGGTCGGTATGTCACCCACCGCCTCATAAACCCCTGCTGCTGCCCTGTTGGCCCGGTCGCGGAATTCAGACTTGCGGCGAGAGTCGAACATGTCGCATACGAGATAAAGCGCAGTCACGTCGCTGTGGTTCTCTATCGTCAGTCTTATCGACTTGTATTCTCTCAAATCCCATTTTCCGCGAAGCATCACTCCTGCCTTCCACTGCTTGGAGACAATGTCGAAGATTCCGTCTTTTTCCGTGAAAGTGCACCCTCCGACAGCCTCGACTGAATTTCCGAAAGTTCCGTCTATTCTGACATTCCCCGTATTCCGTGCCTGCACAAGAAGCGCAGCCGAAAGAAACATAGAGCAGAGCAATGTCAATTTTCTTATTTTCATACCTTTCATTGTGTTATATCGAACAATAATCCTCAATCAGAGACAACTATTCTGATTGCCACTCGTTTATGCCGTCCCTGATTCTGTTGCGAAATTTCAGCTCATCATAGACATAAGTCGTAGTTCCGTCGCCATTGCTGTAGCAATAGTTTAGCGACAGTTCCCTGTTCTGAAGAAGATCCGCACCATTGAAACGGCTCGGATATCCCTGAATCGGGTTTATGATGAGGTCCGAGCCATCGGCAGGTGATATCGTGATGTCGTTCCCTTCAAAAGTCAGCAGGAGCGAGCCTGTACGCCCTCCCATACGGTCAGTCTTCACTGAAACGGCATCCACTGTCGTCAGTCTATATACTTTCGAATCAGCCTGCGGGAGCGTAAGTTCATACTCATCAGTTGAAAGGATTTCACCTGTGGCGTCGCTGCGGACGACAGTACGGCCTCCATGATACCAGTTCCCATAAAAGCGGTTTTCACATTTTACGGCAATTACCTCGAAACTCTTTTCCTTGACAAGCACATCTGCGTCAGCATTTACGATCCTGAAGCCCAGGGCATAACAAGGGCCGAACGCTTTCGGGTCGGAAAGTATCTCATCGGTCGCGTGGACAGTCACGCTGGCGGTGTGCCGTCCTTTGCGTATGGTAAGTCCGTCAAGACCGGTCAATTCGTAGCAGGAAGAAGGAAGCGGGACAATCTTCTTCACATCCGCAAAAGCGTCGCTCACATAAGACTGGCTCAAGGCCCCGAGCCGTCCCATGCCTTTCAGACCATCAAGTGCAGTAAAAGAAGGTGTGCCCTCCGATTCAGAGAAGGTGGAAAGATCCGCAGACAACAGAGCATCGTCAGTCGTCACCTCCACAGCTCTGTCCCGGACATTTTCCACTACACCGCCGAGAGCCACGGTAAAGTCGAACTTCATCCCCTCTCCGACCACAAACGTGCGAAGGTCGTACTGATAGGCTGAATATATCCCTGTATATTCGTAATCCATAGTGTAGTCATCGTAGCATCCGGTGGCAATGACACAACAAACGGCGAGCGAGACAATTATTTTCTTCATATATCCGATTATCCAATTAAAATACATTATTTCCAGCTTCCCCAACCCTCATTCTGAACAAGATTCGGACAACGGCGCACATCCATATAAGGCAGCGGCGCCCAAAGGGACGGATAGCTCAAGTTTTCAACAACTTCGTCGTAATCAAAGACTTCCTCCCCAGAATATCCTCTCGTTATCTTTACCCTGTGAACCGGGACATTAAGGTCAGATGCTGAGGTGGCCCAACGTCTGAGATTGTAATATCTTTCCCCCTCGAAACAGGTTTCAACGCGCCATTCGTTCCTGACCAAAGCCGCGAACTGCTCTTTTCCGGAAGAGGCACACTCATCAAGATAAGCGTCTCCTGAAGCCCCAAGTCCATCGGCACCCTCTGTCGTCTTGCGGGCACGAAGCCACGCAAGCGCCTGTTTTGCAGAATAGCCATATGTTCCGCTGTCGTCAGGGCCTACCGCCTCGTTTGCCGCCTCCGCAAAAATGAGACACATCTGAGTCCAACTCAACAGGTGGACACAGCAGTAACCCTGCTGAACCGTCTGGTCATACGGATTCCATCCACGGTAGAGAAATTTGCGGATATAGTAGCCTGTAGGCGAGGTCATCGTCCCTCCGGGAGCGTCAGCTCCATCTGTCTCAGTCTTGAAAGTGTACATCTTCGCACCATTTGAGAGGCGAAGCACAGAGGAACCGTTATAGTAGATTGCCGCATAGAAGCGCGGGTCACGGCCATCATAAGGTTTTTGCGGGTCATATCCGCTGCGAGGATCCGTTATCGGATAGCCGTTCGCCATCGGGAAGGCATCCACAAGTTCTTGCGTAGGGACTATATTGGACTGTCCGCCGAAGCCGAGCGGATAGCAGCATTTTTCGGTATCAGTAGCCTTCGAGAAGTTGGACGGCCATACAATCTCTGCACTGTTGCAGTCATACCATCTGAAACCGGAAAGAGGGTCAAATCCGCCGGCAAGTGAACCTTCACGCTCAATCTTGTGTTTCATAACCCGCGAAGCATACAAAGCCGCCTGCCTATACCTGTCAACATTGCCGCCAGGATTAAATGACGGGCTCGCCCAAAAGAGCCATACCATAGCGCGTATAGCGTCAATGCAGACACGGTCCAGAGTTTTATAGCGCACGGAGCCGGTCACTGTCAGGCTTTGGGCAGGATCACCAGGATAGTCGCGGTTGGATTCCGGAAGATAGAAATACGCAGAGTCACAGTCTTCCAGAATCTGTTTCACGCATTCATCCACTCCTGCTCTACGGATGCTCTCGTTGTCAATCTTGTCTGTCGCGGCAGGCTCTGTCATAATCGGCACGCCATACATGTTTCCGTCAGTTCCCTTTCCGGCAAAAGTGCGCAGAAGGTCAAATCCGTACCAGGCACGTAGTCCGAAGGCACTGCCCTGCATTGTCCTGCGATAGACAGCATCAGCCTCCTTGTCGATCAGATAACGGGAACTGATTCCGACACGGTCCTTGAGAAAGAGGTTTGCATAGTTTATTGCCGAATAGTCACTGTTCCATTTGGAAGTGAAGGGATTGCCGGACATAAGAGCAGTACCGTTCGAGAACTTGCGCCAAGCGGCTGCCTCCGAGCGATACACTGCATCATCTGTTGCGGCCGAGATGCCGAGAAGGTAGTTCGTCGCATACAGCGTTGGAATGAAGTCGTTGTATATCTTGTCCACATATCCTCGCAGCAACTTGGTGTTTTCTTCATAGTTGTCGTCATTGTAACTGCCGTCCGGAAGCGGATCAAGGAAGCTGCATCCGGAAATGGCAATGACAGGAAGAAGTATTGCTATGGTTTTCGTGAATTTCATTGTTATCAGGATTGAAAGAGTTATATCTTGTCTGAAAAATAAGCTGCATCAGAAATTGAGTTTCACGCCTCCGGTCACGGAACGCAGCAGAGGATAGGAAGTGACGCCGGCGTCAATGCACTCAGGATCCACATCCTTTATCCCCGACAGCGTCAGCAGATTCTGTCCTTTCAGCGAGAACTTTATTCCCTTGATCCATGAGGAAGGCCTCAAGTTCAAGTCATATGACAGTTCCACGCTCTGTATCTTGAACCAGGAACCGTTGCGGAGCCAGAAGTCCGATCCTACGAAGTTCTGGTCCGAATGTACATAGTCGAGACGCGGATATGCACCCCCGATATTGTCCCTGACAAAGGCTGAATAGTTTCCGTCTCCCCAGCCGTTCCAGAAATAGCTGTTGGTCATCGCTGTCTTAAGACCTGCACGACCTGTTCCCACTACATTCAACTCCAGGTTTTTCCATCCGAAAGTAAAGTTCAGGGCATAACTGAGACGAGGCGCCGTATTCCCGAGATTCACCTTGTCATTGTCATCAATCCTCCCGTCATTGTTCACATCTTCATACATGAGGTCTCCTACCTTCACTGCGGTAGAGATTGCAGGAACAGATGACAGCTGATCCTCATCTTCATATTTTCCGATGCAGCGGTATCCCCAATACGCATCTACAGGAGTACCGGTCTTTTTCTGGTATTCATAGAGCCAGTTGTCATCGGTCATCTTCTCGTATATCGCCTTGTACATTGTCGCGCTTAACGAGGCTCCGACATGGAAATCTCCGAAGGTCTGTGAATATCCGAATGTTACATCCATTCCGCGAAGGCTCTGTGCGGTATAGTTATCCATCAGCGAGATATTGTTGAGGCCATAAACTCCTGGAATTATGGAAGATACGTTCACTATAGAGTCATATATCTTCTTGTAATATGCATTGACCTTGACGGAAAAGAGACTGAGGAAATCAAAATCAATTCCGAGGTCTGTCTGAAAGACTTTCGGCCAACTGAGGTTGTGGTTGGCGAGACGGTTTATCGTCGTCTTATAGGAAATCCAGCGGTTGGTTCCGAACCAGGACGGCTGGTCAGAAATCGGGCCGTACCACATGTCTCCGTTGTAAGAGTAGTTGGAACGGTACTGATATGGCGTGCCGAAAACGTCGAACTGTCCGGTGAGTCCTGTCTGAGCATGAAGTTTAAGGCGGTCAATCCAATTCACGTCCCGGAGGAAGTCCTCATTGGAGGCTACCCACGCGAGTCCGGCAGAAGGGAAGAAGGCGAAGCGATGGCCCTTTTCGTAGCGGGATGAGCCTGCATACTGGGCCACCAGTTCCGCAACATATCTGCCTGCATATGAATACTTTGCATCAGCCACCACATACATCTGCCTCTGATTCTGTGTCTCTGTCTTGCTGGAGGCACTGTTCATCGAGAAAGTAGCTCCGGCACTTACATGGTTCTGTCCGAAATCACCTTCATATGAAAGTCTCTCGTACATTGACATCGACTGCCAAGTGTAGTTGGAGAGGGTGGATTTTCCGGAAGCCTTGGCTCCTTTGTGGGAGGACTGCTCCTGAATGCCGGCATCGGACGACCAATACCATGCGATGTAATCATCATTCTTTCCTATCGTGGTTTGCGCAAAGTTGGATGCGGCAAGCCAAGTACGTGACTTGAGGCCTTTAAGCAGCCACGACAGGTCCACGTCAAGTGCGACATCCATGAGTCCTGAACGCATCCTGTTTGTGCGGAATCCGCCCTCGTTCATGAGCGCATAGTAATTCTGTGTCCAAGACTTGCTTACGCCATAGGCGGTCCCGGCACCGTCCGGCAGTTCGAGTTCGAGCGGATATGCCACAGCCGGAACAGAGCGGTAGTCGTACCACGATGTCCTCCCGGAATGCCTGAAATAAAGCATTGAAGAAAAGTCAACTGAGACTTCCATATATTTCCCGACCTTTACTCCGAGGCCTGCGGTAAAATTGACACGACTATGGTCCACCGATTTGGTGCTCTTTATCAGATCACCTGACCAGAGTCCGCTCAAAGAGAAGTTGTAACGAACTCCTGAAGTGCCGCCGAAGATATTCAGCCCCGCACTTGATTCCGGTCTGAAATCCCTGAACATTAGAGACTTATAGTCAACGTTAGGATACTCGCTGCTGTATGGGTCACACTTCTCGAAATTGCGTATCGCCAGCTGGCTGTACAGCTGTTCATAGTCGCTCTCTTCTCTCGCCGCATTGTTCAGTTTGGCATAGTCCACTCCGTTCACCCACTCAGAGACTCTGTCCGCGAAGCCTACCCCACTCTCTGCATTCACGCTGATGCGCATCGGAGTGTTGTAACTGCCGGACTTTGTCTTTATCAGGATAGCACCGTCCGACGCAAGCACACCATAGCGGGCCCTGTCGGCAACATCCGTAAGAAAAGTCATTGACTCTATCTGGTTTGGGTCAAGCTGGAGCTGTCCGAAAGGGATGCATGCATCATTCACGATGCACATCACATTGCCGCGTCCTCTCATCCTGACAGAGAAACGGTCAGAGTCAAGTGTGCGATACTGGTAGTTCGGCAGAGCAAAGCCAGCCTTTTCCACGATTTCAAGTCCCGGAACGGCACCTGTGAGCCTGTTCATCAAATCGCCCTGCATACGTCCTTCAAGGGCTTCTCCCGAAACAGAGAGAAAACTGCCTGTGGACTCATCCCACGGTACCCGTCCATTCCAAGGCATCACGACAAGGCTGTCACATTTCGCGGCATCGGCCTTCTCTTGACGCTCTCGTGGCACTGCGGCCGATGTCTGGAAGTTCCACATCATTGTAAGGCATGGCATAACAGCCAATGCCGCCATCAAACTGTTCTTCATGTGCTTCCCTTTTATCATTTCCAGCTCCAATTAACGAAATTCTGCATTTTGAACGCCTCGGAATCCGGGAAAGGAATGTAATACATATAGTCCTTCCACACGCACTGGCGATTGTTCGGCAGAGGCTTTCTGGTATAAATTCTTCCCTCCGGATATTTCTCACTCTTGTCTGTCTTCTCGACGTGCATTCCATAAAGCACGGTTCCCATAGTCTGAGGAGCAATCTTCCAGCGACGGATGTCGTGGTAGTAATGGTGTCCCTCAAAGGCCAGTTCCACACAACGTTCATTGCGTATGCGCTCGCGAAAACCTTCCTTATCAGCCGTGTATTTTGATGCAACAGGAGGCATTCCGATACGTTCCCTGACGGCATTCAGGGCCTCGACTGCAGTAAGGCCGACCGTTCCTGCTTTTCCGGACGGGCCGTAAGCCTCGTTCACAGCTTCTGCATAGTTCAGATACAACTCGGCCAGACGGATGATAGGATCTTCGTGGTAGTGGTTGCTCTGCTGCTTGAGACCGATCACTCCGTTCCAGTACTTGCGGCAGTAGTAGCCGGTGTTGGAATATGCGTAGGTATCATTGTCCCTTGTACCCCAGTCTATACCGAAAGAGACGTTCACACCATTGAGCCTGGTCGTCGGCCATGACTTGGAGTCCGGATCGTAGTATATATTGATCTTCTTGCCCTCAGAGTTGCTGTTGGCCTGTCCGTCATGGACAATGGTAAGGTCCAGGCGAGGATCGCGATTACTGTATGGGGACTGTTCGTTATAGTGCCCGGCAGAAGCGGCGGCAGCCCTGTCGGCTTCAGTGAGAAGCGGCTCTCCGTACTTGGTCTCGTACCGGTCAACAAAGTTCTGTGTCGGGCATACTCCGGAAGACCCTGTGGTGGCAGCGGACTGAGGATATGCCATGATGCTGCTCAGGTTCGCATGGTTATCTTTTGTCTGAAGCGCATATACCCAGATATTCTCATTGGTAGTCCTCTGACTCAGGAAATTGGTCGTATAGCTTGCAGCCGGAGTGAGTGTGAATTTTGCATCAAGCGCTTCCTGCAATGCAAGAGCACAGGCTGCAGCTGCATCTTTCCAGTCTTCCTCGCCCTTTTCATTGCTAAGCGGACTTGCGGCATAGAGCAAGGCTCTCGCATAGAGTCCTGCTGCCGCAGCACCGCTGATCTGGTCCAGTGTCGCGCTCGAAAGATCTTCCGGTGAGTTTCGCCTCATGTAGCCGGCTTCCTTAAGCAGTTCATATCCTTTGCGCAGGTCTTCGGCAGCCCGGACCAATGTTTCGTGAGAGGAAAGCCGCGGCAAGTCCCAAGACTCCTCTGCCTCAAGTGCGTGGTCCATATAAGGCATCCCACCGAAGAAACGACAGAGAGAAAAGTAGCAGAATCCGCGTATGGCGTAGGCCTGGCCCAACAAATCGCCGCGCTGCTTGGGAGTAGCATCAGCACAAAGGTCAATGTTGGCTATGGTCGTATTGCAGCGGCGGATTGTCGCAAACATAGCCTTTGCCAACGGCTTGTCAGTACCACCAGAATCGAAAGTTACTGCCTTCAGAAAGTCCTGGGTCATCGTGCCCTGCTTGAAATACTGTTGCGTCACACCCATTCTTCCGGCATCAGCCATATCAGTGGTGTTATACCATGAGAATGAATATTTCTGGAGAAAGTCCGAGTACATCGGGAACGCATAAAGTATGTTTTCCTTGTTCGTGCCATTTCCGGAAGCGTAGAGCCAGTCGAAGTATGAGCGGAAGTTGGAATAGGTGCCGAAGACTTCTTTGTCTTCAAGTCCGAGTTCAGGATCCACATCGAGATAGCCACAGCCGCCAGTTGTGAAAGCGAGTGCCGTCACGGCCAATATATATCTTATTTTCTTCATATGCTCAGAATGAAAGATTCAAGTTCAGTTTTACGACCCTCATCGTCGGATAGTAGTTCTCCGCAGTCGTGAGCCTTTGAGGGTCTTGTTCAATAAGTCCAGTGAAGGTGAAAAGGTTATTGCAGATGACACCGAGCGAAAGGGAGCGGACTCCGAGTGCCTTGCGCAACTTCTTGCCGTCGAAGGTGTAGATAAGGAACATCTCCTTGACTGTCAGGTAGTCCGACTTCTTCCACGTGTAACCGTCAAGCGCGAGGTCATACCCTGGCCAGGCCGATGTTCCTCCAGCCCACGAGTACATCTCGTCAGACAGCGACAACGCCGGAACTGAAGAATTGCGGTTCGTCGGAGTCCAGTAGTCAAGATGTGAAGTATGGACAACATAGTCACCTGAATAGAAAGGTATTATGGCAGCACGACGATAATTTATATACTTGCCGATTGTACCTGTACAGAGTGTCTTGAACGTAAGCCCCTTCCAATTGAAACCGAAGTTGAAGGAATATACTCCCGGAGCATAAGTCGAGCCTTTCAGCGTATGGAGATCTTTCTGGGATATGCTTCCGTCCGCTGTGTAGTCGAGGAACTTATACACTCCAGGCACGACATTGGTCCATTCGGATGTATAGAGCGGATATCCGTGTATTTCGTCGATCGTGTTGAAATAGCGGTCATCCACGAGAGTGCTGCCTGTTCTGGCCGAATTCAGCGGCGTCCCGGCATATTTCTGATATTCAGGAGCATAAGGAGCATCACCATAACTGGTAATCCTGTTTTCGCTCAGTCCTATCATCGCACCTACATTGTATGAGAAACCACCCCTTGTCCTGTCTTTCCAGTTTACCTCAACTTCGAAACCATGCTTCTTCAAAGCACCGGTATTCACATCCTTGTACTTCACTCCGACAAGCGGGGTCACCACAGGGGCCATCAGCATATTGCTTCTCTTCTCATCGTACAGGTCCACTTCAAGAGTAAGCCTGTCCTTGAGCCAGCCCATCTCGATTCCGATGTCCTGCTTGTGCGCTGTTTCCCAACGGGCATCAAGATTTGCCGCGGCATCCTCCACGATGTAGCCATAAGAATTCTTGGTCCACGAGGAGTAGTAAAGCCAGTTGCTCGACGAGTTGTCGCTCCCGACAAAACCATTGGAATAGCGGAACTTCATCCTGCTCCACCACGGCATTGACTCTTTCCAGAATTTTTCCTTTGACAGCACATAGCCCAATGCCACTGACGGGAAAATTCCGTAGCGGTACTTCGGCGAGAACTGTTCACTTCCGGTTATTCCGAGATTGGCCTCGAACAGGTAGCGACCCTTGTAATCATAGGTCATCCTCGCCACGAATGACTGGTTGCGTTTAGGGAATGAAGCGCCGTTGTTGTACTGTCTCTGATTATAAAGAGCGAGAGCGGTGACATTATGTGCATCAGCAAACTTCCGACTGTAATTCAGAGAGCCTTCAAGGTATGTGATGTACGTCACGTTTGTCGCAGAATTGTCTTGGGTAACGGCATAAGGGTTTGGACTATAGACGAAGTCCGAAGCAGCTCCCACAGGAACCCAGATGTCGTCAGAACCTGCATCATACATATTCCAGTCAATGTTGTACTGCGCCATATAGGCCTTTACCTTCTTGGAAATTCGGGAGTATGTCGATGTCAGACCGAACTTTCCTGTTACTGAGAGTCCTTTCGTGATGAAATCCAGATTCTGTTTGAGGATAATATCGGTCATCAGGCGGTTGGTCATCGTCTGCTGGTAGTCAGGGTCGGCAAGCATGCTGTAGGGGTTCGCGTAGGCGTGTCCCTGATTGCCTCCAAGCCGCTTGTCCTTCAATTCGGGATAGTTGACATCCGGAAACTGCTCAAGCGCCCACTCAGGATAGTAGGCAGGATAAGAGATGGACGGAGCCTGATAGATGGTACTGAAGACCGTCGATGAGTTCCATGCAGTAGAGAGGCGCTTCTCCATATTTGTGACACCTCCTACCTTCAGAGAAAGAAGTGTAGAACTTGTAATGCCCCAGTCCAGATTCATACGATAGGATATCCTGTCGCTGCTGTAGTTTGTTCCGTCTGTGATTTCTTTGATTATGGAGCCGTCATGGACATAGCCTACACCAAGATAGTACTTCACCTTCTCAGTTCCTCCTGACATCGTGATGTCAGCATCTGAACTCAGGGCGAAATCGCGCAAAAGAAGTCCGTACCAATCGACATCCGGATAACGGAGCGGTTCCGACTGGTCAGCATATTTTCTTATCACTTCATCGGAAAATATGGAGCCGAATGACTGCGTGTTCTTAAGAGCCGTGTTGGCCATCCGCGCCACTGTTGCGGCATCCACGTGCGATGGAATGAACAGAGGAGTATTAAAGCCCTGATTGACATTGACAGAGAATTTCGGAGCCCCCTTCGTTCCGGTCTTGGTCGTGACCAAAATAACGCCGTTCGCTCCCTTCGCGCCATAGACAGCTGTAGCTGAGGCATCCTTGAGCACAGAGATGCTGGCTACATCCGAAGGTGAAATGGAATTCATCGGGCGTTCTATGCCATCTACCATTACAAGCGGCTCGCTTCCGTTCCAGCTGGAAAGGCCACGGATCATAAGTGTCGCATCACTCTCTCCAGGAGCACCGCTCTGAGAATACACGAGCATTCCCGGAACCTTGCCTGCAAGAGCATTGTTCAGCAGATTCGATCCGGTGCCGGCAATGTCTTCGGATTTCACACTGGTTATTGCTCCCACAACGCTTTCCCTCTTCTGTACGCCATAACCTACGACCACTGTTTCTTCTATCTCGAGTCTTTCTTCTTCAAGACGGATTTTCATAGGACTTCCGGTCGCCGGCAGTTCTACTGTCTTGTAGCCCATGCAGGTGAATACCAACACAGCACCGGACGGAGCCGTAATCGTGAATCCGCCGTCAGCATCAGTCAATACTCCTGACGACGGTCTATCCTTGACAAGAACCACTACCCCCGGCAGAGGAACTCCTGCAGCATCACGTACCGTTCCCCGCACGGAGACAGTCCCGTCATTCTGAGAACTCATGATGACGGACATTTCATCTGCAGAGAGAACTTCTCCAGATGCATTTGTCCCGGCCATGGCTTTCAGAGGCATGCCTGCGAGCAGCACGAACACCGCCAATTCAAGATGAAATTTCATATTCAGTTTTCTTTATTACCACTTGTATTTGTCGTCATCCACTGTATAGTCGTCATTACCGGCATCGCCGTCGAAACTCTTCCGGTCTCCCTTTGCCTCCTGCGTGATAGTACAGCGTGTCTTATAGACCTTCTCCTGAGCATCAGTGCAGATAAGATATATTCTGGCAGCACGTCGGTTTTCTTCAGAATTAGAAGCCAATGAAAAAGACAATGTCTCCTCGCCGACATGAAGATTCTTGACCCACTGACTGTCACATTCTGCAGACAGACAGGACAGGGGGACATTTGACGAATACGGTATTTCATAAGTTCCTTCCGCAGCCGGATAAATCACTTCAGGAGGAAACAGGTTCAGCACAGGTGAGCCCTTCGCAGACTCCTGATTGACATCTATTTCCACGGACAGTTCGCTTCCGGAAAGAGACAGCCTGAGCGTAGTGAATCTGTAGAAACCATCATTGGCGTCAAATTCCAGAACAAGTTCGCCATCTCCGTTACCAGATGCTTTTTCTATCTTCACCCAGTCCGCGTCTTCTATAAATTCCGCAGTCCATCTCCCTGAAGCATAGACCCCGATAGTCTTTCTTCCTCCTTCAGCGACTGCCGTTACGACACTCCTGTCCGCAGAGAGATTCTCTGCATCCGTTCCTTTACTGCAAGAAACGAATACCGGAACAAGTAGGGCCACTGCTATCAATGTCTTGTGTATATCCATAACTATCATTCTTTTGCATTAATTCTATTTAATATCAGAAGACGGCTGTCTGCGCCCGTCACAGTCTGCAACAAAACTGAAACGGTATTCGCAATGATGTGTATAGGTCTCGCCCGGCTCAAGAAACGGATCAGGAAAAGACGACTTGTTCGGAGCATCGGGCCAATTCTGTGTCTCAAATGTGAACGAGCCATATCTTTCGAGCTGTTTTCCGTTCTTTCCCTTTTCCTCGCCCGTCCACCATTGACCGCTGTAAAGCTGAAGCCCCGGCTGGTCAGTCCACACTGAAAGACGGATGCCATTGGAAGGGTTGTAAAGAGACGCGGCCTCTCGCATTCCGGACCCTTTTATACAGAAATTGTGGTCAAACCCCATGTTGCTGCGGACAATCTGCGTATCATTACTTTCTATGGCGTCACGGACAGGATGAGGCTTTCTGTAGTCAAACACAGTCCCATCCACAAGAATCGGAGACTCGATAACATCCGGGCCGTCAGTTCCGAGGAAAGAATCTGCATTGACATAAAGAATATAGTCCTTGCAGTCTCCGCTGCCTTCTCCCCCGAGATTGAAATACGGGTGATTGGAAATATTGACAGGACGGACTGCATCGGTTGTGGCCGTGTAATCAATTTTCCATGCCCGCGACTGTGTCAATGTATATGTCATATATATGTCCAGGTTCCCGGGAAACCCTTCTGCCCCGTCAGGATGGAGGCAATGGAATGTCAGCGAACTGTCTGTCCTGGCAACGAAATCCCAGACTACCGAATCCAGCCCCTTGAAACCACCATGAAGCATGCCTTTGCCGTTATGATTGGCGGAAAGCCGATATGTCCTGCCCCCATAAGTATAAGAAGCTCCGACTATCCGGTTGGCTACAGGTCCCACGACAGCACCGAGAAACCGCTCCCGCTTATAGTTCACATACTCGTCCAAAGTCCTGTGCCCAAGAACGACATCCACAGGATTGCCGTTTCTGTCCGGAACCGAAAGAGACACGACACGACCGCCATAGTTTGTCGCCTGAAGGACAATGTCTCCGCAGGAAATAGTCCAGAGTCCTGTTTCCTTGCCGTCAATGACATCCGAAAAATCATCAGGACTGACTTGAGCAGGCACAGAAGAACAGGATGCAAGAGCAAGACCTGCAAAACAAGATGCAACCACCGGCAGTATAACTGCGTATATCGCACTAAAGGCCATAATCTGACAACTTGAACAACTTGTCCTTAGACGGAGTTGACAGGAAGGTGCTGTTGCCGACAAGGTCGATTATTTCCGGGTTTACGGCTGCTGTTGCGGAACCCTTCAGCACAAGAACTGTCCATTTGCCCTTTTTCAATGCAGATACACTGTAAGGAGATCCCGAACTTGTCTCGTTCTTCTTCAATGTACCATCTGTTCCGATGACAAGATCTGTGAAGTCATCTTCTCCATGCATTATCCGCAGGCTGTTGGAGGAAGCCGATGGGGCTACGCAGCCTATTACGACGCCACCGGCAGGGATGACTTGTGGCGAAGTGAAAGCATATTCCGCATTTCTCCCGTCGAACTTCATCATCAGCGACAAGTCGTAAGGGTCCAGTTTCACTCCGGAACGGACGATATTGTCCCGGAAAGTAATCTTCGATTCATAGTCATTGATAATCAGCTCTTCAGGTATATCGAAAATCTTGAAGCCGGCAGGCTTGTAGTCGAGATTGAAGATACAGTTTGAGACCTTGGCCTCAAGTTTTCCGCTGCCGTTGCCCCAAGAGATGAAACTTCTGCCGAAGTTCTCTATATAGGAATGGCTGATGCACTTGTCAATGATGAGATTCACATCAATGTCACCTTCAATCACGAAATCCCTGTTGGTCGTATCGAAATAAACTTGACTGAACTGATAGAACCCCTGACGTGCTATCTTCACACCTACCGTCTCAGCAAAGTCTCCGGTCTGGCCGTAACCCACTCTCCATGTAAGTATATGGAAGTTGTTGATTATATGGCCGGCCCCTTCGGTATAAAGTCCGCAGCGAGTTCCATAGACGAATGTATCGGAAATCTTGCAGTCACCGCAGCGCTGTCCTATATATATTCCATAATTGTCATCGTTGGACGAAAGCCCCTGGATACTGATGTTGTCAAGTTTGGTATCACTGCTGCCTGTTCCCTTGAAATCGTCACTGCAGCTGATTTCTATGTGACGGCCCTTGCAGTAATAGACTGAAAGCTCTCGTAGCGTAACGAGCTGCTTGAGACCGTTCACCCAGATTCCCCTTTTCGTGTTAGTCGCATCAAAATGTCCACCATCAATGTATGAGAACTGCCTCAGACCGGCATCTTTTGTCTTCATCTCCGTAAAACCTACCATCAGAAGCGCTTCCAATGGTTTGCTGGATGTAATGTGGGCATTCTTGTCGAATACAAGATTTACATTCTTGGCATAGTCATAAGGAGTTTTTATCGGCTCGGTCAGGTTATATGTTCCGGCCGGGAAATAGAGTGTACTGCCGTAAGCGTCCTTGACGAGACGGTTCAGTTCTTTGCCTATTTCGCTGCCATCGTTGCTGATTCCGTATTCGGTCACGACAATATAGCCATTGTCGGCTGGCGACTGCCCGTTCGACACATCAGCTTTCGCACAGGAAGAAAATGCGGAAAGAAGAGTTAAAACGGCAGCGGAAACCCGCAAGAATGATGTCTGGATATTCAGTGTCATAACAAATTATGTTTTTATGAAAGCTATAAAGGATCCTCTTTCTGAGGCAAGTTGTTGTTTTCGTTATTATCTATTTTTGTTTGGGTGTAGTGTAGTGTGGTACTATCTTTTTTTGCAAAGATAAAATTTTCTTTTCTAATTCTCCAAAATTATTTGGATTTTTTGCAGCCATACCAAAACATCAACACTAAAAGTTAAAAAAATCACAAAATTTATTTTGTTTTTAAAAATAAATCATACCTTTGTACCCAACTACACCACACCTGAGTTTCCAGGTGCTTAGGGAAGAAATTAATAAACACTATAAATATGAAAGGTGAAACTATCCGAACAGACGCTGCACTACACGGAACCGACTCATACCAGCCTCCTGTACTGTCAGTCCTGACAATCTCCCCAGAAGCCGGCTTCGCCGCCAGCAACGAACAACAGTACAACGACTTGGCCAACGACTGTTACACAGTTGATGATTTTGTATGGTAATTAACGACAAACTGAATATGACAATGAACACCATAACTAAAGACTTCCGTCTATTATTTGCATCAGCTCTCGCGATAGTTTCCTGCGCGAAGGAAATCTCGGAAACACCGACGGAGCCGGACGACAGCACTCCGGAATACACTACTATAACACTTACAGCCGCGCACCCAGTTATGACGGAGACTGGCGCAACGGCACAAGAAAACGAGGGAACAGCTGCGATCTCGACCAAAACCATTCTTGATGAAACGAGCGGCAGCGTCAGCTGGGCTGTCGGAGACAAACTGAAGCTCGTCTGCGAAGACGGCTCGGACTTCACCACGGATACTCTCTCTAAGGCAGACCTAAAGGATGGTGGAAAGACGGCGACATTCAAGGCGACCGTCCCTGTCGGCAAGGCTCTCAAATGGGCAGTCTATCCGTCTAACATTGTAACCTCGCTGAACGGCGGAAAGTTTTCCGTCACTGTTCCGCCGGTGCAGGACGGTACGTTCGAGCATGCCTCGATTGAGGTAGGGGAAATCGGAGAGAACAATTCCATCACATTGAAGAATGTATGCGCTCTGCTCAAGTTCAAAGTGGCTGACGAGAATACTACTGCCGCTAAGGTCTTCATCGGCGGCAACGGAGCTCCGCTCAACGGCAAGGTCAACATATCCGCGAGCATTCTTGATGCTTCCTACACTGCCTCAAAGGATGTTCCAGACTACCAGCCCAATGTAGAAGTGACAGTGAACGGTCCTGGCACATACTACGCAGCAATCCTTCCGGCAAAGACGACAGGACTCTCGATGCAGATTTACTCCGCTGACAACACGCTCCTTGCCGAGAACATTTCAAGCAATGTCCTTGACGCCCCGAGGAAGGCAATCAAGAATCTCGGTGAACTCCGCAGCACACCATTCGCTAACAAGAGGTTTGTCACCAAGGACGGAGCGGGAGACAAACAGGGGCTTTCGTGGGAGAACGCATGGTCGTTCCAGACTCTTATAAGTAAACTTCAGGGAACAGCCTTGACTGATCACGTGATATTCATAACTGAGGGTAACATAAAACCGTCAACGGGCACCATACCATTAAAGGACAACACAAGATTCAAGATTTATGGTGGTTATCCGACAAATCTGACCGATGTAACGACAACAGACCGCGACATTAACAAACACTCAACGGCCTTCGTTGGAAAAGACAGGAACGGAGATAAGGACAATGCGCGACTATTCGTTTACAATGGCACTGCAACTGGGACAGAAACACTTTTTGATGGTGTCGGATTCAATGACACATATCAATGGGTACTAGAAAAAGAATTTGATGTATACGCAGGCACTTGCCTATTGATTGGTGCGTCAAAAAATGTCTATTGTGTAAACTGCCGGTTCAACAACAATTATAAAGTTGGAAATGGGATAATGCGAATTGGCTCAACATCCAGCACATCTGCAAATGCTACATTTGAAAGATGCGTATTTTCAAACAACACGGTCACAGGCGAAGGACTCATCAGAGTCTACGCAAATGGAAAGGTGACACTCAAAGACTGCGAGTTCTCTGAGGCAAACACCATTCCGGGAGGTGCTATATGCAAAGCATCTATCCCTACCGATGTTACAGACGGCGGAGGAAACAAGCTGGCGGAGGGTCAGAAATTGAAATAGAAAATCTCACATGGTTATATCTTCCATCCGAATCATCCAAACGGTCCGGATGGATTTTTATATAAAACAGCAGTTCATAATATTTTTTTAACTTTGCAGGCATTGTACACACCACCTCCAAGTAAAGTTAACTGATTATGGACATACACATTGACAAGAACTCTCTGATTCCCGTATATCGTCAGATTGTCAACGCGATAGAATCAATGATAGAGACAAGGACTTTGAAGGAAGGGGATATTCTTCCGTCAATGAACGAACTCGCAGAGATGCTCGAGATTTCGAAAGAGACATCGAAAAAAGCATATATTGTACTGCGGGACGATGGGAAGATAGAATCGAAGCAGGGAAAGGGGTTCTATGTCAGGGCAGACGGAGGAGCGAAGAAACTGAAGGTGCTGGCGATATTCGACAAACTCAGCACATACAAGCAGATTCTTTTCAACTCAATGCTGGAGGCGCTGGACAACAATGCGGAAATCACGATATGCCTGCATGAGCAGAACGTCGATATGCTCGAATATTTTCTGAACGAGAACCTCGACAACTTCGACTATTATGTAATCACCCCTCACTTTCCACTTGACACATTGACACAGAAGAAGGTTTGCTCTCTTCTGAGGAAAATTCCCAACCGCAAGTTGCTCATGCTCGACAACTGGATGAAACAGATTCATGGAAACTACGGAGCGGTCTATCAGGAGTGGGAGAGCGACACGGCCAAGGGGCTTTCCGAGGGTCTGGACACATTGAAAAATTACAAACGGATCAATGTGATAACTCTCCCGTCAAGCCTCTATTCAAAATTCATCCGCACAGGGGTCGAACGCTTTTGCGATGAAAACGGCATAAAGGTCAGATTCGCGGACAAGGTGAGCCGTGACACGGTGCAAAAAGGCGAGGTTTATCTTCTCCTGACCGGACAGTATGACTTGGATCTCATAGAGCTCGTTCGAATTGCCAAGGAGAAGAAACTTGAAGTCGGCAAGGACATAGGTCTGATTTCCTACAACGAGTCGCCTCTCTGCGAGATTATCCTCAACGGTCTCACCACAGTATCCACCGATTTCGCACAGATGGGACGCCTCGCCGGCGAGATGATTCTCAGTCACACCATGACCAAACGCCACTGCGATTTCCGTATGACCCGCCGTGCATCATTCTAAGCCATCACATTGCGAGTCTAAAGATAATAATAAAATTTAGGTGTGGTATAGTGTGGTGTTTTCAAAAAGTTTTGTAACTTTGCACTACTATTCCTGCCGTCACTGGATGACGACAAAACAAAATACCACATCTGATGAAAAGAAACACTGCAAGGAAAGAAGCAGGATGGGTCAAATGGGAGGTTCTGCTCCTGTTGTGGATGGCTTACCTGCTCAACCAAGGAGACCGCCAAGTATTCAACACCGTGCTTCCGTCGATACGCGAAGCACTGAATCTCACCGACACATCCGTAGGCCTCATAGCGACGCTGTTCAACTTGTTCTACGCATTCAGGGTACCGCTCGGAGGATGGATGGGGGACCGTTTCAGCCGCAAATGGGTGGTAACCTTCTCCATTCTGTTCTGGAGTGCCGCGACGATGTTCACAGGAATTGCCAACAGTGTCATTATGCTCGTAATCACGCGTAGTATTGCGACCGGTGGTGGGGAGGCGTTTTTCGGCCCTGCCAACTATTCTTTGCTCGGACAATATCACACGGACACTCGTGCCCGGGCAATGTCCATCCATCAGACAGCCTATTATATAGGGGTAATTCTTGCCGGATGGCTAGCCGGGTTCATCGCAGACAAATTCGACATGCTTAATCCGGGGGAAGGATGGAAATATTCCTTCATTATCTTCGGCGCAGCCGGAATAGTCTGGGGACTGCTGATGGCATTAAGACTTAAAGACAAGCCGCTCAGTGAAGAAGAGAAAAAGAGCCGGGAAGAAAACAAGCCTGGCATACTGGATGGATTCAGAACAGTGTTCACTACCCCTACTGCCGCATTTCTGACTTTAGGCTTTTCAGGCCTCATCTTCGTAATAACTGGCTACATGACATGGATGCCGGCCTATCTCCAGGACGAATGTGGTCTCAGTCAGGCCTCTGCAGGTTTCAACTCAATGTTCTGGACCTACGTGGCAGCATTCGCAGGTGTGCTACTGGCAGGCTCCCTATCCGACAGGCTCGCAGCACGTTCACCTGAACAAAGGATGGTGCTTCAGGCCTTAGGACTGATTCTCGGCGCCGTTCCTCTCTTCATAATCGGACACAGTGCCACACTTTGGATACGCATGCTTCGCCGGATGGGGATTCTTCCGTGCAGTGTTCGACGCGAACACCTACGCCGTACTATATGACGTGACTCCTCCCCACCTGCACGCTTCGTGCTCAAGCGCAATGATCACCACCGGATTTGCCGTCGGTGCGCTCGCTCCGGTCGTTCTCGGAGCTCTGAAGGACAGTCTCGGAAGCCTGCAGGAGACATTTCCGATACTCGCCGCAATTTGGCTTGTGTGCGGAATCATAATGCTGGTCGTGGCTTTCAAACTCTACCGGAAAGACTACGACAAGAACAAGGGAAACCGCTGAACTTGCCACTCACAACAGGGCTGATGCCCACACCAGAAAAACGCTACTAAATAATAATCAAGATGGATTTATCAGAAAAGATACGGAAACCACGTGCAGGACTGCTGCTGATTGCGTCTCCCCGTTTCAAGAACATTTCCGGCCCGAAAAAGGGCTCATACGGACAGAAGAAGGACGCTGTCGCCAAGCATATCCTCTCAACCCTCGATTTCCTTGATGTCACATTTCCCGGGATTGTATATGAACGGGAAGATGCGGAAAAGGCGATGGACGCTTACTACAATGCAAAGGTCGATTTCATAATCGCCGAATTTCTTTCATGGAGCGAGGATTTCGCATGGATAAGGTTTCTTCGTGACTGTCCCGATATTCCTATTCTCTTCACAAACATCGCAAAAGAGAGAATGGCATTCGAAACGACATTGGACGAGGATGATTTCGTGGAATACCTGTGCAGCGGCACTCTAGTCGGATCTCTTGAAGCCTCAGGTTCCATCAGGCGCAGCCATAGAAAAGGAGTGAAGATCGTCATGGGCACGAGACCCCAGATTACGGAAGAGATCCGCTCCTTCTCTCGCGCCGCTTACGCAAGAACAGTTCTCCGGAACTCAAATGTAGGCCTTATGGCAAATATGAACGAGGCTATGTGGTCAACCTACATTGACAATTACGACCTGTTCACGAAGATCGGTCCTGAAATTCACTACCTGCCATCGTCTGACTACAAGGAAACGCTTGATTCACTGACAGATAAGGAAGTAACGGAATATGCCGACAGCCTCACTGGACGCTACCGGATGATGGATGATGTAGAGAAGGAAAAGTTCATAGGCTGCGTCAGGGCTTCGCTGGCGCTGAAGAAGATGGCACAAGAGCGGGACATCGATGTCATGGTATATAATGACATTGATCCATCCACTTTCAAAGTGAGCGGATGCCGCGCAGGCTTCTATCATGACTGGTTCAATGAGAATCTTTCTGTGCTCGTACCGGAAGCGGACATGGGCGCAGGACTTGCCACTTACGTCCTGAAACTGATTTCAAAGGGTCACGTGAACTTCATCGAACCTTTTCACATAGAGGATGACTTCGGGACATTTGCAGGAGGCCATGCGGGCCCCAACGACCACACCGACCCTAAATGGCAGGACAATGTATTGATTGCCAAAGATGTACGTTTCGCCAAGACGAAATACAAATATGCCGGAGCACCATTCGGTTGGTACCGCTTCAGTCCGGGCAAGAAGACAGTGACGGGTATCTTCGAGGAAGACGGACACTACAAGATGGTCTGCTTTATGGCAGAGTCTCTTCCCGGAGACCATATTCTCGCGACCTACTCTCACAGCATATTCCGGCCAGAGGTTCCGGTCAAAGAACTGTTTGAACGGATTCTGAAAATCGGCGTTACACAGCACTACGCCATTACTGACGGGGACTGGAGAAAAGAACTCGGTGAGTTCGCCGAAATCATGGGATTCGAATTCTACGATATACGATAGTCATACGCCATCCTAATATCTCGGAATCATAAGGACATACCATTCAAAACAAGATTTAACACATTAAAATACAGGAATATATGAGTTTTATGTACAACCCGTTTCCGTTCGATGATCCTAAGCCGGTGAACCGTCCGGAACTTTCAGAAAAGACAATTTCATCAATCACGGATGGTGGAACGCCAGCTGTGGCGAAGAAGTTTGCTGCACCGGTAATCGAAAAAGCACGCACAGAAAACCAAATCATAGCATTCGACGGATATGCCACCTCCGACTGGACCGTTTTCATCAATCTGCTCGCACGTGAATGCGCCGCTGCCGGGATTGAATTCGAAAGTGTCGATGCCAATGCAGAGTGCTTCAAGAGCGGAAAGGAAATCGACGCAATGATAGATCCGCTGCTCATATGGGACAAGAAAATCGACCCTACTCTGCTCTACGGAAAGATTTACAAGGGCGGATACGAAGGAATGCTTGACGAACAGAAAACACAGGCGTTCGAGGAAAAAGTGTCCACACTCAAGAAGGGTGCAGGCAAGGTCATAGCCGTCTATGGTTACGGAACATTGATTCCGCGCTTCAGGCCTCTCTATGACACAAAATGTTTCTTTGACCTTACACCGAAGACATCCATTCTCAGAATACGCCGCGGAGAGTATGTAAATATCGGAAAGAAGCGTCCTGATATCATCAACCGCGTTATCCGCCGCTGCTACTACTGCGACTTCGAGATGGCAGTCTGCAGCCGGCGCGAACTCCTTCAGAACAATGTTCCTGATTTCTGGTTCCTCAGCGATGATCCTCAAAACATTCAGATGCTGACTTACGAGGCCTTCGCCGATATCTGCGCCCAACTCGTGAAATATCCGTTCCGCGCCAAACCATGCTACATTGAAGGCGTGTGGGGAGGCTCCTACATGAAGAGATACCGTAATCTCCCTGAGCAGATGCGCAACGCAGCGTGGGTTTTCGACTTCATACCGATGGAGGTCAGCGTAGTCGTAGAAGCCGGTTCCAAAAAACTTGACATAAACTTCTGCTCATTTGTCTGCCGCGAGGGAGAGAGTCTCATGAGCAAGGATGCCGTAGAGAAATTCCACGGATATTTCCCGATCCGATTCAATTATGATGACAGTTACCATTCGCCTGGAAACATGTCCATCCAGTGTCACTCAGGCTCAGCCTACAACCGTGAACATTACGGAGAATTCGGCCGACAGGACGAGAGTTATTATGTGTGCGTAACCGGACACGATGCCAAGACATTCATCGGCTTCCGTGACGATGCGGACATTCCACAGTTCTTCCGCGAAATAGAGGCTGCAGACACTAAGCATACACCATGCGACTATATGAAATATGTCAGCTATGAGGAGTCCAAACCGGGCCTTCAGGTAATGCTTCCGGCCGGAACAATCCACTCCAGCGGACGCAACCAGGTAATTCTCGAAATAGGCTCGCTCACCATCGGTTCCTACACGTACAAGATGTATGACTATCTCCGCCTGGACTTCGACGGCAAGCAAAGGCCTATCCACACCCGTCTCGGAGAAGAGAATGTAGCACAGAACCGCCGCACGTCCGTAATTCACGATCCAAATAGCCCTGACTACATTGTGCAGCAGCCACGTGTCGCAGAATCCGGCGACGGCTGGAAAGAGCTGATTCTCGGTGAAAACCAACAGCTGTACTTCAGTCTGAGACGTCTGGACTTTGAAAAAGAGTGCCCTCAGGATACAAAGGGTGAAAGATTCCATGTGCTTGCTCTTGTCGATGGCGACCACGTACGTGTGCGCAGCAAGGCACATCCGGAGAGGTTCTACGACATGGACTACCTCGACATCGTGTGCGTACCTGCCGATATGGGAGAATATGTGATTGAAAATCTCGGCAAGGAACCGGTAATGGTCCACAAGACCATGCTGAGGGATGGTTATCAGGATGTCGTTCTTTAAAAAAACACAAGTTATTGAAGAATGTTGAAGGATATTCTGCTCCTTGACGTCGGCGGTACTTTCATAAAATGCTCCGACGGACGGGAAATTCCGATAAACTCCGATGGCAGCCGCGAAG